>JACKQG010000851.1_pt2 | contig 10944 bp, 7 predicted proteins | sample 8237621 | NCBI WGS metagenome assembly JACKQG01 (sample SAMN15677084, study PRJNA649215) | marine metagenome | biome: marine; feature: Black Sea; material: saline water; isolation source: suspended particulate matter (SPM) from the Black Sea western gyre | collected 2013-06-09/2013-06-10 | depth... | reverse complement strand
CAATTGCCTTGTCAAGTCTTAATCCATTTCGATTAATTATATCAGCATTTTCCCGGTATGCAGCGAGTTGACCACGAAGAATAGCAGCTTGAAAACTGGTTATACGATAATTACCGCTGTGCAATCGCACTCCCGGTTTAAATTCACGTCCACAGCTACGCTGGCTGACGATCAGCCAATAATAATCTTCTTTTTGCATAATCAAAGCGCCGCCTTCCCCCGCGGTCATTAGTTTGCTGGCTTGAAAGCTGAAAGAACCAAAATCACCCAACGTTCCAGCACCTTTACCGTCCCACTGGGAACCATGTGTGTGAGCACAATCTTCAATAACAAACAAATTATGTTTTTTGGCGATGGGAAGAATTTTATCCATATCTGCCATGCGATGATAAAGGTGCACCGGAATTATTGCCCGCGTTCGTGGAGTGATGTGTTCTTCAATTTTCGCTGGATCAATACACAATGTTTCAGGATCAACATCAACCAGCACCGGCACTGCATTAACATCACACACCGCGCTTGCTGTTGCCTGCCAGGTAATTCCAGGGACGATCACTTCATCCCCCGCGCCAATGTCCAGTGTTTCAAGCGCAACCTGAAGTGTGTGCGTTCCATTTGTTAATAGCGCCGCATATTTGGATTTGTGAAATTCAGCCCATTCCTGCTGGAATGTTTTTGCCATGGATTCTTCATCCGGCCAATCGTCCCAAACGCCGCTATCGTAAACTTCCAATAAATATTGTCGTTCCAGATCTTTTCTTCGCATCAGCTCTGATTTTTCCAATAGATTTTTTGTTACTGGTGTTCCGCCTTTTAGTGCTAATTTGCTCATTGTTTTATCCTCTGCTATTTTTATATTTTGATCAAGGTGTTCAATTTTTTCAACACTTCAATTATTATTTCTTGTGGAAGTTTACATATAAATTCTGTTTTTCGAACTTTCCAATCAAGACACTTAACCTGGTCTGACAATATTACACCGGATACTTTTTCGTTGGTTGGAATCTCCACTTCAAACGGAAATCCTTTTATTTGATTCGTGATTGGACAGATTAATGACATTCCAATCTTTTGATTATAAGCTTTGGGTGAAAGCACTAAAGCAGGACGCCGCCCAGCTTGCTCATGTCCTGCTTGGGGATTTAAATTTATCCACATTACATCTCCGCGATCAGGACAGTAAAATTGTTTTATCACCATATTTCCTTTCCTACTGCATTTCCAAAATCAATCTCGTCATGAAGATTTTCTTTTGTGACACCTTTCAGAAGTTGATCAAGTGAATATTCTTCATCATCAACTGGCTGTGCCACAATTTTCCCTTTTTCTGTTGTCAGGTCAAGAATTGAGCCTTGATCTATTTTTATCTGTTTCGCAAATGACTTTGGTATGCGAATAGCAAGGCTGTTTCCCCATTTTTGAATCTTAATTTTCATCATTTTTCTCCATATTTTGTATATACAAAGAAGATACATTTTAAATTTTTAAAAAGCAACTATAAAATAATCGTCTTTTCTATTTGGTGTCTGTCAAAATCAATTTTTTTCTGTCATTCCTGCAATCTTTAAGCAGGAATCCCCTTATTTTGCGTAGGAGATTCCCGCTAAAAACATGCGGGAATGACACTTACGATCAGGCATTATTTGATGTATTTAGCGTGTTTCATGGGCAAAATATTATTTCAACAACACCATCCGTTTCACCTGCTGCTGCCCTTCGGCTTTCAAAACAGCAAAATAAATTCCGCTGGATAAAATATTGCCGTTTTTATTAGAGCCATTCCAAACAACCTGATGTAATCCTGAATTTTGGACAACATCAATTAATTGACTCACCATTTGTCCATTTGCATTAAAAATTAAAAGCGATACATTAGTGTTTTGTGATAATGAGTAATTAATTGTTGTGTGATTATTAAATGGATTAGGATAGTTTTGATTTAATACAACAGTTTTCGGAACAATCATATTATTTTCATCAACTGAAACAGTACTCGATTGAATATGATAACAAAACGCTTCAGCAGTATTTGAGCCCCAAACAGATTTGCTGCCCGGCGCATGGCCCAATCTTGCAGCTTCTTCCGAAAGCTCACCGCTTGCTTCAAGAGAAGCTGAAATAATTATATCCTGATTTACATCAATGATATTTCGTCCTTCAGGCGTTTTTAAAAATCCCCAAAACGGGGCTGCCATTTCCGCTTCATGTCCGTCTTCAGAAATTTCGATTGTAATAATTCCTTGATAAACCGATCCCTTATCTTCAACTACAACATAAGTAGAATCCGGAAACATTACCCATTGCGAGTACCAGTCATAAGTTCCCGGCGCCAACCTGACGATTCCGGCTGCCAAATCATTTTCCCAATTGGCGTTATAATCAGCTTCAGAAATATATTCGTGATTTAAATAATGACCGGTATTGTACCCACCATTATAAAATTCAACTTCCATATTCATATCATAACCTTTGCTATCCGGGTAATATCCGCCTTCCCGTAACTGATAGCCGGTTGTATCGTTATCATCTACATCGATTGTAAATATGAAATAGTAACGACCTTTTTTGGCATGACCGGCAGCTTCTGAAGAAGTTCTTCCAATTATTCCAGTAGCTTTCATGTAGCCATAAAGTGTGCTGTCATCATTTGAAAATTTTACTTCAAGAAGATCAACATCAGAGTATTCAAAAAATTCACCTGGCTGCCCACCTTCGTTATATCCATCAGTATCATGAACGTTATCGGCAGAATCTTTTACTGCAACCGGTACGTTTGTCCAATCATCAAAATTGCCATCAATGGTGATTGAATTTTGGCTGAACGCTATTGACGAAAACATAAGGATTACTATAATTATTTTTTTCATTTCAGCACCTCACAATTTGTAAAGCTCCAAATCTCAAATTCAAAATAATAGATAAATTCCAATATCCAATGACCAAAACATTTTCTAGTTTGGAATTTTGAATTTAAATATTGGAATTTGTTTGGAATTTGTCTTTTGGAGCTTGGATTTAATTTTTTCTTTTTACTTAAATAACTCGTAACTATTCAGCCATTTGTTGAATGATTGTCATTCTGAACGAGGGAAGGGATTGGGAAGTGAAGAATCTCGTGTTATAAAACAAGTTGTAAAAAACAGGCGAGATTCTTCGGTCGCAAGCTCCCTCAGAATGACATTTGTAACCTGAATAGTTACAATAACTCTATAAAAAGACAGATTAATTATTCCACATCTTTCACGCATCGAAACCCCACCGGATATCCACTCACATGGGTATTAGGATCTAAGTAGTATCGATGAGCACATCGTTGCATACTGTTATCATTAAAATCCACACCGCCACGGATCACTTTATATTTTTTTCCATAAGCAAAACTCGGTGTATTGTTACCCGGATATGGTTCATACCAATCAGTTGTCCACTCGCGAGCGCCGCCAACCATAAAATAAACACCATAAGGACTTTTTCCCGCACGCCAGGCTGGTTCTTTGACAAAGCCATCCGGTTCACCAAAACTCCAATCGTGAAGATTTCCCCAGGGATATTTTCTGCCATCAGTTCCGCGAGCTGCTTTTTCCCATTCAGCTTCTGTTGGCAATCTTTTCCCAGCCCAATTGGCATATTCGTTTGCCTCGTACCAATTTACATTGATTACCGGATTTTCTGCTTTTTTTGATGAATACTTATGGTTTGTTTTGAATTTTGCATATTCTTTATTGGAGACCTCATATCGATCGATATAAAATGCTTTTGTCGAAATCCTTCTTTGTGGTGATTCGTCCATATCACCCATGTCACTACCCATGATAAATTCACCAGCCGGTACATAAACCATTCCTGGATATTTATCCTCTTTTAAATGTGCCCAGTCAGGTGAATCGCCAATTCCCAACTTATTATCTTCCGACAATAAATTATGGTAGCGCGCACTCCAATACGTTCTTAAATATTCCTGAGACGGCTCCTGCCATACTCCGACAACTCGTTTGGCTCCTCCCTCCTGCCGTAACATTTCATCGCGTTTCATCCGCCAGGCACGCTTCCAGTCAACCAAAGCCTGGATTGATCTATCGCTAAAAAGCTTATTATCAGGAACATAATAAGAATAAATGACATGGAACGCGACAAAATTTCTATTCTTCTGCGTTAAACCGTATCGCTCCAAAGATGCCAAATATTTGCCGCGTAACAGTGGATCAGTCTCATATTTTAATAAATGATACAATCCCTCCATGCCAAGTTTAGCATCCCAGGGAACAGTTGGCGGTTTATATGAATCAGCAAAAATTGCATGATCTGCATAATCACATTTTTCAATGAGCTCACGGTATTTATTTTCAAATTTTTCTTCACCAGTAATATGATGGGCGATTTTAAGAAAACCAAGCGGCAGTAAATAATTTAACTTATCTTTATCGAGATGCGGATTGAAATTACCCCAGAGCGTCATTTTACCATCAATATCCACAATTCGCATGTCGAATTTTAACATCCGGGTTACAACCCGATTCACCAGCGCAGCGGCGCGTTTTTGATGTTCTTCATCCGCACACAAGTCATAATAATTTGCCAATCCATAGAGCAAATTAGTCATGGTATCCGAGCTGGGATCACCGAGCCAGCGATAGCCAGGCATGCTGGTTGACTGATGCCATTCACCGGGAAAGAAAAACCAGTCTTCGTGACGTTGACGTTTATCACTTTTATTAAAACTTCGAGCCCAGCAGCCAGGCACGCCGGTTACTTTTTCCAGCGTTTCAATCGCTGCAAAAGTTTCGTCTGCCCATTTTTTCACTTTTTTTTCTTTTGTTACTGCGTATTGAAAACTTAATGCAGCCAGGTATGGACCACTTCGATTTCCGCCGTCTTCCTGGTGTGCTGATGATAAATCTTTGTTCCCCTCAGGTGGTTGCAGCACTCTCGGCATTACAATTCCGTATTGTAAATTATATTTACGCAGGTCTTGTTGAAGCCATTCTGCTTTCTTCGCAAGATTCCTGATTCCTGGATATGGATATTTGTCGATGCCGGGATATTCTTGACTGTAAGCCAGTGTACAAATAATTAAACTTACAAAGATTAGACAACATGTTTTTTTGAACATAAACTCCTCGCTATAATTTAAAAAGTTAGTTATTTTATAAACAAAACGAATGCAGGAATAATTTGCCTGGGAATGCCTGGTCCCTGAAAAGATACCTCCAAAAACTGGGAACCACCCGCATCAAAGTAAAGCACTTTTATGTCATGTATTCCTGACTCGAGTTTTATTTTTCCACGCCTCAATTGATTTCCATGTGAACCACCATTATTTACGACTTTAACATTATCAATAAATAATTTACTGCCATCATTGGATTCAGTAAAAAATGTATATTCGCCAGCTTTGTCTATCTGTATATTGCTCAAGAATTCAACGGCAAAAGATGCCTTTCTTCGATTTAATACATCTAACCCAAATTCGAAAACTGTACCTTGACTTTTTGGCTTTAGTTTCTTAAAATCCGGAATATCCACCCAATTACCCTCAAAATAACGATAGTTAACGCCGTTGTCTTTTTTGACAAAATTAAAGGCTCTTTCAACTTCTTTACTATTTACCAGCCCATCTTTTAACGCGATCGCTTTTATCAAAGTATTTTTTTTTAATTTGATGGGAGTTGAGTAACGGGTAGATGTTTCATCCGGTTTTTTTCCATCGAGCGTAAAATAAATTTCTGCCCCTTCTGTTTTTGTGCTTAATGTAACAGCAATCGGTTTTTGAGCAAACACTCTTCCACCAGGAAAAATTTCCGGTCGGACAACCTGTTGAAATTTTCTGTAGAATCTTTTCGGCGTTCCGTCATATTCGGTTATAGTAAAATCTTCAAACAAACCATAACCGATAAAATCATATTCATTACCGGCAGGTTGATGTGGCGGAGCAGATTGGAACATGGCAGGCCAGGCAGTTCCCCGAACCGGCCCGTTGTGATGTGGTCCCAACAAATTTCTTGGCGTGCCATAAACAAGCAGTGAAATTTCATTTTCACCATCTTCGACAAAATCCGTGATATCCAGTTCATTAGGCTGCCAACCAATTATTCCAGCGTCTTTATTATTAACTTTGACTTCAATTGTACTGCCTTCCCAAAATGGAGCATTTACGATGTATCGTTTATCACCTGGGTGAAGTTGGTAAGTTTTTGTGTAAGAAACGACATCCGAATAAAATGGCATCCCCTGTTCTTTCCATTTGCCTAAACGTAAAGGTTTTGTCCGAGTTAATCTCCAACCTTTTTCTTCGGGTTTCAGGTTAAATTCCCCAAGAATATAAATTGCTTCCAATTCTGAATGGATTGTCATTGGAGTCGCAATCAATGTTACTTTATTTTTTCCATCAGCAACGTAGGCGCCAATATCAAAAACACCAAAAGCACGGTCAAGCCAGCTCTCATTCGGATTTGGTTTGACTATCGTACCGTTAATCGAAAGTTTCCAGAGTTCCGGTTGTTCCACAACAGCGCGGAGAGAAGATTTATCAACGTCAGGTTCAATAAAAAAATTGTAATCCGCTTCAAATCCGGAATTTTCAGAAAAATTGTTTCGATCAATTATTGATGTTTTATATTGCACAGCCCTGCTCCAGGGATTCCCATCAAAGCTGTGTTCACGAAAAATCTTGTCAGCAGCTTTGAAAAAATACACATCGTTATCTTCTTTCCCTTTAATTTTCAAATCACAATAATCGATTGTCAGCACATTCGGCGCCATTCGTTTTACTGTCAGTTTATCCAGCGAAGTAACAATTCTCATATCTTCTGTTTCTGATTTCAATGGTGGTTTTTGATGAGCGCTTGTGATGTTTAGTAGTAAACTCCCGGCAGGAGGTAAATCAAAATCCACAACGACTGAATTATCTTTTATTTTGCAGGGATATGTCGCTATACTGCCATTTAATAAATTAAGTTCATTTACAGATTTCCCTGCCATTACAAATGTTCCCGCTGCCCATTCTTCCAAACTCGTATTAACAAGAAACAGCAATTCACCGTCAATTAGTGTTCTGCGATGATGGAATAATTTTCCGGATATTTTTTCCGGTTCAACAAATTCAATCTTTTTTGATTTTAATGAATTAATTACATCTTTCCTTGATATTGAATCGGTAGATTTCCATTGTGCTGAATATTTATTAACAACAGAGTAAATTTTTTCATTTTCGGAGCCATCAATAAATTTAAGATCACTATTAACTGATAATATTTTTCCGCCATTTTTCAGATATTGTTTTATCAAATCAAAAGTAAATGAATCGAGATTTACCAACGTTGGAGGTAAAACAACAAGGTTGTAGTTCCTTTGTCCAACTATGAATTTGTCACTTGCAATTTTTCCATTATTTTTAATTATATTTTCAGAACCTAAATCGTACTCGATCTGATGCTTCTCCAATTCAAAAACAAACTTTTGAAAAGCAGAGCCCAGTTCAGATAATTTCTCGTTTGAAGCCGTAGGAGAAAAATACATCCAACCAGTTGAGGTCGGTTCAATTACTAATATTTTATTAATTTGTTGTCCCGAAGAAAGCGCGAGAGACAGGCGCGCAAAATAATCCCCTAACACCGCATAATTATCCCACCAGGATGCATGATATGAAAATGACTGCGGGTGATCCCTTTTCCGTGCGCCCTTTATTGTAATATATGACAAATGCTGGTTCAAAAAATTTACACCCAGCACATATTCCCAATCGCCGATTCGTTTCATATCTTCAAAAGTTAAGTCCCAGCCACCGGCGCCGTAGGTCTCACTCAAAGTACGGGTGCGTCCCATCTGATTCGCAACGCTACTCAATTCTTTCACAGCCCGAACATTTCCAAATTGAGCATTTACACTTTCGCTGTACTTATTCATCAAAATATCGATAGCCGGCATTTGGTGCCAGGCATACATCGCCATATTATCAATACAATGCAGCGGATTGGGCCAGCCATGCTCCCAATAATGACCTGTCCATATTAAATTATTTTTTTCGCAGTAATTGTACCACGGCTTACACCACCTATCCACAAACATTTCTGTCAATAAAAGGTAATAATTATGCCGAACCTTTTTCCAATCACCTATTTCCAGGAAAAGGGAAGGCAAATTTGTTTTCAAATCATATCCCCATCGTTCTTCAAATTTTTTAAACAGGGCAGGCGTCCATTTGATACCTGCCGGCGGATGTATATTTGGCTCATCTGTAAAAATACCCGGAACTAGTTTGCCGAACTCATCACCGATGGCTTTTTCATAACCATCCATTGTAAGCTCGATGAATTTTTCTGTTACGCCTTCCAAAAGTAAATCCACGTAAGAAAATCCACCATGCCAATCGCTCTTGCCATAATAACTTTTTCGGAAAAGATAATAATCTCCTTTTTTATTTTTTTCCTGGTCTAAATTTTCCGTTACATCGATAAATTTGGAACGTTCTTTTTTCAAAACTAAATAGAATTTGTTTGGCTTCTCATCGGGTAAAATATCCACACGGTTCATTACCAGCCCCTGTCCCTGGTTATAAGATTCAGGCATTTCTGCTGGTACATGCCCACCCGCAAATCCGCTTGGATAGGAATTTTCATCGTAAAGCCAAATCTGCATTCCAAGTTCTTTACTCTTATCAACTGTGTAGCGGCACAAATCGAACCATTCATCTGAAAGATATGAAGTGATCAATCCAGGTCTGGGATGAATAAAAACACCACCCATTCCACCGGCCTTTAATTCAGTCAACTGTCGGTCAATTTCTTGTTCAGTCACATCATCGTTCCAGACCCAAAGCGGCGCGCTGCGGTACTCGACAGGGGGATTTTTGAAGAGTTTTTTTACTTGTTTGGAAGAAGATATTTTGGAAGAATTAACCTTTTTTGAACAAGCGGATTGTAGAATTAGAGAAGTTAAAATCAGCATTTTAAGGATTGAAAGTTTTTTTTTCATTTTGTTATTCCTTAAATTAGTTATTTACCCTGCTGCCGGACATTTTTAAATATGGTGACTTTTCGGTGAAGTGTCATGCTCTAACAGAGTGTCGATGAACTTGATTTTTCATTACTTTTATTTGGGCTAAAGCCCGATGTCTTTTTTAGCTTCAAAATCCCCCGACCTGAAGGTCGGGGTTAGTCAATTGATATTATTGTAATTAGCTATTATGACTAACCCCACCCTTCAGGGTGGGGACCTCAACGACTAACAGCTTTCCGGGCTTTAGCCCAATATTAACAGTATTTTGGCAATCTGCTTATGCTTGTACAATTACATTAATATCGAATTTCGAACACCGGATAATGAGGTGATTTTCAAACTTCGATATTCACTATTTCTTTTCAACAAAAAACTTGACAAGAACAAACGACAAGACATAGCTCCGCCGTGTCAGTCCCAATTCTAAACAAACCGGCAAAAAATCGTTGTAAATAAAAAAAAAGGATTGCACCTTAGGCAATCCCAAAATTATACTCATAAAATTTTATTGGATAAAACCAATATCTTTTATTTTTATATTTGAGTTGTATTTCGAAGCATTAATAAAGGTACGGAAAAAAACATTTATATTGCTCTACGAATTAATGATCAACTATGGTATTTTCCCTAAAGTCTATAATAAGGATTTTAGTTTTTTCCTATTGACGTAATTACCTGGTGCAAAGAGAAACAATACAATCTCATGAATTATTTGGTTTATTTTTACTTCTTTCTATATTTTGTTGTTCTTTCTTTTTCCGAGCTTCATCAAGCGCTTTAGTGAAATTTTTCTCGATAAATTTGAAGTTGTATTTTTCCTTTAATTGGGTTTCGATATTTGATTTAAATTCTTGGTTTAACTCGGTACGCTTTTTTTGTAAATATTCTTTCAGTTTCGCACCCTTAATATCCTTAGCCTTCTCACTTTTTAATGAATCAAGAATGACTTGAACTTTTTCTCTGATTTCTTTTTCCGTATAAATTGTCCTCAGCAGTGAATGTCGCATCTTTTCAGCCTGCTGTATCATTTCTTGAGATTTATGCAATTCCAAATCCTTGGCACGGCATGCTAAAATGTGTTGTTGAGCAATTGAGTTTAATTTTTCTTCAAACGCTTCCACATTATCTGGCGCTCTCTTACGCTGGGCAAACAACTCGAACACTTTTATTGTGCCCAAATCATAGGAAGCAATAACTTTTTTCATGTCTTCATCTGTTAATTTATCAAAATCCAATAACATAAATTTATCTGTACTTTTTCCGCCGGCTTTTTTTATCAGTTCATTTTTAACTTGTATATTTTCATAATAGTTGTAATCTTTCGCATATTTATTAAAATGGACTTTCTCCTTATCTCTAATCAAATGTCTGCGAGTATGAAATAACGTATTCCAAATCTTTGCTTTCACCTCTGTGAATAGTGGGACCGGTACATCTCTTTGTTCACCTTTGTATACCACGTAATATCCTTCATAACCACGCACCGGAACTGAATATGTGAAACTTCGCAATGTATCCATCACAGCACGTAATTTTGCATCTCCCATTGATTCTCGAATGACAAATCCTAAATCACCTCCCTTTTGATTGGAAGTAATATCCTGTGAATATCTTTTCGCTAATTCTTCAAATTTTTGCCCACTCTGTAACAACTTATAAACATAATTTATAGTATCAAGTTGAGATTTTTCAAATTCTTTTGTAGATGTTTTCAAAACAGGACGCATGATATAATACATTCTATCTTGCGGTGTGTACTGGGAATAGAACTCTTGTATAAGACTATCAGTAATTACTGCATCTATTATTTTTGTACGCATATAATGGTAATAAATTATGCGGTTTACATTTTTTTCTGCAATTTCCTGGTAAGAGCTATCTTTATCCAATCCAATCTCAAAAGCTTCCAATACGGTCAACTTTTCCATTGCCTTAAGAGTTACTATCTCT
>JACKQG010007507.1_pt1 | contig 10946 bp, 11 predicted proteins | sample 8237621 | NCBI WGS metagenome assembly JACKQG01 (sample SAMN15677084, study PRJNA649215) | marine metagenome | biome: marine; feature: Black Sea; material: saline water; isolation source: suspended particulate matter (SPM) from the Black Sea western gyre | collected 2013-06-09/2013-06-10 | depth... | reverse complement strand
CCATTAAAATCTCCGGTGACTCCTGAAAATGAGCGTGATCCGGTGAGATAGGTTTCTCTTTTATGGAAATAGCCGTCTCCGCTGCCGATATAAATTTCCATTTGGTCGAAAGTCAATGTCACCGCAGCATCGAGTTTCTCATCATTATTAAAATCTGCGAGGATCACGTTTAAAGGAACTTTTCCTGTTTTGATGGGGATGGGTCTTCTGAAACTGCCATCTCCATTGCCTGGCAATACAATAAACATTTCTGCACCACGTGCGTTGACGACCAGATCGAGGATTCCGTCGCGATTAACATCACCGGCTGCCACCATGGTGGGTTCTGCTCCCACTTGAATATTACGGGCACTATGAAATGTTCCATCGCCTTTTCCATATAGAAGGCTGAGGCTGTTGTCTTTGGCATTGACCGATATCAGATCGGGTTCTCCGTCCAAATTAATATCTTGCGTTAACAGAAAGGCGGGTCCTTTTCCAACTTGCATGACATCGAACTTGTAAAGCATATCCGGGGGTGGGGAGGGTAGGTCGCACCCGGCAACTCCCAAAAGGACGGAAAACCAAAGGAGAGTTTTATTGTGTCGGTTCATAATTTATAAAGGTAGTAAATACACGGTTTTTAAATTTTTTGTCCGGGACATATGAAAAGGTTACCTCTTTTTGAGGAAATATGATAATTTAGGGGCCAAATATTAAATAAGGTCTAATCCCTTGCTCCAACTTTTGAGTTGGGGCTACTAATGGGGCCTGTTGAAAAATATAGATTGTTTTTTCGACACCCCTTTTTTTAACCCATGAGGAGGTTCCTGTTGCGTTCTTACCAAAGTGTCCTGATTTTAAAACCCGATATTGAAGAATCCCGTGTTGATGAATCTCTCGAAAAAATAGGGGAGTTCATTAAAAGTAATGGCGGAGCCTGTCTTAAAACCGAAAAGTGGGGTAAGAAGCGTCTTGCCTACCGAGTCAAGAAAAACCGTTTCGGTGTTTATTTAAATATCTATCATACCCTCGATCCCTTGGGAGTCATTGATCTTGAAAAGAAATACAAACTTTTCGACCTCATCATCAAGTTTATGGTCGTTCACTTGGCTGATGATGAATTGGAAAGAGCATTAGGTCGAGAGGATGAGGTGGAAGGTGAAAAGGCGGAAGGCGAAAAGGCTGCTGCCACTGAAACTAAAGATGATGATGCAGATGAAGATTAAGTAGTTTTGCAAACTCACATAAAATGAAAAACGGATAATTTAATATGGCCTCTTTCAATAAAGTACTTTTAATGGGTAACCTTACGCGTGATCCCGAACTTCGATATACCTCGGGTGGAACAGCGGTGGCCAGTTTTGGTCTTGCGGTTAATAGAAAATTTAAGCAAGGCGAAGAATGGAAGGATGAAGTCTGTTTTGTAGATATTACAGTTTGGGCAAAACAGGGTGAAAATTGTGCCGAATATTTAAATAAAGGCAGCTTGGCATTTATTGAAGGGCGGTTGAACTACCAGACCTGGGAAGCCGACGGAGGTCAAAAACGCAGCAAGTTGGAAGTGGTAGCTAACAACGTACAATTCTTAACCAAGCAAGGGGCGAAGATGGATATGGGCGGATCGGATGCCCCCCCTGCGACGGATGATGATATTCCATTTTAATTTAACTAATATAGATAGAAGGTAATTATGGCTGAGACAAAAAAACGTTCTTTTTTTTCACAAAAAATCTGTCGTTTCTGCAACGATGATGACAGCAAGGTTTTTATAGATTTTGCAGATATAAAGGCACTAAAGCCTTTGATTTCTGAAAGGGGTAAAATTGTTCCTTCCAGAATTTCGGGGAATTGTGCAAAGTGTCAACGTCTGTTAACCAGGGCAATTAAACGAGCACGCAATATTGCCTTGTTGCCGTTCTCTGTTCAGCACTAACATTGGCCCAGGAACCACAGTCGCAAAATTTGTTACTGCCTGTTCTTTTAGTTTTCGCACTTTTATTTGCTTTGTTGGTTTTTCCACCTCTGGGTGCTTTAGTGGGGGTGTTATCGCCTTTTCCGCTGGTTTTCATATTCCTGCAGCGAGGCAAACAAGTTGCGCTTGTTTTAATGGCCCTGATCTTCGGCGTCCTTTGGTTTTTGGTTGGCCAGAGTCAGGCGTTATTGTTCATGGCAGAGTATGCCGTGATGGCTTTAGTGCTGGGTGAAATGATCCGAGCACGGTTTCCGGGCGACTGGTGTATAGGGGCTTCCTCTCTTGTTTCGGGAGTGGTTTCTATTTTACTTCTGGTAGCACTTCTGGGAGATCAGGAAACAACGGTCAAAGATTTTTTTGAAAAGCAGATAAGGGCTCATTTTGTTCAATCGATTGAGACTTTCGAATCGGTTGGGGAAAATAAGGCAGAGATTGCCGACATGAAGGAATTTGTCGATAAAACGGTGGGAGGGTTTGCATCCTCTTACCCTGCATTTGTTCTTGTGGGTTCTCTTATAAGTGCTATTGCGAACTATAGTTTGTTGCGGATAGTTTGGGGTCGTATTTATGGTCCGGGATTATTTTCAGAACGCACTTTTGCTGAATGGGTTTGCCCGGAAAACCTGGTGTGGGGTTTCATTGCAGCTAGTCTGGCATTGTTCCTGGGGCAGGGAATGTTGGAAGATGCAGGCCTGAATTTATTTATAGTAATGATGGTCATTTACTTTGCTCAAGGTATGAGCATCGTGGTCCATTTTTTAAAAGCAAGGAAAGTTCCTATTTTTCTTTGGCTTGTTCTTTTTATAATAATATTTGTACAACCCCTTTTTATTGCTTTGATTGCAGGTATGGGGGTGTTCGATATTTGGGTGGATTTCAGGAAAATAAGAAATCCACTTCCAAGTGAAGATGCTTAGTCGCTACAGGAAAGGAAAAAATTTATGAAGCTGTTGTTGAAAGAAGATGTAGATGGTCTCGGATTTTGTGGGGAGGAAGTAGAAGTTAAGGATGGATATGGAAGAAACTTTCTGATCCCTAAGGGCAAGGCTCTACTTGCAACTCCGAATAATTTGAAGGCCTTTAATCATCAAAAAAGAATTGTTCAGTCTAAAGTCAAAAAGGTTACCGGCATTGCCCAGGGTGTTGCCGATGAAATCAGCAACGCACCCATTCAGATTAAGAAGAAAATGGGAGAGGGTGGAAAAATGTTTGGTGCAGTCACGGCACAGGAGATTTCTGATTTGCTGAAAGCAAAAGGAATCGATGTGGATCGTCGAAAAATCCAGATTCAGGAGCCCATCAAAAAAGCGGGAGAATATTCCATTCCTGTAAAGCTTCATCCCGAGGTAGCCGCTGAGATTAAGCTGACTGTAGAAGGTGAGAAGACTGTAGAAAAAGTTGAAGTAGAAGAAAAAGTAGAAGCAGTAGAAACAGAAGCAGCGGCAGAAGAACCCAAGCAAGAAGAGCAAGAATAATCGCCAGCCTAATTGATTGAGCATAAATAATCATGGCAGATGCCCTGACCGAAATTTCTCTGAACAAACTTCCTCCTTATAATAAGGAGGCAGAACAGAGTGTGTTGGGGTCTTGTTTTCATTCCAGCGAAGCTATTGCCAAGGCACTTGAGGTTCTCAGCGAAGAAGATTTTTATAAAGCCGCGAACAAAAAGATCTTCATTGTTATGCGGGAACAGTTTGAGGCCAACGAGCCCATTGACGTTCTTGCCATAGCGGATCGATTACGAAAAAAAGATGAGTTGGATAATGTGGGAGGGCTCGAATATCTGAGTCTTCTCGAAGATTATGTTCCCACCGCCACAGCTGTAAGCCACCACGCAAAAATACTCAGGGAAAAAAAGATCCTTCGGGATCTCATTCAAACCGCCACAGATATAGTTTCCAACAGCTATAGTGACAGGGATGATGTGGACACGCTTTTGGATAAAGCGGAACAATCCATATTTGAAATTTCCGAGAAGAGGACTAAAGCCAGCTTTTATAAACTGCCTGATATAATCAGGGAAAACGTTTCCACTCTGGAAAAACTTTCCATGAAGCCGGGAATGGTGACCGGTGTTTCCTGCGGGTTTACCGACTTGGACAATATGACTGCAGGCTTCCAACCCTCCGATCTGATTATTCTTGCCGCACGACCCAGTATGGGTAAAACAAGTTTCGCTTTGGATATTGCACGATTTGTTTCTTTGCACGAAGGTATTCCTACTGCAATGTTTAGTCTGGAAATGTCGAAGCAGCAATTAGGGGTGCGGTTGCTCTGTTCGCAGGCCCGTGTGGATTCATCCAAAGTACGGACAGGGTATCTGGCAAAGAGCGACTGGCCAAAGCTTCATGAAGCAGGGCGCAGGCTTTCTGAGGCAAAAATGTTTATTGATGACAGTGCGGCTTTGTCTGTTCTTGATGTCAGAGCCAGGGCGCGCCGCCTTGCGGCAGAACAACCTCTTGGGCTGATCATCATTGATTATCTGCAGTTGATGCAAGGGCGTGGGGGTACTGAAAGCAGACAGTTGGAGGTTTCAGATATTTCTCGTGGACTCAAAGCTTTGGCTAAAGAATTGAATGTGCCAATCATTGCGCTTTCGCAGTTAAGTCGTGCCGTTGAAAGTAGAACGGATAAGCGACCGCTTCTTTCAGACTTGAGGGAGTCGGGTTCTATTGAACAAGATGCCGATGTGGTTATGTTTATTTATCGTGATGTCGTGTATAACCCGGAAACAGATGACCCGGGGAAAACAGAAATACTAGTGCGAAAGCAACGGAACGGTCCCATTGGAGATATACGATTGCATTTTGAAAACCAGTTCACCCGTTTCTTTGATCGGGCTGAACGAGATGATGCGCCCCCAGAAACTAACTCTGCTGACTTTGGCGGTTTTTGATTTAACAGTTCCTTCCCCAAAACGAGTGCTACCAATGGTTGTAACATTCTTCCTTTTATTTTTAAGCATTGCAGTCAATCCTTCACCGGTAATGGCCCAGGTTCATCCCGGATACGAAAAGTTTAACCTTTCAGCCAAAGATGAAGCCGAAATTTTTTTCGCAAGAGGTCGTTATGAGGAAGCTGTTGAAAAATTAAAAAGCGTTCTGAAGTCAGAAGAAGAGACGAGTTATATTTTTCGAACCATGTTGAAATCCTGGAAAGCACTTAATCGTTTAGACAGCGCAGAAATTTTTTTCCAAGACTACCAGGCTGCACATAAGGAATCCTCTCATATCAGATATGCCTTGGGTTATTTAAATTATTTAAAGACTCATTACCAAAAAGCCGAATTCGACTTTGAGAGGTCAGTTCAAATGGACCCAGAAAATGGCCTCGCCTGGAATAATTGGGGCGCTATACTTTCTGAGAAAAAGCAATATGACCTCGCCGTTGAAAAAGTGCAAAGAGCCATAAAAGCAAATTCAAGCGAACCTATTTTTATCTGGAATCTGCAAAAAATTTATCAGGAAATGGGCGAGCCGGATCGATTTAAAAATGAATATAAAAGTCTATTGCAAAATGATTCCAAACAGCTTGCCTGGGCATATGGAAAAACTCTTGTTCGGGTTATCCGCCAAAAAGCATTTGGTTCCTATTCGAAAGGAGAATTGGATAATGCAATTCTTGGATTTGAAGATATGCTAAAAATTTATCAGGAAATAGGGGATATAAAAGGTCAGGTGCCCGCTTTTTTTAGTTTGGGACTTCTTCACGAAGAAAAAGGAAATGCCCAAAAAGCCAAAGAATATTTTGCGAGAGTGTTAGCTATAAACCCCAATCATATTCAAGCTCGAGATAAAATAAAACCTTTAGATTGATATTTGAGTTCCGTCTGGGTTAAAGGACTAAATTTCAGATGAACCCAGGCATCGCTGAATTGTAATTCCTGCGCGCATTTTTGATTTAACTGTTGACAAATAAGGGGTTTAAGCGTTAGGATTGACAAGTTTATTAGGTTTTGAATTTCTAATAAGGAGAAAGTGTGCAAAAAGACGATTTTACGGTAGTTGTATTCCCAGGGGCGATGGGTTCCCCAAAAAAGTTCTGCCTTCCCAAAAAGTTTGCCAAGCTGGGTTTTATGGTATCGGGAGTTCTTCTCGTTGCATTTCTTGGCTCCTCTGTTTATTTTGTCCAGCAATATTTGAAGTTGCAGGGTAATGAGGTGGAACTGGCGAAACTCCGTAAAGAATCGAAACTAAGGAAAATTCAGGTAGAAAAATTTTCCCACCAGGTTAAGAATTTTGAAACTGAAATGGCACGGCTTGAGCGCTTTGAGAAGAAGCTTCGAGTTATCACGGCCCTTGAAAATTCTCCAAAATCGGTAGAAAAGAATTGGGGTGTTGGTGGTCCCTTTGGATTGACAACAAGCAGCTTCAATACTTCGATGAGTCGCGGTGCGGCAAGCATGGTGGAGCGTTTATCCAATGGTTTGGATCATTTGGATAAACAGGCAAAAATTCAAAGTATCAGTTTTCAGGAGTTGGACAACTTTTTTAAAAGTCAAAAGTCCCTGCTTTCCTCAACACCCTCCATTTGGCCTACCCGCGGTTGGGTAACATCTAGTTTTGGATTTCGTAAATCACCCTTTACCGGGTTGCGTGAAAAACATGAAGGCTGGGACATTGCTGCACGTTCTGGCTCGCCTGTTAGGGCCACTGCTGATGGTGAAGTCGTTGTTGAAGGCAGAGAATATGGATACGGTAACATGGTTGAAGTCAATCATGGATATGGTGTGGTGACGCGATATGGGCATAACTCCAAGCATCTGGTTAAAGTGGGGGACCGCGTCAAGCGTGGGCAGGTGATTTCCCTGGTTGGTAGCACAGGAAGAAGTACGGGACCTCATTTACATTATGAAGTTCTTTTGCATGGTGTTCCCGTCAGCCCTAAAAACTATATCCTTGAAGACTAATTCGACCTTGTTCTCGTCGATGGATTGATATTTGTTTCTGGTAGATTTCCTCCCTCACTCGTTTTTTTCTTCATAACTCGAATAGTAAGAACACTTGCTGTTTTTATTCTGGCAAGAAGTGGAATAGCCCCTTTTTATAAAAAATTTCCAGGTTTCAATTGCAATGGTATTTGGACTCATAAAAAAAATGATTGGCACCCGAAATGATCGGGAAATAAAACGTATTCAAGGCAAGGTAGACTTGATCAATGGTTTGGAAGAAAAGATCAAACCTCTATCGGATGAAGAGCTAAAAGGTAAAACCCAGGAGTTCAAAGATCGAATTTCTCAGGGGGAGACTCTGGATGATCTTCTTCCGGAAGCTTTTGCCGTGGTTCGAGAGGCAAGTTGGCGAACCTTGGAGATGCGGCATTTTGACTCGCAAATGATTGGTGGAATTGTCTTGCATGAGGGAAAAATAGCCGAGATGAAAACCGGTGAAGGAAAAACCTTGATGGCAACCTTACCGGTTTACTTGAATGCTCTTGAGGGGAAAGGTGTGCATGTTGTCACCGTAAATGATTATTTGGCAACCCGGGACAGTGAATGGATGGGAACCGTTTATAAGTTTCTGGGGCTTTCCGTGGGTATGGTTTATCACGACATTCCTGAGGAAGAAAGGAAGGCGGCTTACGATTGTGATGTGCTCTATGGAACCAATAACGAATTTGGTTTTGATTATTTGCGCGACAATATGAAGTATTCCAAAGACCAAATGGTTCAACGAGATTTGAACTTTGGAATCATTGATGAAGTTGACAATATCTTGATCGATGAAGCGCGAACTCCATTGATAATATCCGGTCCTGCAGAAGAGTCTACCGACAAGTATTACAAGGTAAATCAACTGGTCCCTATGCTTAAGAAAGAAGAGCATTATCAGGTGGATGAAAAAGCTCGTAGTGCATCCCTTACTGAAGAAGGGATCATTGAAATGGAAAAAGCGTTAAATATCGACAACCTCTATGATCCTGCAAATATTGAAACTCTACATTGCTTGAATCAGGCTGTGAAAGCCCACGGGATCTTTAAAAATGAAGTGGATTATGTTGTCCGTGATGGGGAGGTCGTCATCATTGATGAATTTACAGGCCGCATGATGACTGGCAGGAGATATAGTGATGGCTTGCACCAGGCATTAGAAGCTAAAGAAGGCGTCAAAATAGAAAACGAAAATCAAACGTTGGCGAGTATCACGTTTCAGAATTATTTTCGTATGTATAAAAAACTAGGAGGGATGACTGGCACCGCAGATACAGAAGCGGAAGAGTTTATGTCTATTTATAAACTCGAAGTGGTGGTGGTGCCCACGAACCAACCGATGATTCGGGAAGATTATCCCGATGTGATTTATAGAACTGAAAAAGAAAAGTTTGATGCTGTCATTGAAGAAGTTCAAGAGTTAAATAAAATTGGCAGGCCCGTATTGGTCGGTACTATTTCGATTGAGAAGTCAGAGCTTTTAAGTAAAAAATTGAAAAAGTGTGGAATTAAACACAATGTGCTAAATGCAAAGCACCATGAACAGGAAGCGGAAATTATTTCTCAAGCAGGTCAACCCTATGCCGTTACCATTGCCACAAATATGGCGGGTCGCGGAACAGATATTGTTCTGGGTGAAGGAATTCCTGAATTGGGCGGGCTTCATATTCTTGGGACGGAACGCCATGAGAGCAGGCGCATTGATAACCAGTTACGGGGTCGGTCCGGCAGGCAGGGGGATAAAGGGTCTTCCAGGTTTTTCCTTTGCCTGGAAGATGATTTGTTGCGCATTTTTGGTTCAGAAAAAATTTCTCCTCTCATGGCAAGACTGGGGATGGAAAATGGCCAGCCCATTGAACATAGTATGGTTTCGAAAGCGGTTGCGAATGCTCAAAGAAAAGTAGAAGCCCACAATTTTGATATTCGAAAGCATGTTCTTGAATATGACGATGTTATGAACCGTCAAAGGGAAGTTCTTTACGCCCTGAGAAGAGAAATTATTGGTGGAGAAAATCCAAAAGAAACTCTTCTGGATATGGCTGATGAGTTACTAGATGAAGTAGTTTCCGAAATAGCCCATGAAAAAATTTATCCTGAAGAGTGGGACATCGAGGCTTTGAACGATTATCTTGAACGGCAATTTGGAGTTCAAATAAAAAAAATCAATGACGAAGAGCTAGAGATTCAAGGAAAACAAAAACTTGAATTAGAGCATTGCAACCGTGAGAAACTACATGAATGTGTTATTCAAGTGGTATGTGAAGCCTATGAACTAAAGGAAGAGGGTATTGTAAGGGAATTAGAGATAGATCCTGCTGCCATGAGGCATCAAGAACGAATTATTATGCTTCAGGTTCTGGATACTCTGTGGAAAGACCACTTGTTGGGAATGGACCATTTAAAAGAAGGAATAGGTCTACGTGGTTATGCTCAGAAAAATCCCCTGACCGAGTATAAGAAAGAAGGTTTTACCCTTTTCAGCGAGATGATGTCGAGGGTCAAAGAAGAAATCACAGAGTACCTGTTTAAGGTTCAAATACGCAGGGAAAATGAGTTCGATGATGAAGATGTCATCACTCAGCCAAAACAAATGGTTGAGCATCGAGGAGAAGTTGAGGGATCAGACAAGCCGATAACGGTTCGCCGGGAAGAGGAAAAAGTTGGAAGGAACGAACCTTGTCCTTGCGGAAGTGGTAAGAAATATAAAAAATGTCACGGAAGTTAAAACGAGGGTTACAGGTTTTCAGCGGCTTCCTGACATTCAATGCACAATGAAGTGAGAGGCATTATTTGCAAGCGTTTTAGACTTATTTTTTTCTCACACGACTCACATGCTCCATAAGTCCCTTCGTTAATTCTAAACACGGCCTCTTCAATCAATCTTAGCTCATTGCGGTCACGGCTGGTAAGCTGAAAGACCATTTCTCGTCCCTCGAGACTGGAGGCAAGATCAATTTCGTTGCTGAAGGTTAAATCTCCGACATCCCTTTCCAAGGACTTTGAAGACTGAATCAATTTTAGCAACTCACTCCTTTTTCCCATTAACCGTTCTTTTATTTTTAAGGTTTCGGGGCCAAGTTTTGGAAGGGCTTGCGATCTTGCTTTTGGTTTTGTAATCTCTGCTTTTTCAATTAAAGTAGCTTTTTTCTTGGGGGCTACCTTTGCAGGTGCTTTCTTTGCAGGTGCTTTCTTTGTAGTTTTAGAGGCCTTTTTGGCAGGTGAAGATTTTTTTGTGGCCTTCTTTTTTACGACTTTCTTTTTAGAAGCAGGCGCACTCGTCTTTTTAGCTTTTTTAGCAGGAGCTTTCTTTTTAGCGGGCATTTTTTTCTTTGCTACTTTTTTCTTAGCGGGTGCCTTCTTTTTTACAGCCTTCTTTTTTGCAGCTTTATTTTTTGTAGTTTTTTTCTTCGTCGCCATTATAGAACCTCCTGGTTATGGAACTCAAAGGCGAAGCCAATTGAAAAGAACCCCGAAAATCTCACCGGAAATAGTGAAAATTTTTAGAACTTTAGCACCTGACCAAATAAAGTACAAGCCTTTTATTTACAGAGACCTGTTTGGTTTGCTAATTGCTTTTTTAACTGATTCATTGATATTTAGTCATTTTGGAGGGAAATCGTGCGAGAGTTAAACCTCATAATCAACTACGACAGAGGACGCGCATAAAGATCGCATTATTTTAACTACGGGTAAATGGTTCTCATGCTGGGCGTAAATGTTGAGACCTTCACGATCATCAAAGTGCGCTGTGAGGACAATGTCATAACTTCTCTCTGATTCCAAAAAATCGGTGCCAATTTCGATGGCGTTCAAAGTTTCAATTTTCCCTTCCAGGCTTTTGAGGGACTGGACAGCACGTTCCATATTTTCAGGGGTTTTCTCGGATAATTTGAACATCACAACATGTTTGATCATTAATTTTCTCCATGGCAATTTAAAATCAAGATATTTAGTATAATAATAACTACTAACACAGAAGAAGTCTGCGAGATTCTTTAATAATATGATTTTATAAATCATAAATCCTAATAGAAATTGATTATATGTCCTGGTGGGTGGGTG
>JACKQG010007506.1_pt1 | contig 10946 bp, 8 predicted proteins | sample 8237621 | NCBI WGS metagenome assembly JACKQG01 (sample SAMN15677084, study PRJNA649215) | marine metagenome | biome: marine; feature: Black Sea; material: saline water; isolation source: suspended particulate matter (SPM) from the Black Sea western gyre | collected 2013-06-09/2013-06-10 | depth... | reverse complement strand
GGGATGGGCATCCTGAAAGTCCGTTACTTTATCGTGGACCACTTCAATAGCTGATCGCTCTGAAACAAAATTGGCGCCCCAAATCTCATCAACATGCATTGAATCCAGGGTAAGTCCGGTTAACCTTATTACTAATGCGATTGCGATAATCATAAAAAGGAATAGTGAATTCCGATCAAAATGGAAGTTAGTGATATAATTGTTGATTCGTATAGCCATGGTTTTGAAATACAATAATAATTCCTTTTTTTGTAAAAGTTTTCGCACCGCAAAGACGCAAAGAACGCAGAGTCAAAAGTAAATGATAATTGGTCAATAGATCAGATTAAGGTGTTTTTTCTTTGCGTACCTTGCGTCTTTGCGGTGAATTTTTTTTGCAACTCCTCGCGCTAAGAATAATCCAAGTTAAAAACTCTTCTCCCTGATAATATAATTTGGTCTTCCTTTTGATTGAATGAACAACTTACCCAAATATTCACCAATGATCCCTAAAATGATAAGCTGAATGCCGCCAATAAATAACACGCTAATTAATAATGACGTCCAACCTGTAATTGCTTTATCTGTGAAAAATTTCAATAAAATTGCATAAAGACCATAACAGAAACTTGCAACAGAAATAAAAGAGCCAAGTAGTATGGATATTCTCAGCGGTTTTATACTGAAAGATGTTATTCCATTTATAGCAAATGAGATCATTTTTTTTGTTGAATATTTTGTTTTTCCCCAAAATCGTTCACCCGGCAAATAATGGATCCCATAGGATCGAAAACCAAGCCATGAAATAATACCCCTGAGAAACAAAGAATATTCATTGATATTTATTAGTATGTCAACAACCGATCTATCCAACAATCTAAAATCAGCCGTTCCCTGGTCAATTTTAATGTTGGATAAAGAGTTTATTATCTTGTAAAAAATCCGCGCGCTTTTTCTTTTTAAAAAAGAAAGTTTTGGATCATCATTTCTGATCGTATAAACAATCTCATAACCCTCCTGCCATTTATCAATTAAAGAAGGAATTAGCCCCGGCGGATGCTGCAAGTCGGCATCAAGTGAAATAACACAATCGCCCGAACTAAAATCCATACCGGCTTTTAACGCAAATTGATGCCCAAAATTCCTGGAAAATGAAATGTATTTAATACTTTTCTCTTGCTTTTGCAATTTTTTCAATACTTTTAAAGTGTTATCCTCACTACCATCATCTACAAAAATAATTTCATAATCCGAATAATTTGATAATATGGATATAAGTTTTTCAACGATGGTTTCTATATTACCTTCTTCGTTATATGTTGGAATGACTATGGAAATTTTGAAAGAATTGTGTTTGTTCATATTAAAAATACTTTTAAATTTAATCGTTCACCTGGCAGACTAGGATAGAATAAGATCGCTCGGTTAAAACAAATCCAACGGATAGAAACAACCCAACTGATAAAAAAATTGATTTGAATTTAACTTTTCATTGCCTTTGTCGGATGGTAATTTCTTTTTGCGTTAATTTGTCAAGTTTTTTGATTGTCTTATTATGGTTTATGTTTTAAAACAAAAATACAATCCGTTGGGTTGTTTTCCGCCGTGGCGGATTGGTTTTTTTTAGTCTTATCTCCATTGATACCTGCTGAATTGTTACTTCTTAATTAGTAGAAAAAATTTGCATTAGTAAATAATCAGCCAGAAACTCATTGCCTTTTGCATTTATATGCCCATCCGAAAAATAATAATCTGTTTTCCAGTTTGGCAGTTTTTTAATTTCTCCAACTGGATCCAAATATGTAATATTTGATCTTTCCATGTTACTATCAATATTGTATAGCCATCGTCTTAGTTTTTCAAGCGCGTTATCATTATCAGGGGTTGGAATTCTCATCACCACAAACTTCCCGCCCCTTTTATTAATATCCTGATCCATTTCCCTGAATAAATGGTTTACTACCGGTTTGGCTTCAGTAAAGAAATATATTTCACGCATCAGAAAACTAAACAAAATGGATTTGCTCATAATTTCATTAAAATTGCGTTGACCACTTAACATGCATGTGCGGGGCACAAGTTTTTCATCAATCACAGTAAAACTTGGTTTGTTCAGCTGCTCAACAAAACGATATGCATCAATGACCCGTAAGGCATCATCATCAATAAAATTCAGGATAACAATGTGCGGATCAATAATGTCTTTGTATTGCAAATAAGCAAGGTACATTTGGTCAATGCCAAATCCATTCATCCCAAAATTGAAAACATCGTAATTTTCATTTAGTTTTGCCTGCAACAAGCTGGGAATGTTTTCATCCGCTTTTAAAAGAAAACCAAAAGTGAAAGAATCTCCCAGAATCATGATCCGTTTTTTACCAGATATTAAATCAATACCATCAAAATCTTTCGTATCCCGAAATCCCTGTGCATTGATCTCCGGGGGCATCCATTCCTGCGTCGCAGTCCAGCCCAATATTGAATCACTTTTAGCCCAAACAGGTATTTTACCATTTTCATATTGCCCTGGATAATTTCTTTTAAATGCTTGGTACCCCTTATATTTTTGCAAATATAAATCAGCTAAAAAAAGAATTACAAGAATCGGGAGAACATTGGCAACAACAATTAAAAGAACTTTTTTGGATTTTTGGGCAAAATTTTTAGCTCTCATAAAATCCCCTTAATCCAGCTTAAATTCTTCTTTCCAGTCCGTGTCGCCTTCCAATTTCTTTTGTTCTTTTTTATCAAACAAATAATTGCCCATTACAAGATAATCCATCTCTGTTCTCATGAAACATTTGTATGCGTCTCCCGGGGTACACACGATTGGCTCGCCTCTCACATTAAAGCTGGTATTTATTATTACTCCGTAACCGGTCTGGTTTTTAAATTCATTAATCAATTCCCAGTACCTGGGATTGACATCTTTGTTCACGCTTTGTATCCGGGCAGAATAATCAACATGCGTAATAGCCGGAACATCCGAACGAAGAAAATACAACCTGTCATACAATTCTTTTTCTTCGTAATCTTCGGGCAGTTGGTTCCTGTGTTCTTCCTTTACCGGGATCACTAACAGCATATAAGGAGATGGTCTGTCCAGGTCGAAATATTCCTGGATGTCTTCCTCTAAAACCGTTGGCGCAAAAGGTCTGAAACCCTCACGGTATTTAATTTTCAGATTCATTTTCTTCTGCATTTCAGGATTACGAGCATCCCCCAGAATACTTCTGTTACCTAATGCCCGGGGTCCGTACTCCATTCGTCCCTGAAACCAACCGACAACTTTTCCATCTGCAATTAATTGTGCAACATCCAGGGTAAGATCTTTAAATTCTTCGTAATACTTATATTTTGATTCAAATCTTCTGGCGGTTTTAATTATGTCATTCGAAGCAAATGAAGGACCGAGATAAGCGCCTTTCATGGAATCGGGTTTAGAATTAACGCTCCGTTCTTTCCCCTGCCAAATGTGCCAGGCTGAGTATGCGGCTCCCAAAGCGCCCCCTGCATCTCCGGCAGCGGATTGAATCCAAATATCATCAAACATATTGGTTCTCAGAAGTTTGCCATTAGCAACACTGTTCAAAGCCACGCCGCCGGCTAAAACCAAATATTTGCTGTTGGTAAGCTGCTTTGCTGTTTCAGCCATTTTGATCACTATTTCTTCGGTAACCTGCTGTATTGCCAGGGCCATATTCATGTACACCTGGGTAATTTCAGTTTCCGATTTTCTGGGAGCAACCCCGAAAAGGTCTTCCCATTTTTTATCGTTGCACATTCTTAACCCGGTGGCATAATTGAAATAATCCATATTTAGCAGGATAGAGCCATCTTCACGAATATCCACCAGTTCATTTAATATCTTTTCTTTGAACTCTTTTGTTTGCCCGGCTTGAGCATTTCCATAAGGAGCAAGCCCCATAAGTTTATATTCCCCGCTGTTTACTCTGAAACCGGTGTAATAAGTAAATGCTGAATAAAGTAATCCAACGGAATGGGGGAAATGCAGCTCTTTGAGAATTGTTATCTTATTCTTTTCCCCATGTCCAATCGTTGTAGTTGCCCATTCACCAACGCCATCGATTGTAAGAATAGCCGCTTCTTCAAATGGTGATGGATAAAATGCGCTTGCAGCATGGGATAAATGATGTTCCGGGAATAAAACAGTGACCTTTCCATTTCCAAATTTGGATAATTCTTCATGTAACATCCTTTTCATGAACATTTTCTCTTTGATCCAAACCGGGATGGCAGAAAGAAAGCTAATTAATCCTTTGGGAGCAAATGCATGATAGGTTTCCAAAAGCCGCTCAAATTTCAGATACGGTTTATCATAAAAAGAAATTGCCGTTAAATCATTATATTCAATGCCCGCTTCCTCCAGGACATATTTAGTTGCATTTGTTGGAAATGAAGAATCATGTTTTTTACGCGTAAACCGCTCTTCGTGAGCAGCCGCTATTATTTCACCATCAATAAGTATCGCTGCGGCGCTATCATGGTAGTATGCTGATATACCCAAAATTGCATCTGGCATCGTTTGCTCCTCGTTAAAAAATTGTATAAATAAATGGCGCGATGGCTGTTCCGCTTGTCAAGACAATTAATACACCGAAAAGCAATAAAACAACAATAACCGGCAACAACCAAAATTTTTTTCTTACTTTTAAAAATCCCCAAAGATCTTTTAGAAATTCCATTTTCTACTCCTTCATTTTTAGGGGGCTGGATAAATTAAATTACCTATGCAGCCCCCGTAGTATGTTGATTTTAGATAAAATTACAAATTAAAATGGGAAAGTTATTAATCCAGCCCCCTTAATAAACATTCTCGATCTGTTCACGAGTAAATGTGATATTTCGGGTTTTCATGACAGACTCAGTTCCTTTTTTAAACTCTTTTAATTTTAAAGAATCAATACCAAACAGTCTTCTAATGCCACCGATTGTTGTTACGATCAGAAAAAATACGATGGACAATAAAATTTTTGAGACAACGGTTCCTAATAAATGCGAAAATCCCAGCCATATAATTGCTACCGGTTTATAGATCATTGGAAAGATCATATCCAAAACTAAAACCGGTATCGCCAATTTAAAAAAAAGAGTGTTCTTTAACAGGAAGCCAAGAATTAAAAGAATTAACACCATTGCCATCCCAGTATCTTTCGCCTGTTCTTTTGAAATTTTAGTATTGAATATATTCATTGTGTTATTCTCCTTAATAAATTTTTTTCCAAATCCTGATGAGTCAGAAACCAGATGAACTGATTTAATAATTTTTTATCATGAAAAGATCAAGGTTGAGATCAAGATCAAGAAAAAAACATTTTTAATTTTTTCTTGATCTCGACCTTTTTATAATTTTGTAACTGTTATTAAGGTCGATATTTTTTTGCCCAAAGTACAAAAAGTTTCCTGTTTAGAAACTATTTACTGCCCCCACTTATAAACCCTAACTGTCTGATATGGGGTAAGGTAAACCAATTCCAAATTTTCTTCTATGTGCCGGGCTAAATCCTTGGAAACATACTGTGATGTTACGAGCCGAAATGTATCAATAATAATATACCCGGATGATCTGTCTTTTTTTAGTTGATCTAACTGGATCGAATTTTCAATAAAATAAATACCCGTGTAAAAATCATAGTACCTGTTTTGAGAGTCCATGGTTCCATTTAACCTGGCAACCGCGACATCGTTCAAATTTAAATTATAGTCCGCTCTGCCAAAATAATGTTTTATCGCTAATGGCAATGTTGTTAAGATAACATCAGAGTTTTCAGCATTATCTTTCAGAAATTCCACACCTTCTTTCCATTCAACAAATTTGACAGCGCCATTAAATTCTCCCGGCTTTCTAAAAGGAATACTTAATCCCTCAATAAAAAATGGTGAAAAAACAAATAGTAATGTGAACATTAAAATTACAAAAATGCTTGTTTTTTTTGTATATTTTGACAACCACTGATAGATGATATTTTTTACTCTTTTAAAATTTTCTCTCTCCATTATTACAACATTCACCACGCCATAGCCGGCAACCAGGACAAAGAATGGTATTACATTGTAAATATAATGAATTAAACGATAAGAAAAAACAAATGTAAATAAAAACATTGGAATAATAAAAAATAACGCTGAATATAAAATTATTTTATTCATCCTTAAAACGGACTGGAGAGTCCCAATAACAAAAAAAGCGCCGATTGGAAAAATATCTTTACTCATTATAAATTTTATAAATTGCATCCGGTCCAATCCCACCTGATATTTAGCAAATGCGGGTATATACGTTAAACCTTCATTCATTAAATCGCTAATTTGGGGTAGAAACAGATAGGCGATAACAATTAAGAAAGCTGAACTTGTTGCGGCAATAAAATATTTACTGACAAAAAAGTTCTTTAAATCTACCTTCAATAACAAATAAAAGCCATACAAAACGATAAACGTAAAAATCGGTATTAATAATAAAGCTCCTATAATTTGGACTGAAACTGCCAGTAAAAAAACCACAAAAAACAGCAGCAAAAAAAGCCAATTGATTTTCCAATTTTTAACCACATTTATGAAGTTACTTATCTTAAAAGACTCATATTTTTCAAAAGTATTATTCTTTCTAATAAAACCAATATAAAACGAGTACCACACAATTATGGAAAAAAACTGGAATAATGTGTAAAATCTTGTTACCCGCGCCCACCCGATTTCCAACGGCAAAAATGTTAATAAAATTAGCGAAACGATTGCTAGCGAATTATTCAATAGCTTTCGTGTGAAAAAGAAAAATATTAATAATGAAAGAAATCCGAATAATGCTGTGGGCAATCTTAATCCAAATTCATTCATTCCAAAAATATATGTCGATAAAGCCGTAATATAAGAAAAAAGTTTTGCTCTTCCGTATTCATTCCCGGATGGAAGTTTTAGTGAACCGTCTTCCAATATGGATTGGGAAACAAACAGGTGATATGGTTCATCAGCCCAGAGGCTGAACTTCTCTAAATTATAAATCCTTAAAAACAACGCAACAAATAAAATTAAAGTTACAAAAATGAGAATATAAATATTAGACTTTTTAGCCTGATTTTTAATCATATAAATAGTGCCGCGCATATCAAGGTTATTATGATATTTGAACTGCCATCTTGAGACGTTCAATATCCACTGTATTAATTATTTTCAAAGCATAAAGTACAATGAAATAAATGGATGACAAAAAAATTAATTTGAAAATAATGTGTAAAGCAAAAAAATTAAACCCAAACGAAAATAAACCGGTAATTATTATTGCCAAAACCAATTTTCCGGTGTAAGGAACAAGTAATTCTTTAATATCTTCAAAGATATAAGCGCTTGTGATTATCATGCCCAACAATCCAACTATTGAGGTTGAAAATGCGGCGCCAAACATTTGATACCTGGGAACCAAATAAGCGTTTAAAATAATATCAATTATTAGTAAAAATAATACCTGGTAAAAACATAATTTCATTAAATTTTTGGATATTAATATTGTTTGATTTACAATCATGATAGTAGCTAATGACAAACCAGCCATTAAAACTCCTAAAACGGGACCTGCTTCGGAATATTCTGCCCCCATAACAAACTCAATAATTTGCCTGCAATTAAAAAAAACAACAACTACAATTAGAATCAAGAAAATCAAAACATACCTTAAAGAATCCGAAATAATTTCACGGGTTCTAACGAAATCTGAAGTTGCAATCGAATGGGAAATCGAAGGCAACAGAACAGCCGAAAGCCCCATTGATAAAAAATATGGCAATTTCGATAGCGCTGCCGCAGAAACATAATAACCAACATTCAAATCACTCAGAAAATATTTTACAAACCACAGATCAATGGAAAAAAACAAATTTAATCCCACAAAATATATTATATTTGGAATAATGAAATTGACATATTTTTTTGTATTTATTTCTTTTTTATTTTTTTGTTGTTTTAGGTATTTAAGAAATATTATTCCAAATAAAAGTCCAATAACCGACGCCGAAAAATTTCCAATTAACGCGCCAATTAATGAAAAACCCGCCAGTACAATCCCGACTATTGCAACCAATCTTGAGATCGAATAAATGATCCCTAATAAAGAATATTTAAAAAAATTATGTAATCCACATTGAATTGCATCAAAGTATTTATGGAGACCAAAGAAAAAAACATTTAACCCGGCTATTCTTAATAAAGTTGTCAGTCTGTCATCACTCAAAACGCTGCTAATTATTGGCGTAAAAAAAAACAGAACAATGTACATAGCCAAACAATACACAACTTGCCAGGGCAGTGTCTTTTTTTTTATTGATCGCATCAACTCGGGAGTTTCACCGCCAAACTTTCGTATCGCCTCGGGAATTCCTGTAAAAACAAACATTTCTACAATAATTAAAATTGAAATAACTAAGCCAAATGTGCCGTAATCTTCAGGTCCTAACAATCGCGCTAATGCCAGGTTAATTCCAAACCCGGAAATTAACATAACTACCTGACTGACAACTGTAAGTATCACGCCTCTGGATATCATTTATTATTACCTTTATTGATATTTTATTTCGGAATCATATATTTAGCATGGAACAAGGAGAGCGGGAGACAAGGCGAGTGGGAGAAGGGAGATAATGAAATACATTTTTTCTCCTTGTCCCCTTGTCTCCTTGTCCCCCACTCCCGATTACGAGTGTGTTTCATCATGAATGTTTATAAACTATGCGGAACTCGAATCCCTGTGATTAGTTACGTTTTCCCAAACATCATCCATAATTTGCATTAATTTCAATCCTTCTTCCCCGGGAACAGGCTCTGGCTTATCCAATAAAATGCTTCTGTAGAAAAGAGAGATCAGTCGTTCCGTACCCTGGAACAACTCATATCTACCTGAAAAAGTACGAATGAAATTCTTCCGCGCACACCTCTTAAGAATTTTCCCAAATTTGTGCGAAGAAAAAATCCTGCCGATTGAATTCGGGATAGGACCTGCCGTATTATTCAGATACACATATTGATTCAGAAAATCAACAGTCATCGTGCCGGCTGTGCCATAAATATTCATATATTGTTGACGCGGTTCAGTAGATAATGAAACATTAATGACCCCGAATTTGTCCTTATTTTCCACAATAATCTTTAATTCATCCGTGTCAACTTTAGGTGTCGTGCCTGCATATTTTGTTGCTGCAAAACTTACCTGTACATCCCCAAGTTGATCCAGCGCTACATAGAGTCCGTGTGGTAAAAAATCCTGGTAAACCGAACCCGGAAGCCTGTATTTCCAATCAGTTTCTGGGTTATCCGGCGCTTCATCCGCGTAGGAGACGCCGTACCAACTTTCGACAGATGTTATTTTCCCCAATTCACCCATTGCAATAATGTCCCGGGCTTCCAACATCACATCATCGTAGAGATGATTGTGCATCACACAAATTTTCACACCATTTTTTCTTGCTGCCTGCACCATAGCTTCTGCTTGTTTCGCATCAACTGCCATTGGTTTTTCTACCAAAATATGACATTTTTTTTCAGCAGCATAAACCGCTATTTCCGCATGAAATTGAGGCGGCGTTAAAATATGAATGACATCCAACTTCTCTTTGTCGATCATCTGTTTATAATCTTTATATTTTTTTGAGATTTTAAACTGCGCAGCCACTTCCTTCAATGCCTCGACATTTGGATCAGCTAAGACAATTTCTTTAATGATTTTTAATTTTTTTATTTTCTTCAAATGGACAAATGATATGCCTCCGCAACCAACAATTCCAACTCTAATTTTTTTGTTTGATGGCAAAACGACTTTGTTTTTCTCGATGCCTTCTGTTCTGGTTGCAGTTCTTTTTTCCCGGTGCCATTTCATCGTTCTTTCAAGGCTGTCTGCCAGGGAAATCTTTTCAGAAACATCAATAATATCATTTATTTTATCAATGGAATATTTGAATGTTTTTGCATAAAAATCCAAATTTAAATCACTAAGCGGGGGATTACCTTCTTTGCCTATAATTTTGAACAATAAACGTAAGCCAAACTTCGCCAATTTCATAAAATGAAGCGACACCCAGATTCTCGATATATTTCCACTGACTTCTGTTTTTAATTTGTTAAAATATTCTTTTCTGGAAATGGCTTGTCCTTCAATTAAAGTGAATGCTTCGCCTGCAGCCGGTTTCAATTTCATCAATTTAACCGAATCATAGGCTACATTTTCAACATAAGATAATGGTGTGGAATTATTTGTGTTTCCTATCATGATAATTCTGCTTACACCAAACCCCATTCCCGTATCTGCAGGAAAAAGGTCACCATAAGGTCCGTAGATACATCCCGGTCTGACTATAGTACACGGCAGTTTGGTTTCTTTAATATATTTTTTTACAGCTTTTTCAGCTTCCATTTTGGACCATGAATACAGGCTATGAAATTCGTCAGTTTCATAAGGTGTATCTTCCGTTATAATCATATCTTCTTTTGCTTCGGAATGCTGATAAACACTTATTGAACTAATATAGACGAATCTTTTTATTTTGTATTTCTCTGACAAATTTAATAGCTTTTCTGTGGACAACACATTGACCTTGTGGAAATGATCCTTTGATCCTCCGAAGGTTGCCGCAGCATGAATTACATAATCGCATTCTTTTACCGCCTGTTCCAGGATTTCTTCATCCTGGACATCCCCCCAGATAATTTCTATATTCTTTTCTTTCAGATATGAAACATCACTTGATTTCCTTGCTAAAGAAATTACAGAGAATTTGTTTTTTAACAATTCATTAATTAAATGTTTTCCTAAAAATCCAGAAGCGCCTGTTACTAATACTTTTTGCATATCTCATTTCCCGATATTTGTTAGATTTTAAATCTTTTTTTTCTACACTTCATTACTTAACGTTTTGAGTTTCAGACAGCTTTACTAAACCTAATCTTACTGTACAAAATTTTGA
>JACKQG010007504.1_pt1 | contig 10946 bp, 8 predicted proteins | sample 8237621 | NCBI WGS metagenome assembly JACKQG01 (sample SAMN15677084, study PRJNA649215) | marine metagenome | biome: marine; feature: Black Sea; material: saline water; isolation source: suspended particulate matter (SPM) from the Black Sea western gyre | collected 2013-06-09/2013-06-10 | depth... | reverse complement strand
TGCATCGTAACAACGTTCATCTTCTACCCCATATATTTTTCTTTTTGCGGGTATTTCTTTCATGACCTTCCAGTGTAAAGGCGAATAACTCCACAATATTAATTTTGCAGGATCTATACTCTCCCTTTTAATTAAGTTCCGGACCTGCCAAATGAACATTTTCATATTAATATTAAACCAGCTGCACCATGACTCATGGATAGCTTCATTAAAAAAAACAAAAGGAACAATTAATTTTATCTTCGCACTTTGGGGGGGGGTAATTGAAAACTTTTTTCTTAACCTTTTATAACCGTGTATGGCATCAATAAATAAATCAGCCGGTCTATTTATTACATAAACTTCAAAGAGGTTACTTTTCGCTAAAGGAAATACCATTTTATGAAACTGGTGTTTATCAATATCAACCGGTGGAAAAAATAAAATTGAGATCATCTTTCTTGAGTTTCTTTGTTGCATAAGCCTTTATTCCTATATAGCCAACGTCGGTTAGGCAACTTTCTGTATCCACATAGAACTAAACGTGTTAGGATTCTGCTTAACAGATTCGTAAATAGGAATCTTTCTTTTCAAAAAACCTTCGTCAAAATATCGAATTAGAGGTGTAGACATAACAATCTTAAATTTATCATTGAAACACAGAAACGCCTGTAAAAACATTGCTTCATTCCAAAACACTGGGTAAGTCTGTTTGAATATCCATAATTCTGGGGGATATGGAATATTAAAAGGAAATGGTATATCATGAATATGTATTAAAACTCCTTTCTTTAGTTCAGGAAGAATTTCCAAGTATAAGTATGGAACATCCCCATCTATTTTTAAGATATGAGTAGAATCTATAAATAAAATATCATTCCCCTTTAACTGTTGGAAAAAAGATGTATCAATATTTTGAACTTCAGTATCATTAATTTCGATATTTGGTATACTATATAACTGTTTATATGGATAGGGCTCAAAACACTTGATGGAAATAGGATATCCTTCTTCATTGTTCTTTCTTTCAGCAAGATTAGCGTAGTATGTTGAAATTCCTGAGCCAATCTCAATATATAATCTCGGTTTTCGGTCTCGAATAATCATGTAAAGTGTTAATGCGTCTATTGAAGTAAAACCTCGACCAAAACCTTTTCGTTGAATTTCTGAATAACTAGGGTATTGAGAATATTCATCAGTATACTTCAATAACATTTTTGAAAGAGATGATTTAAGTTCATCTACATTACATTTTATGCCAGTGAGTTTGCTTGGTTTATACCATCGTTCAAGATTAGTCTTTAAACTAGATCTATTTGGCAAAGGGGAATAATAGTCACCTCTACGAGCAACGTTAAGCCCAAAAAATTCAAAAGTTCTTTGCATAGTTAAATGTAATACTTTTTTGCATTGTATAAGAAAAATCCAAATAAAAGATGGCAGAATTCTTTCCAATAATCTCTTCATTTCAGTCCCTCATTACTGGCTAACAATCACTAGGGTTATAAATAGTAAAGAAAGTTAAATACTAGTGATACCTCGCTTCAAGTTATACAGACGCTTTGGAAGATACTGTATGAAGGTATCAACCTAACGAAATGATATCATCCTGAGTGTCAAAGCCGTCTAGATAGCATTTAGTTCAATGGAATACAGATTATCAATGCCTGTCTAAGCGAGTCCTTTACGAATAAACCGCATGTTAGCGAATAGACTCTTGATCATTGTGATCATCGCAGGAATCAGATAGAATTACTGAGTTACAATCAAAACTCAGGTTATTGTTTACTATTGGGACACAAGGGGCCAAGAAAGCTAATCCTTAACCTTTCGTACTTCTTGCTCGATCCAACGATAGGTTTTTTCCAAACCAGCCTGCAAAGTGAGCTTGGGTTTCCATCCAAGTTTTTCTTCAATAAGCTTGTTATCAGAATTACGACCACGAACACCTAGTGGACCCTCAATATGTTTTATTAACAATTTTTTCCCAGCTATTTCCATTACCATTTCAGCGAGACGGTTAATTGTCACCATTTCTTCTGAACCTATGTTCACAGGTCCCAAAAAGTCAGAATCCATTAATCTCATTACGCCTTCTAAACATTCATCAATATAAAGAAATGACCGGGTCTGCTTACCATCTCCCCACATTTCGATCTCACCCCCATCGGGTGCCATGGCCACTTTCCTGCAAAATGCGGCTGGGGCTTTTTCCCTACCATCATTCCAAGACCCTTCCGGTCCAAAGATGTTGTGAAAGCGGGCAATTCGTATATCCAATCCATAATTACGATGAAACGCCAAGTATAAACGCTCACTGAATAATTTTTCCCATCCGTACTCGCTATCAGGATCTGCTGGGTAAGCAGAGTCTTCAGCTGTTTTAGGGTTATCCAGGTCCATCTGATTGTACTCTGGGTACATGCAGGCAGATGACGAATAAAATATTTTCTTAACATAATATTTTACAGCCCATTCACAAACGTTTAAATTTATCATAGCGGAATTATGCATGATTTCAGCGTCATTCTCACCAGTAAAAACAAAACCGGCACCGCCCATATCAGCTGCCAGTTGATACACCTCATCGAAGCTGTTTTTATCCTCTGCACCAGTCATTAACATATCCTGCAGGCGGATACTTTGTACGGGTGCAAACATTACTTTGTGAACTATGGTCGGATCCCTCAAGTCACCAATTACAAAGTCATCTGCTTCAGTTGGTGAAAACTCCGGATATTTTAGGTCTACACCCCTGACCCAAAAACCTTCCTTTTTCAATCTTTTTACCAAGTGGGAGCCTATAAACCCACCTGCCCCGCACACAAGTGCTGTTTTCATCAAACTATCTCCTTACATCTTTATTTGTCAGTTTTAAGGGGATTTTTAAGCCTATAGATCCAATATGAATGCCTCCCCAATTTCCTTTAGCTTATCTTTGGTTGTTATCTTTTTTCTGTTAAAGTATTACAGTTGTTGAATGAGAATAATCATTTCTAACATTTCACACAACTGTTAACATTTTAATTGAGGCTGACATTTAATTATTCAGAATTAAACAAGTCATTTTGTTTAAAAAAGTTATACATTAACTCGCCCGCTAACCTGTTTCCTTTATGATTCAAATGGCTATCGAGGGGTTTACAATTTGTACCCTCAATACTGTATATTTTTGAACCAAACTGGTTAAAATATATAGCCCCATTACTCTCAAATATATTTTTGAATCCATCATCTGACCCTAAACAGAATCCTATAAATTTAGTATGCGGATAATTTCTCATTGAAAGTTTTAAGACTCTGCTAAGCACTTCCAAGCCTTCCTTATGCTTCCGCGTTCTCGTTTCCTCATCTAATTCAATTAATGAATCTAAATATCTCAATATTCCCAAATTGTACTTCCTATCAAGAATCAAAATTTTATAAAATAAAAACCGAAACCCGTGACTGATGTCAAAAAGGGGGAAACCGGGATCCTTCATTTCTATCGAATCGTTATTTAAATTTAAATAAGGTCTGGGCCTTTGATTATTATAAAAACTCGAATTATCTAATTCGTAAACATTATTTGATATATCATTATTATCATGCTGCCATAAAACAATATCAGGTTTTATTTCATCGTATATTTCATTTAACATAAGATACTCTTGCAGGTTGCCATATCCACCAACACCGGCTGCATATACTGAAAAACTGTTCTTAACTAATTCTTCAAAAATGTCATAATACGCACGACCGGTTGATACACTCGCAACCTGAGTGGACGAATCACCGATAAATAAAATTGTCCTTTTATTCTTGTATTTTGGAAACTTTACAATCAATCTATGTCTGTAAGGAGAGATAATTGTTTGTTCGCCGCATTTATTGAGGAAAAAACTTTTTTTCATCTCTGTATCAAGTGTCCAGCCAAGCTTTTTATCACTCACCACTGTAGACTTTTGAAGTGACGAGCTTCTCACAATTCCCCTTACTAATCTGTATCCTACTTCCAGACAAAATAGGAGAATTGCAAGTGCAGCTATAGATGAAATTAGTTGCGTTATTATCGGATGTCTTTCAAATATGTTTATTTTCATTCAAGCTTCCCATATATTCAAAAAAGGTATTATCGACTATCTTATTTGCCTGTACCTTTAAGCGGAAACTTAGTGGTTCCTTGCAAGAATCTCATCATAAAGTTGAACATACCTCCCCGCTGCCTTTTCTGATGCAAATTCCTGTTCTGCTTTTTCCCTGGCTCTTTGTGCAAGAACTTTACGTCTTGGTTCATCTTCCAGTACCCATTTTATGCCATTTGCAAGGTCTTCAGGCTCAAATGGCTTGGCTAGGTAACCGTTTATCTTATGGTCAACTATATCCCTGGGCCCAGTAGCATCAAAGGCAACTACCGGGGTACCGCAAGCCATAGCTTCAGCAAGGGTTTTTCCAAAGGCTGTCTGGATATAAGGTGCTAAAAAAACGTCCGCAGCGGAATATGCAAGCCTCAGGGATATGTTGTCATTTAAATACCCTAATGTCTCGTATTCCATATTCATACTGTTCAGTAAGCCGCGATCGATCCGTCCAAAAAACACAAATAAATAATCTTTTTCTAGATAGCAACATGCATCTTGGAGTTTATTAAAACCTTGATGTTTCATCTCCTCACTTGCTAGTGCGCTGACAAGCACAATCTTTCTCTCTCGGGGCAATCCTAGCATTGATCTCGCGACATTAGAATCTACAATGAAGAAATCCTCTGTGTTGATATTATTTTGTATCACTCGGATATCAAACTCCCTGAACACATCGCTGGACCTCGCACATTCTGCCTGCCATTGGCTCATCGCAACAATCTTCATGTTTTTAGGAAAATATCGCTTTTTTCGTTTTAGAACATACCACGAAAGGTCATAACGATTCTTACTATTCAAGTGTGGGCATCTTCCGCAACATATCTCGTAACTCTTGCAATCCATTGCAATGTGGCAACCACCTGTAAAAGGCCACATATCACGCATGGTCCAGACGATATGTTTATCAATTTTTTTTAAAAGTTTTATATTAATCATACCATTATTGATCCAATGCAGATGTATGATGTCAGCCTCCTTATACACCGCGGTTTTCCTTATGTCAAATCCGCTCATTCCAGTGCTAAAGAACACATCTTTTCTTTTGCGGTATAAAAGGACCGGCAGCATATCAAGGAACACTCGAAACAACCGAAGCACCGTTCCACGGATATTTTTTACAACAGGTTCCACGAAAGGGTCAGAGCCGCTTGTCTTTTGAATGATCATTCTTGACTCAATACCAAGATTCAATAATCCCTGATGAAGCCAGTACGTTCCCCTTGCTGCACCGCCTGACAGTACTCCTCCTGCGATATGTAATACTTTCATGCTTTTACTTTGAGACTTCTCAATAGGTGTGGGGATTTTAGTTTGCAAGGCATCCCATTAATGATTCCGTTACATCAATGATATATAATACCTGCACAGGGTGGAATCCGGAAGAATAACAAGATCAACGATTTTCCGACCTTGCTGAATAGAAGGTTTTTTTTCATAACCTGTTCAAAATATTATTGATTTATTACCGGGAAAAATAATGCCTACTCATTGAAAGACGGTGGAAGTTTGTAGCATGTAAGACGATATAGGTATTGGGGATATCTCTGTCCACTTTTTTTGACCAGTGTCAGACAGTTTTTTCGGAATTCTGGCGAATTTACAAGTTTATAATAGCCACCTCTCCAGCCCCTATAATCAAAATACCATGTATTAACCAAGATATAACGCACACCGAGACTACGCCACTCATCCAGAATAAGTTGAGGATCGTCTAAGGACGCATTAAATGCAATACCATCCGTCATGGATGAAGGAATGATGCGCACGTCAGGATCAAAGTAATAATCATTGGGACTATAAATAGAGACAATAATTGCTTCATCCCTCGGCAGTTTATTAATATAACTGACCAAATCATAATTTGTATGCCAATTATACTTTGGAGTGATTGCCTTCAGGTACTGATCGCGTGAAACAATTCCAACTATGTATTTCAACTTATCTAGAGAAAAAACTTGAGCATGGATGAAAAATACCTGTTGAAAAATTAATAATAATATGAATCCAATGGTAGCACTGCGCCAAACAATTCTAAAACGTGTTCTGCAAGTAACAAGAACCCATGCAGCAACAACTGCCAGCAGAGCGATCGCGGTTAGAAGATGGCGCGGCCGCTGCAAACCAACATAGTGAAACAGCAGATACAACAAGCCAGCAGTCAAGAGAGCCCACCATATTTTACGCGGCACCGGTCGCAAAAACAAAACGCCGGGCAACAGTGCCAGAAACATCGGGCCTATCGACATGGTATACTTCCCGAGTATGCCGGTAGACATATGCCATATATTCGTAACAATACTCAGTGGATTAGTATTATATCTTAATATGTTAAAATCTTGCTCTATGAAAAACTCGCTCAGTACTGGATATATCGGATTTCCTGTTTCCACATAGCTCTTAATCAACCAAGGGCAAGAGAGAATAAAAACAGGCAGACCGTAAATCATTACCCGTATCAAAGCGCCCCTCATGCGAAACAAAAATGCGCCTTTCTCCTGTCTTGCAGCCGCTATACCTATGAATAATACAATAATCCCTGCTGTGAATCCTCCTGGGTAATGACTACCTAAACCTGCACCAGTGAAAATGCCCGCTATTGGGATCCAGAAATCCTTACGTTCTTCGTCAAAAGCCCACCGGCAAATCGCGTAAATTCCTAGCAAATCGAAAAACGCCATTCCTCCCTGCACCTTTGTGGTAGGTACAATAAACTCTACGACATGACTAACCAGAAATAAAATTGCAGCCCACAACCCTGTTTCTATTGAGAAATATCGACGTCCTAAAAGATACACCGTAGCCGCTGCACCCATGATCATTGTGAATCCAACAAGCATTTGTGCCAGTTCATCGCCCCTTACTATCAGCAAAAGGGCTGAAAGCATCTGCATGTTCAATGGCACTGAAGCTAATGGTTCAAATTGCAACTTCACGATACCGCCGACATGGACATATCGCCGCGGAACGTCAAGATAGGAGTGTAGGGTATCACCTTCCAATGGCGGAGCCATCACACTTAACAAATAAATAATGCTGACACTGCCAAGCCCGATCCACAACCACTTTACAGCATTTATACCCTGAGCCTGATTTATGCTGCCTTCAACTATTGTGTAATCGCATGCCTGTTTTCTCCATTGCCAAAATCCCATTACAGCACCAAGAGTCAATAACCCAACCCAAAACCATATTGAAACGGGTTTTAGCCATCCTATGAAAGCAAACACGGCTGTTCCGTATATCATGAGTATCAAGCCGAAACCGGCGGAAATAATCAAGACCTCTTCAATCAGGGACGCTTTCAGTTTAAGCCAGCGGTAGAGCAAGAGACCTGAACCTGTAGCAACAGATAGAATAAAAAGCAATGTAAGCAGGTTAATAAGGCTGTTCACAATTTCAGTGTAATAAGCCCATTATTTGCATGAATTTTGCCACGATTTTCTCCCAACGCCCCGGGACCTGAGTTATCATATTGTAAAAATAAGTGCTCAGGAGTGCAAATACCCACACAATCCAGAAAATCCCAATCCAACGGTTTTTATGATTTACTGTAGATTTAACTTTGATCAAATTATCTCTGATAATCACTTCTTTATAGTCTGTAGCTTAGCTATCTATTAGTAACAATAAATGGACAGATATTCATTTTGTTAAGCCAGCCCTAACAAATGATACAGGCTTTATCCACCAAGCCACAGCTCCCATCAATCCGCTACAGACAAAGAACGTAATAAACACAAGAAACGCATAACTGACAGCTAACTCTAGTTCTAGCCCAATCAGATAAAAAAAATAGATTAATATAGCATCACGCGTGCCAAGACCGGAAATAGAGATCGGGATAAAACTTACCAGGTTGGAAATGGCCATAAATAGGGTAATAGTGATAAAATTTATTGATAAACCCATAGCCAATACAATAAGATAACACTGGACAAAGAATATAAAATAACCCAAACAGGTAAGCAGTCCTGAAACCAGCAGTCTGGGATTGATGAGCTGGTTTAGCCCACTATAGAAGTCTTCAAAACTTTCTTTAATCTTGCCTTTAACTTTCTTAACAACAGCAACCTTGTATAATATATTTGTAAACTTTCCCATCAACTGTTTATTCAACATAATCAAGGGAGTTAATACAACAATAATGGTCAATATCAAAGATGCTTCTGATAATTTACCTAAAATACCAAACTGCCTTATCCCAATGAATCCCAGAATTATCAAAAGATACAGATCAAAAAGACGGTCCACTAGAACACTTGAGAATCCCTTGCTTAATGATATTCCCTTATCTGATTTTAAATAAAGTGTTTTGACAAATTCACCGAATCTCCCCGGCGTCATAAAACCAACATATAGACTGCTCATATATACCAGAAAGGATTGAACTGGAGAATAAGTGATTCTCTGTTGCTTTAAGAGAAGATTCCATCTGTAGGATTTGAAAAATAAATGAGGGATATTCAGCACGATGGCTAATAATAAGTGCAAAATATTTACGTGAAATAAGATGTCTATTAGTTGACTGAAATCTATCCTTAATAAAATAATTAGAAGGATAAATAATCCTATCAGCCTTATATATTTTTTCATCAATTATTGTACTTTTCAGCAAATTAAAAGAAAATACTCACAATATTGTCAATATTGTCTCCTGAGCACGAAACTTCTTCTTAAACCTATTAATCTGATAACACTTTCGGGTATAACTTTTTCAATTTTTTCATTCACAGATATAGATATTTTATTATTGAATGGAAGGATTATTGTTGTGTTTTCATGCAATATCTCTAAATAGTTACACTTAAATAACCTTATCAATCTTTTCCTTCTTAAAAAATTATGAGGGCCCTCACTATGATGTACGTTAAATATTGCAGCAAACCAGTGAACCGGTTCCCATAAAATATTTGGACAAGTAAGAATAACTAAACCTCCAGGCTTCAAAACACGGGTTATTTCCTGCATGAAAATATCTACATTTCCTATATGTTCAATTGTTTCATATGTGGTAACAAGGTCAAAAAAATCATCCTCAAATGGTAGCCTATAAGCAAGAATTTTGAGAAGTTTATAATCATAATTAGTGTTTTTTAGCCTACTCTGTGCAACGTTTAAAAGAAAATCTGAAAAATCTACAAGAAAGGATTCTTTAATTACCCCCTTCTCAAACCAGAACTCGGTGCCTTTACCAGTCCTTGACTGGATATCCAGCATAACCATATTTTCTCTAACATAGTCTTTTGCCAAGTACCAGGAATTAGTGAAACGCCTGTAGTAGGAATACGTATTTTCATTTATGTCATCGTAGTCAGTAACACTATCCCAAAACTCTCCAACCTCGCGTAGTGTCCAATTTTTACAAGTGAAATATCTATATTCCAGTAGAATGCGTTTTATTAATCCACATATTCCATAACCATTACCTTGTTGGACCATTATTAAATTTCCGGTTGCAAAGCCAAATTATTTTTATTGATCTCCCGGAGGTCAACACTTATTCTAATAGCAAATTTCCTTCTAAACCGTGACAGCATCATCATAAATCTGAATGGTGTCAGATATTTTGCCAATTTTGTACTTAAAACAGAATGTAAAAAGCTTAAAAACAGACTTAATCCATACTTTTTGAATTTTAAATTATGCCAGTGCATTATCACTAGATTGTTTTCATTTAAAAAATAAAGCTTAATCTTGCCTTCGCTGTACATGTTGGAGATGACATTTGTACCTGTATCGTTACGGGTTATAATTACAGAGCCATTTTTCAAATTTTTAACCCACGCATCCCCAAATACAACATCTGCGCCTTCTCCCATATAATAGGGACAGATCCTGCACCCGTCTTTGAGAAACATAAGATCCACTAATTCATAGCATTCTTTCCCGAAGTGAACTATCTTACCGCTTTTTGACTTCACCATAAAGCCTCCGGGATACTCCCCCCAGCGGTATGACATACAACTTATCCGATTTTTCTTTAATTTAGTCTTTTTAATTAGGTATTCAGTACCGTCATAAGCCTTGTTATACCCGCAAAAGAAGCTGAAAATGTACCTTATATTTGGCAATTTATGTTTTTGATAGTTCCTAATTGCCTTAACAAAACAGGGCTGAACAAAAACAGCAATCTTTTCATTATTATATGAAGACAGGAGGTCAAGTAAAGATTTGTATTCCATATACACATATTTTGAACCTGAAATTTTATGAACATCTTCGGGGCTTGTTATTGCTTGATAAATCGGCAAAGTAGGATCATTTTTTGAAAAGCCCACACCAACAACTACATCGACCAAGCCGCTTTTCAAAATATAGCTTGCTAATTCGCTTCCCACACCACCTGAAGATCCATCCTGACGATACTTTCTATTATTGCTATATCCGATAAATAGCCTTTGATAAGGTGTAATCAAAAAATCAGAATCATATTTCCCTGAAAAAACGTATTTTGAGGATGGCGGATTAGTACGGCGCTTCATTACAAAATTTTAAACTAAAGATCAGCAAATAACGATAATCGAAAAATCAAATACTATTCCTTTTTATAATCCTAGTACCAGCCTTCATTGTAGTTATGATAGCTCTTGAACCCTTCCAAGAGTTTCGAAAATCCTATTTTCAGCTCATTATCCTGAACATTTTCATAAGCCTTCCACACGGCAAGACAAGCCATGGCGTGATGATTTGCCACATGATCTTCTTCTGATTCTCCTTTAATAATAAAGTAAGCAGCCTTTTTTATTGCTTTTAAAACTCTTTCTTACACCAATGCTGGTATCTCATCTTTAAGCAGTTTATAGGCTTCTATGGAAGTAAATGCAGTTGGGCCTATCCAACCCCGTT
>JACKQG010007502.1_pt1 | contig 10948 bp, 8 predicted proteins | sample 8237621 | NCBI WGS metagenome assembly JACKQG01 (sample SAMN15677084, study PRJNA649215) | marine metagenome | biome: marine; feature: Black Sea; material: saline water; isolation source: suspended particulate matter (SPM) from the Black Sea western gyre | collected 2013-06-09/2013-06-10 | depth... | reverse complement strand
ATAACCCCGATCAGATTGTCCTGTTCAACCCATTCTAAAAACGGGGGGTGGGCAGGTGTAGAAAGGTAATAATATTTGATGTGTATCTCGATAAGCTTAACTTCGTCGGCTTATTGAGATTAGAAAAAGATGATTATTGCAATAGATGGACCGGCAGCATCCGGGAAAAGTACTACAGCACGTTTGGTTGCGAAGGGTCTGGATTTCACTTACCTGGACACCGGTGCCATGTATCGTGCTGTTACTTTAGCGGTAATCGAACGGGAAGTCAATCTGAATGACAAAACTCAATTACACACCCTACTAACTGGAATTGAGTTGGAGTTATCAACAAGAGATGAACAGACAGAAATAATCTTGAACGGTAACGATGTTTCGGAGAAGATCCGCTCGGTAAAAGTGACTGGTATGGTTAGCGCCGTCAGTGCCAAACCGGCTGTACGGAAAGCAATGGTTGCACTTCAACGTCGGATTGGTGCTAAGCAAAATTGTGTAATTGAAGGTCGCGATATTGGTACGGTAGTGTTTCCCAAGGCTGAATTCAAGTTTTTTATTGTGGCGGATTATGCTACTCGAGCAGCACGCAGGCAAAAAGACTTGGAAAAACAGGGTGAAAAGCGATCCTTGGAAGACCTGATTGATGATTTGAAGATCAGAGATCATAAGGATTCAACGCGTACCCATTCACCACTTCGTCAGGCAGCCGATGCCATCAGGATCGATACGTCAAATCTCACCATTAAAGAACAAATAACCCTGATTGTCGACCAGGTTGAAAGACGACATAATAAGGTAAAAAAATGACAGAGACAAAACAACCGGAACAGATAGTTGAAGAGATTACCGAGGATATTTCCAAAGTGATCAGTGAAGAAGTCCAAGGGGCTGATGATTCACCTGCTACTGAAATAGAAAAACCGGAAATTAATTACTTAAACCCGCAATTATTTGATTCTGTACGGGTCATTTCCAAGCGCGAATTAGATGAAAGTGTGGTTGATACTGATATTTCCCAGGAGATAAAAGAGAAGTACTTTAACACAATTTCGGACATATCTGAGAATCAGGTTATCACCGGACGGATCATTGGAATGAATGATAAAGAAGTTCTGGTTGATATCGGTTTCAAATCCGAAGGTATTATTAATCGAAACGAATTTGGCAAAGAGATACCTAAAATCGGTGAAAAGATGGAGGTATTTCTGGAGTACATCGAAGATCGTAGCGGGAAGACGGTGTTATCCAAGGAAAAAGCAGATTTTATGCGCCGTTGGCGTGAGATTAAAGAATATTATGCTAATAAAGAAATAATAAAAGGTCGTATCGTACGCCGAATAAAGGGCGGTATGATTGTCGATCTGAATAGTGTTCAGGCCTTTTTACCTGGCTCTCAGATCGACGTTAGACCAGTACAGGACTTCGATAAATATCTTGATCAGGAAATTGATCTTAGGATCGTGAAGCTAAATGAGACTCGGAAAAATATTGTGGTGTCCCATAAGATTATTCTTGAAGAGAGTCTCAAGGAACAGCGGGAAGCATTGTTTGAAAAACTTGATGCTGGTCAGGTTTTAGAGGGTCGCGTAAAGAATATCACTGATTTTGGTGCATTTATTGATCTGGGTGGCATTGACGGTTTGCTGCATATCACTGATCTTTCGTGGGGGCGTGTCAATCATCCTTCGGAAGTGGTTACAATGGATGAGAAGCTCACTGTTAAAGTGATCGATTATGACCAGGAGAAGAAACGTGTATCTTTGGGACTGAAACAACTTTCACCGCACCCATGGGAAAATGTTGAAGAAAAATATCCAATCGAATCCAAGATCATTGGAAAAGTTGTCAGTATGACTAATTACGGTGTTTTCGTTGAGATTGAGCCCGGTGTTGAAGGATTGATCCACGTTTCCGAAATGTCCTGGACACGGCATGTGCGTAATCCCTCGGAGCTTTATTCCATGGGTGACGAAGTGGACGCAATGGTTCTATCAATTGATTCGGAAGAACGTAAAATCAGTCTTGGAGCGAAGCAGTTACAACCAGATCCGTGGGATGAAATTGAAGACCATTTCATGGTCGGTACCATTAAAAAAGGTAAAATTATAAATCTGACTCAATTCGGTGCCTTTGTCGAACTGGCAGAAGGAATTGACGGTTTAATTCATGTTTCCGATCTTTCTTGGACCAAGGTTGTTCGCCATCCAAAGGAAATTGTCGAGAAAAACCAGGATGTGGAGGTACGAGTACTGGAAGTATCCCGAGAAAGTCGTCGTATTTCATTGGGTCTTAAGCAAGTCACTGAAGATCCCTGGCCGGATATTATCCAACTTTTTACCGGCGGCAAATCAGTAGAAGGTGAAGTTATACGCGTGCTTGATAAAGGCATTATCCTGCAATTGGAAAAGGATGTTGAGGGTATCATACCTATTACCAGGCTATCCAAACGGGATCGTAAGGCAATGGCCCGCAAGTATAAACCCGGTTCTAGGCTCATTGGTGTCGTAATGGAAGTGAAGCCGGAAGATAAAAAGGTGATCCTGTTTGTAGATGATTTAACAACTGATGAGAAAAAAATTAAATTAGATGATGTCTCAGTTTTTCTAGAAAATCAGGAACTACCCGCAGCTGAAAAAATCGAATTACCGAATGAATTAACTCGACTGACCGGTGAGGAAGACGAAGCAAAGGAAGTGACCGACAGTAAAGCTAGCGAATAGGGCATAAACCTTTACCAGGTAGAGAATCCTTGTCATTTTTTTCCTTACCAACCCGCCAGCAATTAGGCCTCTTTATCGGTGCTTTTTTGCTGGCGTTTTTTCTTTGGCTGTTTGTTTCCAGCCAGAAAGAATTTATATCCGAACTTGAAATCCCAATAGAAGTACGCAATATTCAAGCACGGAAAACACTCCGGCAAGAAATTCCGCAGGTTGCTATAGTACGTTTCAGAGGTTCAGGACGAGCATTACTAAAAGCATATTTATTGAAAAATGTTTTTGATCTGAAACTGGTGATCGATTTGGAGCGTATGCAAACTGAATATGATTTCATTCTGAATAATTATTTTGAACGCTATCCCCAAAAAATTTATATCCCAAACGCTTTTGATATCAACTTTATTGAGGTTGTATACCCCGACTCCTTACATATATCACTTGATGATATTATGGTTAAACGGGTTCCAGTCATGGCAGAAATAGAGGTCGCACCCGCACCAGGATACCTGATCATGGGTGATCCTGTCTTATCTCCGTCCACTGTCGAATTATCGGGTCCCTACGAGTTGGTTACTCAAATAAATCAGGTATTGATGGTCAAAGATACCTTGTATAATCTTGATCTGCCTGTTAAACAAACTTATCGCTTAGAGCCATTAGACCGCTTAATCGACTGGTCCGATTCGGAGATAGTATATACGCTTGACGTACAGGCAATTGGCGAGCGGATTATTACTGAAATACCGGTTGAGGTAATAAATATTCTGCCTAATCTGAGAGTATTCGTTAACCCGCGTACCGTATCTTTAACAATTACAGGCGGCACTGAACATATAGCAGGTATAAAACCGGAAGATATACAAGTAGTGCTTGATTTCAGACGTCAGTGGAATCCCCGACAGCAGTTTTATGAACCCTCGGTCAGAGTTTCAGGTAATTTATTGGAGTGGAGGGATTTATCCCCGAGAAATCTGGAATTAGTAGTTACCAGGGAAATCGGTTGATCGTCCTTGGTATTGAATCATCCTGTGATGAGACGGCTGCAGCTATTTGTTCACAAGGTCGCATTCTTGCCAGTTTAGTTAGTTCCCAGGAGATTCATACCCTGTATGGCGGTGTTGTGCCGGAGTTGGCTTCGCGGGAGCATGAACGCAATCTTAATTCAATTGTAGACCGGGTTATGGAACGATCCGGCCTTATCCTGACCGATCTTGAAGGCCTGGCAGTTACCCAAGGTCCCGGTTTGGCCGGTACACTGTTAACCGGAGTATGTTTCGCCAAGGGACTGGCTCTCAGCTTATCCTTGCCCATTCTTGGTGTTAATCATCTTGAAGCACATATCTTTGCCAATTTCTTAGCTGAACCGGATTTGACTTACCCGTTTGTCTGTTTGCTGGTTTCAGGTGGGCATACTCAATTATGGTATGTAAAAGGTTTGCAGGATTATCAATTACTTGGTACGAGCCGTGATGATGCCGCGGGCGAAGCTTTCGATAAGGGTGCCAGAATCTTAGGATTGAAGTATCCGGGTGGCCCTGAGATTGAACGCTTGGCTGCCGGAGGAGATAACCGTGCTTTTAATTTTCCCCGTGCCTTTATTAACAGCCTGGAATTGGAATTTAGTTTCAGCGGCCTAAAAACAGCTTTATTGTATTTCATGGATGATGTTATATCTGGTAGAAAAACTGCTCACATTGCTGATGTCGCTGCCAGTTACCAGGCGGCAATTATTGATGTATTAACAGTAAAACTGGCTCAAGCCGTATCACGGACAGGAGTCAGCACTTGTGTTATTGCCGGTGGAGTGGCTGCAAATACTTATTTGCGACAATCGGTTACCGATATTTTCGAAAATGAAGTTAAAGTGCTGTTCCCAGAACAAGCTTTATGTACGGATAATGCTGCCATGGTAGCTTATTTGGGTGAAAAATATTTATCCAAAGGAATATCAACCGCCCTTGATTTTCCGGTAAAGCCTAATTTCAGTCTGGTTAAGAAATAAATGGTAGATATCGAATTCATGCAATCCTTTGACAACTGGGTATGGGGATTACTTATATTAGTTTTAGGAGCGTTAATTTGGAGTTTCCGCGCGATCAGGATACATCGATTTATTCGTTTTTTGTTTTTATTGCGGCTGATATTATTTAGTCTGTGTTTAATCCTTTTAAGTCAACCCCGCCTGACAATTCGCAAGGTAGAGAATTTTCCCCGCGAATGGAATTTGTATTTTGATAATTCACTAAGTATGAGCTATCATCAAAATTTTTCGCTGGCTGCCCTGAACAACGGTATCCAAGAACTAACGCGTGAATTCAATCAGAGAGATCTTCATCTCAATTCTTTTTATTTCAACCAGGATGTTCACAAATTATTTACTGATCCGGTAATTACAGGTGACGGTGCCTCAACTGATTTAGGTAAGGTTCTGACGCATATTGCTGACCTCGATCCTAATTTTACTTCTGGGGCAATATTAGTTACCGATGGCCAGCCCACACAGGGAATAAACCCTGTTCAGATTTCTGAAAATATAGCCGTGCCGGTTTTCACGATAGGAATTGGCGATACGACACCGATGGTGGATGTAGCTATCCATTCTCTGGATGTTCCTACAGTGGCTATTAAAGGTGATGATTTAGCACTATCAGTATTTATTTCTTCAATCGGACCGCTTAACGATCGTATTAATGTGATTCTGATGGATGGCGACAAACCGATTGGTTCAAAGTTTATAACGGTGCATGGACAGGGCTCGCAACAGAAAGTACTTTTTCGATTTAAGCCCGAGCTGCTGGGGATTAATAGTTTTGAAATTGTTACCTCTTCATTGGAAGATGAAATCAATGTGTTAAATAACCGTCAGAAATTCCAGGTTACGGTTTTAAAGGATCGTTATCAGGTTGCCCTCGTGACTGGGAGTCCAAATTTTAATACAACTATTTTAACTAATTTTTTAAAAAATAATACTAGGGTGAACCTGAATCATTTTCTCCAGGCTGGCAGTGAATTTCGTCCGCCACTGAAACAATTTTGGGAAGCGAAGTATGACCTGATTATATTTGAAAATTTTCCAACCTCACAACTCAGTTCTCAGTGGCAGAGAATATTCGGCCGCAAACTAATTGCGCATAGATCCTCTTTAGCCTGGATTATCGGTCCTGATGTCAAAACCAGGTCGGGTCAGGGACTGTATCCTTTCTTCCATTTAAAACCATTTGGAGATGTGCTTGATCCCAACAAAAACTTTTCCTGGTATTTCACTGAGGAATTTATCGATTCTCCGTTGGGCCGGGGATTTACAGCCGCCGATATACCAAACGAAAATCGACTGCCACCATTGAAACCAGGATTGCAGGTTGAAAGTATCCATGATGATCTGAAAGCCTATGCCTATCTATCCGGCCCGATTGAATTACCACTATTAATGTTTGGTGAAAAAGAAAATTTACGCAGCCTGATATGGACGGCACCTGGTTTTTTCGGAGTCCATTATAAATTAACCGGATCAAAATATAGTACTCTGGCAACTCAAATTTGGGATGGTATGTTGGGATGGTTATTGCGTACCAGTAGTTCTGAAAAATTGTATTTTCGATTAAATAAAGAAGTTTATCAGCAGGGCGAAGCGATTATTATTACCGGAAATATGGCTGGTCAGCAGGTCATCGATCCATCAACAACTAAAGCATTCATTCGGATCTATAGAAATGAGGAACGAATGTCCTCAGGAGAATTAATCTACAACTTTGAACGGCAGCGTTGGGAAGGTGAATTATGGGCTTCGAAACCAGGACATTACCGGTATGAGATAATAATTGATGATGACACTGGCTCAAGTACCCAAAACGGAGATTTTTCGGTATCCGAAGGACAGATCGAATTGAATAAAGTTTTTGTTAACCGGAATTCCCTTAATCGTATTTCCACCAATACCGGTGGTTTATATTTTCCATGGAACCTGCGTTTCAATCTTTTTGATTATTTGAATAAAGAGGAAACGGTATCTACCAAACAGATAATTATTCGTTTTGGTGAGGAATATCTGGTGCTGATAAGTCTGTTTTTACTTCTGGTAGTTGAATGGATAGTCCGACGGTTTTATGGTCTGCAATAATCGGCAATACAAGTTTACTTCTATCAATAACACAGCTTATTTTCAGAACTAAAAATTTGAGTGAATTATGAAACATATTACAGTAATTGGAACGGGATATGTCGGATTGGTAAACGGAGCAGGGCTTGCTGATTTCGGGAATATGGTTATCTGTTGTGATATCGATGCACGAAAGATTGAAATGCTCAATCACGGACGGATTCCGATTTATGAGCCCGGGCTGGAAGAAGTCGTTGAACGAAACGTAGCGACCGGCAGACTTTCTTTTACAACCGATCTTGATAAAGCGATCAGTCGATCGGAAGTTATTTACATTGCCGTTGGTACGCCCCAGAGCGCCAATGGTGAAGCTGATATTTCTGCCGTTATGACCGTCGCAGAACGGATTGGGAAGAATATAACGAAATATAAGGTCATTTGTACCAAGAGTACCGTTCCAATCGGCACTGGTAAAAAAATTATTGCCACAATAAAGACAAAAGCGGGTGGTGCCGAATTTGATTATATATCCAACCCGGAATTTTTACGGGAAGGAGCGGCCGTCAAGGATTTTTTATGGCCCGACCGGGTTGTGATTGGTACTGAATCCGACCGTGCTTTCAAGATAATGCAGGATGTTTACCGTCCCCTTTTTATCAATGAGACGCCCATTGTCCATACTAATATTGCAACGGCCGAGACAATTAAATATGCCAGCAATGCCTTTTTGGCGTTGAAAATCAGCTATATTAATGAAATTGCAAATTTATGTGAGGCGGTGGGGGGAGATATCCATCTTGTGGCCCGGGCAATGGGACTGGACGGACGAATTAGTTCAAAATTCCTGCATCCGGGACCTGGCTATGGTGGTTCTTGTTTTCCCAAGGATACCAATGCTTTAGTCACAATGGCTGAGAAGGAAGGTGTTTGTGTTTCGACTGTAAAAGCGGCTATTTCCGCCAATGATATTCAGAAACATAGAATGGTAAATAAACTGCGGAAACTGGTGGGAGGGAGTTTTGACGGTAAACAGATTGCTGTGCTTGGTTTGAGTTTTAAACCACAGACCGACGATATACGGGATTCCGCTTCAATTGTGATGTTGGAAGCTTTGGAACGTGAAGGTGCTCTAATTAGAGCTTATGATCCGATTGCGTTGGAATCGATGCGGAAAAAATTCCCGGAGATCGACTATTATGATAATTGGGAAACGGCCGTAGCCGGAGCCGATGCGGTAGTTATCATGACCGAGTGGAATGAATTTCGGGGAATGGACCTGGATGATCTGGGAAAGCGGTTGTCAAAAAAGATTATTCTGGATACTCGAAACATTTTCCGACCATTGGAATTGAAGCGGTTAGGATTTGTTTTTGATAATGTCGGTAGATCAACCGAACTAACATGAAATCAAATAAAAATTATCGGATAATCGAAAAAGCAGGATTGATCGATTCTGAGCTTACCGGTTCATCACGGTTATGTTATCGGAGCGCGTGATTTATCAAAATCAATATAAAGTAAGTGGCTAAAATGAGGATAATTTCAATTTCGCTGATTTTTGCTTTAACGTCAATTATTACACCCCAAACCTTTGGGCGAATCGAAATGGATCAAGAGCTTACATCACAGCCGGAAATGCAAACTCTGGAGTCTATTGAAGAAACATTTGCTTTGGAAAAAGCTATTGATCCTGCAAATTATATATTAGGGCCTGGGGATGAATTAGGATTGAATATTCTCACGAGTCAGAATATTACCTGGCCGTTAACCATTACTCCAACCGGAGATTTATTTATTCCATCGGTCGGGATAATAAACGTCGCCGGGATTTCACTGAAAGAGGCAACTGTTAAAGTGCGTAATTTTATTATTACACAAGCCTACCCTAATTCAAAGGTCACACTGGCATTAATTAATTTACGCCAATTTAAGGTGCAGGTTTCAGGTGCAGTAAACCAGCCGGGATTTGTGACAATTACACCGGTTGATCGATTGAGTGACGTTATAAAAGAAGTTGGCGATTTTCATCAATTTGCCCGGGAATATAATATTTTTATTTACCGGAAAGAGCAGACACCGATTATTATTGACTATTTTAAGTATTGGCAAAATGGGGATCTGGCTCATAATCCTACATTTCTAGAAGGTGACGTAATACAAATACCTTTCGGTAACATCGAAACGGAAGGTATTGTAATCCGAGGATCAGTTACCGGTCAAGGATATGATATCATTAAAAAGAATGAAACGCTGGAAAATTATATTCGACGTAAGGCAAAATTCACCACTAACGCTGATTTGGAATCAGTTACAATCACACGACGAATAAAAGATGATCTGGAATATATTAACATTACACCGGATAAATTTCATTCAACATTACTAAAATCCGGAGATGTAATTGATATATTAGGAGAACGTGGTGTTACGGTTAACGGATATGTACAAGCCCCCGGAGGATATATCTTTTTACCTGGAGTTTCAGTCTCCGATTATATCAACATGGCTGGGGGGAATACGCCCGCTGGAGATGCTGATAAGGCCTATGTGCGGCATCTGGATGGAAGCCTGGAAAAAGGGCAAATGGTATTAGTCAGACGGGGGGATGTCATTATTGTTCCTCGAACCATAAAAAGTATTTTATTTGGTGAAATGAGCATCCTACAGCTTGCTACGTCACTGACAACAATTTATTTAACCTTCATCGCTGCTACGAAGTAGATTCATGCAATTAACACCACACGAAGAAAAAATCCTGAAACTGGTCCGTAAATACCCACAGATTGTAGATGACCATGCTGAACGTTCCAGAGTTGCCGAAGAACACGGGTACACAGAAAAGACTTTGAGAAACCGGATTGGCGATTTGAAGAAATATGGGGTGATTGAGGGTGAATCATCTACGGAAAATCATGGCGCTGAAATGACCCTATTTGAAATATTTTCGATCATCTGGTCGGCTCGTTGGAAAATTATTCGCAACGTTGCGATAGTATCAATTATTTCGGTGATAGTTGCGCTTATTATGCCACTAACTTTTCGTTCAACGGCAGTTATTATGCCGCCATCATCCGAAGGTAATTTGGGATTAGCCGGCGCACTTTCTTCATTACCATTTAGTGGACTGATCCAAGGTGGTGGTGATTCTAAAGCAATGAAATTTCTAGCCATATTAAAAAGTCGAAAAGTTAACGAAGAGGTGGTTAGGAAATTCGATTTATTAAATTATTATGAAGTCGATTATATGCAAGAAGCACTGGAGGAATTGGATAATAATAATCATTTCGAAATAGAAGAAGAGGGGACAATTACAATCAGTGTAATGGCTGCTACTTCCTGGTTCCATCCCAAGGAAGAGGTTGAATATTGCAAACATCTAGCAGCTGATATGGCTAATTATTTTGTAAAAAAACTGGACGAGGTCAACAACGAACTGAAGGGAGAAAAAGCACGCTTGCATCGCCAGTTTATAGAGAAAAGATATAATATGAATATCTTAGAATTAAAGCAGGCTGAGGATAGGTTAAATGAGTTTCAGAGTAAATATGGAATGATTGCCTTACAAGAGCAAACTTCGGCCGCGATTGAGATTGCTGCCACTATCAAGGGGCATATATTAGCGGCAGAAGTAAAATATGAAGTACTGAGACTATCACTTTCTGATGGCCATCCCGATTTACAAAATATAATTAAAGAGATTAATGAGTTAAATGACCAATTAAATCAAATGGAACAGGGACGGGATAACGAATTTTTTCCCAAATTTGGAAATATTCCTGATCTTGGAATGGAATTGGTAAGATTAATGCGGGATGTTGAGATACAAAACACATTATTTGTTTTCCTAACACAACAATATGAAGAAGCAAAAATTCAAGAATCTAAAGACAATCCAACACTACAGGTATTAGATTATGCGCAGATTCCAGAGAAAAAATATAAACCAACGCGATCTAGGATAGTTATAATTGGATTCGCAATATCACTTATAATAAGTATGTATTCGGTGTATTTTATTAGAAGGTTTGCAGAAAGCAATATTAATTAGTTTTATAGATAATTAAAGATATATGCATGTAGAAATGTATTTTAATATCGTAATTATATGACCGGGATTGATTACTACATTATATTCATG
>JACKQG010007501.1_pt1 | contig 10950 bp, 9 predicted proteins | sample 8237621 | NCBI WGS metagenome assembly JACKQG01 (sample SAMN15677084, study PRJNA649215) | marine metagenome | biome: marine; feature: Black Sea; material: saline water; isolation source: suspended particulate matter (SPM) from the Black Sea western gyre | collected 2013-06-09/2013-06-10 | depth... | reverse complement strand
TACTAATAACACCTTTAGAATCTACCAATAAGATATTAGATTTTTTAAAGCCAAGTTCGCAAAGCAAATCAAGTGTTGCAATGCCTGCAGCACCCGCTCCTAAACAAGTTAAAGTTGCAGTTTCAGGCGTCTTTCCTTGAATCTCCAAAGCATTTAAAAGCCCTGCTGCAATAATAATAGCTGTACCATGCTGATCATCATGAAAGACTGGAATATCTAACTCTTCAATCAAACGTTTTTCGATTTCAAAACAGCGTGGTGCAGAAATATCTTCTAAATTAATGCCGCCAAAAGTTGGTGCAATATTTTTGACCGTTTGCACAAATTCATTCACGTCTTGGGTATCAACCTCAATATCAAACACATCTACATCAGCAAATTGCTTAAACAACACCGCCTTTCCTTCCATGACTGGCTTTGAAGCCAAAGGGCCCACATTGCCTAAGCCAAGTACAGCTGAGCCATCTGAAATCACAGCAACCAAATTATTTTTAATTGTATAGTTATTAACTAATTCAGGATTTTTAGCAATTTCTCGAACCGGTTCAGCTACACCTGGCGTGTAAGCTAACGATAAATCCTCTCGAGTCTTTAATGATTTATGTGAAGATACAATTAATTTTCCTGGTCGCTCACCCTGATGATAATCCAAGGCAGCTTGTCGTAAATTTGAACTCATAATATTATTGTTTTTTTATTGAATGCATGATTATCCAAGAATTTTATTCATTCTTGTGATATTTTGAAGTGAGACACCTTTAGGGCAAATGCGTTCGCAGTGTCTATGATTTGAGCAACTTCCAAAGCCCTCATCTTCCATTTTACCAATCATGCGTTTTGCCCTGTCTTTACTCTCAATGTCGCCTTGTGGCAACAAGGCCAAATGAGACACCTTAGCTGCAACAAACAGGGTTGCACTTGCATTAGGGCAAACTGCCACACATGCGCCACAACCAATACAAGCAGCAGCATTGAAGGCCTCATCTGAAGCGTGCTTTTCTATCAAAATATTGTTAGCCTCTGGCGCCGATCCAGTATGTAGCGAAATATATCCGCCTGATTGGATAATTGAATCAAAGGCTGAGCGATCTACAGTTAAGTCTTTAATTACTGGGAAGCTATTTGCTCGCCATGGCTCCACCCACAATTCTCTTTGATCTTTATATTCGCGCATATACAACTGACAAGTGGTGGTGGCTGATTTTTCACCATGAGGATAACCATTAATCACCAAAGAACAAGCGCCACAGATACCCTCACGGCAATCGTAATCAAACACAATAGCATCTTCCCCTTGAGTAATTAACTGCTCATTAAGATAGTCTAGCATTTCTAAAAATGAGGTATCGTTATCAATATTATCAACTTGATAGATAACAAAATCACCGACGCAATCAAGGCTTTTTTGGCGCCAAATATGCAATGTAAAATTCATTTGTAATTCCTTACTGTTGGCTTAATGAATTCAAAATTTAAGTGCTCTTTGTGTAGCTTAAACTCCTCTTTTAAGTATTCCCATGCTGCTGCATAAGAGAATTCTTCATCATTACGCCTTGCCTCGCCTGCTTCTGAAAGGTGTTCTACACGTGCATGCGCCCCGCACGACTCTTCGCGATTAAGTGCATCTTTACACATAAGAATACCCAACTCAATAAAGTCAGCCACCCTGCCAGCGCGCTCCAAAGTTTGATTAAGATCTTGGTCAACACCAGTCACTTTAATTTTTTGCCAAAACTCTTCTTTTAATGCGCTTATATCAACCACTGCTTGTTCAAGCTGAGTACACTCTCTTGACATGCCACAAGCCTCCCATAAAATCTTACCTAGGCGTTGGTGAAAATACTCTGGAGAAAATTGCGCTTGTGGCGCATGCATTAATTGATTAATTCTGTGTTTAACCGAATCTAGCGCCTGTTTAACCTCGACATGGTCTTCGTTAATTTCATCAAAACTATTTCTCGCCAAATAATTAGCAATGGTTTGTGGCAAGATAAAATATCCATCCGCCAAACCTTGCATTAATGCTGACGCACCAAGTCGATTAGCACCATGATCTGAAAAATTCGCCTCACCACCTGCAAACAAACCTTCCAAAGTAGTCATTAAATTGTAGTCCACCCACAATCCACCCATAGAGTAATGTGGTGCTGGGTATATTTTCATTGGCACAGCATACGGGTCTTCATTAGTAATGCGCTCATACATTTCAAACAAGTTGCCGTATTTTTCCTCAACTTTTGACAGGCCAATGTCATTAATAACCTCGTCAAAATCAAGATATACGCCCAATCGCTTACCGTGAATCTTAACACCAACACCACGACCCTTATCGCAAATATACTTCACTGCGCGTGATGCTACATCACGCGGCACCAAATTAGCAAATGCTGGATACATGCGCTCAAGAAAATAGTCTCGATCCTCTTCTTTAATGTCTTTAGGGTTCTTCTCGCAATCTTTAATATGCTTGGGCGCCCAAATACGTCCATCATTTCTGAGTGACTCACTCATTAGTGTCAATTTTGATTGATTCTCGCCCGTTGGTGGAATGCAAGTTGGATGAATTTGAGTAAAACTTGGATTAGCAAAAAAAGCACCTTGTTTAAATGCACGCCAAACAGCCGACGTATTACAACCCTTGGCATTGGTAGATAAGTAATAGGCATTGGAATATCCACCCGTACAAAGTACTACGCAATCTGCTAAATGTGTTGACAACTCGCCTGTTATCAAATTGCGCACAATGATGCCGCGTGCTTTCCCATCAATTGTAATAACCTCTAACATTTCACTTCTTGAGTGGTGCTTAACTTGCCCACTTTGCACTTGTCGGCTCATAGCACTATAAGCACCCAAAAGCAATTGTTGGCCAGTTTGGCCGCGTGCATAAAATGTACGAGACACCTGAGTTCCGCCAAATGATCGATTGGCTAAATAGCCACTATATTCACGTGCAAATGGCACACCTTGTGCTACCGCCTGATCAATAATATTGTTGCTCAGTTCAGCCAAGCGATAAACATTAGATTCTCTCGCTCTAAAATCGCCACCTTTAATTGTGTCGTAAAACAAGCGCCAAACACTATCACCATCATTTTGATAGTTCTTCGTCGCATTAATACCGCCTTGCGCTGCAATTGAATGTGCACGACGAGGGGAATCTTGAAAACAAAATGAACTAACCTTATACCCAGCCTCACCCAATGTTGCACAAAGGGAGGCGCCCGCCAGTCCGGTACCAACAACAATAACTTTGTGTTTATCTCGATTTTGTGGTGCAACCAAAGCCAGATCAAATAAATGCTTTTTCCATTTATTTTCTAATGGTCCAATCGGTTCAAAAGATTCAAGCATACATAATACTCACAGGAATAGAAACAAGCCCTACTACGATTAGTAGAACAACAAGAATAACCAATAAGTGGTATGTTTTGCTTGATACACCTAAAGTTTGCAGCACATTACTTAATGCATGATGCAAATGCGCGCCTAACGCCATTAGGCCTAGAGCATAAACAATAAGCATACTTGGCTGGGAAAAAATATCTAGCATTTGTTGATACCGATCAGACCCTTCTAATAATTGCATTTGTACAAAATGAAAGATGATAAATGCCAACAACATTGAGGCGCCAGACCAGGCAACAAATCTAGGAATAGCTTTTGGATAGTGGCGACGGTACTTACTAACACCTAAGGCGGTATTGTTATTTAATTGTCTTAATACTGCAATAAAAACATGGAATGACAATGCCACAACCAATGTCAACAGCACCAGCCAATAGACGGGTGAATTATTAAACCAATCATAAAAACCGTTAAATGCTGTTGCGCCAAAATGGAAGTTCAATAAACTCAACATATGCACAATAACATAGCCAAACCAAATCAGTCCTGCTATGGTTAGCATTTTTTTACGAGCAGTTGTGCTAATAAAGCTCATCAAACTCCTCTCGAGGTTTTAGATGCTCTTTTTCAATAGTGCGTAAACAACTGTTATAACGCAATATCGGATCAGAACAATGTGATGGTGCCATTTTTTCGGCCGCCTCATACTTAACAATAGCCTCCATTAAGCCTTCATAGGCAAAAGACTGAGACATAGGATTTCTAAGTAACGCTCTAGCCTTACGCTCAAGAAAAATACCTGTGTAATAAATTTGGTGAAATTCTGACGTTAGCCTTGCAATGGTTTCAATAATTTTTTTAGGCTGCACTTTAACGTGCTGATGAGAATACTGATCTGTTAACGCCAAAATATAGATAACCAAGGCTTCTTGGTTTTCAGGATCAACAGCAAATACATCAATGCAAATACTAATGGCCAAATCAGGCTCTCGCAATGATCGATATTGTCTAGCTTTTTCAAGCACAGTGGAAATTGAATCCTTGTGAATTAAGTGGTAGTTCATAATGCCTTAGTAAGATTAGTATTAAATTGACTTGACAACATTCTACACCAACATTTAATTATTCGTCTGTTCAAAAAATCTACCATATAAAGAAAACACCTGCGATTAACACCGGCTTAAACCGTACATCTTAATACGATTAAAAAATAAACCTATAAATTGATTATAGATATAATAAAAATTGAACGTTAGGCGAATTTTCGCTTATCAAGCTCCATAGGACATTGACATATGGCTTTTAAGTCAAACAAAATTATTATTGGTCTTAGTCTCGCCACTATTTTGTCTGTTGGCGTTTGGAGTTATTATGACATTATCGATATGCACACCAACAGCTTAAAAACCAAAGCTGTTGAGCGCATCGGTTTATATCAAAACTCCCTATACAACGAATTAACACGTTTCAACTTCCTACCATTTGTAATTGCCAGAGATAAACAACTAATCAATTGGTCGCTCCAACAATCCGAACAAGCCAATTTAGCATTAGAAGATATCAAACAAGCTTCGGGCGCTAATGAAGTTTATATTATGGATGCCGCCGGCAAAACGCTTGCTGCCAGCAACTGGCGCAGTCCGAGTAGCTTTGTTAACAAAAACTTTGCCTTTAGACCTTACTTTAAAGAGGCAATACTGGGGAAAAATGGTCAATTTTTTGGTATTGGCACTGCCTCTAAAAAGCCGGGATTCTACATTTCTACTGGCGCCAAAGAGCGGGACAAGACCATCGCTGTTACCGTAGCAAAGGTTGATCTAAGCATTCTAGAAAGTATTTGGATGGAGGCGGGAGAAAATATTTTTGTAACCAATCGTGATGGCGTAGTAATCCTTAGTTCACAAAAACCTTGGAAATATCGCACACTGCACTCTCTTAAAGCATCGCAACTTGAAAATATTCAGGCACAAAAACAATTCGCTAATAAAAATTTAGAGTCTTTGGCGGCCGACCCTGCAACTAAAAAAGATCAATTAAATATTGATGATACTCACTACATTCATCAAACTGCAGATATTCAAGGTACCAACTGGGTTATGCACTACCTAACGCCCGTTAAAAATATTACTCAGCTAAGCATCGCAACCTGGAGCAAAATTGGCCTGATATTACTAGCCATGCTCGCCGCAATCTTGCTACTTTGGTTATTCAAATCCAGTACCAAATTAAAAACCTCTTTAAAAGAGTCTGCCAAACTTAGGGAGTTAAACGATTTACTAAAAACTGAAATTGAACACCGACACCAAGTGGAAAAAGAATTACGTGTGGCGCAGAAAAATATTGAACGCGCCAGTAAACTGGCGGCCATGGGGCAACTATCAGCTTCAATTATTCATGAATTAGGGCAGCCACTATCAGCAATGAAAACTTATATCGCCAGCGCTCAGCTACCCTCGCAAGTCAGCACCCCTATAGAAAGTGAGCGCAGTGTACTGCCTAAACTAGATGCTTTGGTAGAGCGTATGAGTAAGATTTCACAACAGCTACAACTCTTCTCCCATGATGGCAAAGACGAAACTGCAAAAATTGATGTACGCGATGCACTTAAAGGCGCATTAATGATCATCTCTCCCGCACTTAAGCAGGACAATATCGCATTATCACTAGAATTTATAGATCAACCTTATTTGGTCAAAGGTGATCAGATTCGCTTAGAACAAGTACTAATCAACTTGATTAATAATGCCAGAGCAGCGGTTGAATTTTCAGACACCAAGCAAATTACTATCAAGATGTATGTGCAGGATAATAACGAACTGACAATTGAAGTGATTGACACAGGTGTGGGTATTGCTGAAGAAACATTGCAAATATTATTCGACCCGTTTTATACCACCAAGCCTTCTGGGGTTGGATTAGGCCTGGGTCTAACCATTTCTCACAATATTATTCATAAACTAAATGGAACGCTCACTGCTCACAATAACACCGACTTTGGCTCAACCTTTATCATCACTCTGCCACTTGCCTTATGAATTCTAACACTCAAGCGCTCGTTTTTATTGTTGATGATGACCAGGCAATGAGGGACTCTTTGTCAGATTATTTTTATCGAGCTAACTATGCAGTTAAAGCTTATAGTGGCGGTAAAACCATGCTTTCAGAACTCAACAGTCACCCTGTAGAAGTCATTATTTGCGATTTAAAAATGCCACAAATGGATGGCATGGCCGTACTTAAAGAATTACAATCTAGAGAGAAAAGCCCGCCACTTATTATGATAACAGCGCATGGCAACATCTCTACCGCAGTGGAGGCTATCAAGCACGGTGCCTACAATTTCATTGCCAAACCTTTTAACCCGCAAAATTTACAGCAAATGGTTGGTCAAGCAATTGATAAATATCGCCTAGACTCCGCTCCAGAAGATTCAAACACACATCCTTTAGGTAGTAGCACAACAATACAAACATTCTATACGCAACTATATAGTTATGCTAAAACCGCAGACAACATATTGCTCACCGGAGAAAGAGGGGTGGGCAAACCACTGGTAGCAAAAACCCTTCACCAACACAGTCAAAGAAGTGCCAAGCCTTTTATTCGTGTCAACTGTAAAATTGTTTCGGAACGCTTTTTTGAAAAAACCTTTCTTGAGGATGGCAATGTATTTTCTAGGGCGAAGGAAGGTACAATATTTTTAGAAAATTTAGATAAGTTACCATTAGAAAGTCGAGCCAAATTATTAGCGTTACTAACAAATAAAGTTAGCGTAAAAATCCACCAATCAAACGACACTCTGCCCAGGTTTATTTATTCAGTAAATGAAAAGCCAGCTAAAGAAAAAGCACACACCAACTTAAGCAAATTATGCGCTTTACTGAATGGCAAAATACTGCAAGTTCCAGCACTTAGGGCGCATAAAGAGGACATCTTTGAGTTATTCAATTTATACATGACCCAATCAGCTGGGCATTATCAAACACCTATTCCGAACTTGTCAGAACAAGATATTATCACTCTGTCATCTTTTGAGTGGCCGGGAAACCAGCACCAACTCAAGCAAATTGCAGAGCAATTTGTACTGCTAAATCGCACGGTTGATACGTCAATTTCACATCTACTAAAAGTCTCGTCAACTGAGATGGTAGATATGACCAATAAATTTGACAAAGATCTACGCACCTTAATGCAGAGCTTTGAACGTCAGCTAATCACCCAGGCAATGATTGAGTGTGCCGGCAACATATCTCAAGTATGCGAGTTACTTAAAACCCCTAGACGCACACTAAATGAAAAACTATTGAAGTATGACATTAGTAGGTCTGAATTTTTACAGGATTAGTTCATCGGCGAAAATCCGCCTAACCTTGAATTTTTTTTTATACTATACTCATATTCATTCCAAGCCTAAAAGCTTGTAATACCCCTGTTTATTAAAAGAATCTTCGAGGAGAAAAACATGAAAAAAAATATTAAATTAATCGCATCAGCTGTTATTACCGCTGGTTTGATTGCATCACCCGTAGCTTACGCCAAAGAAATTGTCATTAAGTTTTCACACGTAACTACTGAAGCCACACCTAAAGGTAAAGGCGCCATACTATTTAAAAAATTAGTTGATGAGCGTTTAGGTGGAAAAGTTCGCGTTGAGGTTTACCCAAGCTCGCAACTATACGGCGATAAAGCTGTATTAAAGGCATTGCTGTTAAACGACGTGCAGCTAGCAGCCCCATCGTTGTCTAAATTTAACAAATACACCAAGCAATGGGCGTTATTCGATTTACCTTTCTTATTTAAAAACCCTCAAGCGCTAAACTGTTTTACAGATTCAGCTAAAGGTCAAGCATTACTAGGTGCTGCAGATAGAAAAGGTATCAAGGGTCTAGGTTACTGGCTTAACGGCATGAAGCAAATTTCTGCCAACCACCCATTAATCACACCTGAAGACGCTAAAGGGCTTAAGTTCCGTATTATGAGTTCAGACGTACTTAAAGCGCAATTTGAAGCAGTTGATGCTAACCCGCAAAAAATGGCTTTTTCAGAAGTTTACAATGCTCTAGCAACAGGCGTTATCGACGGCCAGGAAAATACTTGGTCAAACATTCGTTCGAAAAAATTCTTTGAAGTTCAAAAAGATACAACGATTTCAAACCATGGTGTTTTAGAGTACGCTTTAGTAACCAACAAGCGCTTCTGGAATAACCTACCTGCTGATATTCGCATGCAGTTAGACCAAATCATTGCCGAAGTAACTGCTGAAGTAACTAAGTTTGCACTTGATGCTGCAGAAAAAGACATGAAGACGGTTGCTGATTCTGGAAAAACCAACATTCATACCTTAACTGATGCGCAAAAACAGCAATGGGTTAATGCCATGAAGCCAGTTTGGGCTCAATTTGAAGATCAAGTGGGCAAAGACAATATTGCCGCTGTTCAACAATGTAACGCTCAAAACTAATAGTTCACTGCCGCCAATATCTGTTGGCGGCAAGTTGAAATTAATACCATGAAATTTAATCAATTTCCCAAATTCTTAAATCATGTTGAGGAATGGCTAATCATTTTATTACTCTCCTGCATGACATTACTTACCTTTTCCCAAGTGGTTGCTAGGTATGTATTTAACTCCGGCGCTGTTTGGGCGCTGGAAGTAACCACCTATCTATTTGCTTGGTTGGTTTTACTGGGTGCATCCTATATTATTAAAATAGGATCACATATTGCAGTTGACAGCATTGTCAACTTGTTTAGTAAACAATATCGAAAAATCATCACACTTGTAGCTATTGTTAGTTGCATGGTTTTTGTTGTTGTGATGTTTATTGGTAGCTACGAATACGTCTCTTTATTAAAAGAAATCGAAATAGAGATGGAAGATTTACCAATGCTAGAATGGCAAGCCAAAATTGTTCTGCCACTTGGTTTTTTATTGATGTTTTATCGCCTAACCGAAGTTATGATCAAAGTTCTTAATAATCAAACAACCACAATGCACTTTGAATCACATAGCAATGACTATCAAGAATAAGGCTTATTGATTATGGTTATTTTCACTTTATTCTTTATGTTATTTGGACTTATGGCCATTGGTGTTCCGGTCGCTTTTTCATTAGGACTATCCAGTGTGACAGTCATTTTATTATTTGGCACTGAATCACTAGCCTCTTTAGCTGGACACTTGTTTGGATCAATGGAGCACTACACATTAATGGCCATTCCTTTTTTCATCCTAGCCTCGGCTTTTTTATCCAAAGGTGGTTCCGCTCAACGCTTGGTTGATTTTGCCATCGCCACAATTGGCTGGGTTAAAGGTGGCTTGCCAATGGCATCAGTGCTAGCTTGTATGATGTTTGCAGCTATTTCTGGCTCCTCTCCAGCCACCGTTATTGCCATCGGATCAATTGTAATCGCAGGCATGGTGAAAGAAGGCTATCCAAAAACTTATGCCGCAGGTGTGATCAGTTCGGCTGGCACCATGGGCATTCTCATTCCACCATCAATTGTTATGGTGGTCTATGCGGCGGCTACCGAAGTCTCAGTTGGTAGAATGTTTTTAGCTGGTGTTATACCTGGCCTTATTATTGGCTCAATGATGATGATTGCCATTTACTTTACAGCTCGCGCAAAGAATTACCCGAGTGTTTCATTCAAGGGTTTTGCCCACCTGTTTAAAGTATCTGCTCGAGCTTCTGGCGGATTATTTTTGGTTGTCATTATTATGGGTGGTATTTACGGTGGTATTTTCACCCCAACAGAAGCGGCGGCTGTGGCAGCTGTGTATGCTTTTATTTTGGGCGTATTTGTTTATAAAGATATCAAGATTAATGAAATTGCACTGGTTATCAAGGAATCAGCAAAAACATCGATTATGCTGATGTTTATCATTGCCAATGCCATGCTGTTTGCCTTTGTATTGACCAACGAACGTATTCCGCATGAAATCGCCGAAACCATTATTGCGTTTGGCTTACCTGTTTGGGGGTTTTTATTAATTGTTAATTTGGTACTATTAATTGCTGGCAATTTTATGGAACCTTCTGCCGTGCTGCTTATCATGGCACCAATTTTATTTCCTATCGCTATGGAGATGGGCATCGATCCGATTCATTTAGGCATTATGATGGTGGTTAACATGGAAATTGGCATGCTCACCCCGCCTGTAGGTCTCAATCTATTTGTTACCTCAAGTATCACCGGGTTGCCTTTAATTGAAGTAATAAAATCCACTTTACCATGGCTGTTATTAATGCTGGTATTTTTAATGATGGTTACCTTTATTCCGACACTATCAACTTTCTTACCGACCCTGCTTATGGGGCCTGAAATTATCAGCGGATAATCAACATTTCCTAAATTTCCCTTATAAGCAACCTTTTTTAAGTTTTTTCATTAAAAATGAAATTTTTTATAAAAATTAGCCATATTTAAGCTAAAAAATGCTTATTTTTACTTGAAAAAATATCTTCAAATCCCTTATAAACACTACCTTTAATCAATTTTAATTATTTCCTAATTTTTCAATAGTATTGTTTTAACTATTTTTTATAAAAGTGGTTGAAAGTGGTACAAAGTGGTATAAAATGTTTATTTATAACTACT
>JACKQG010007499.1_pt1 | contig 10951 bp, 6 predicted proteins | sample 8237621 | NCBI WGS metagenome assembly JACKQG01 (sample SAMN15677084, study PRJNA649215) | marine metagenome | biome: marine; feature: Black Sea; material: saline water; isolation source: suspended particulate matter (SPM) from the Black Sea western gyre | collected 2013-06-09/2013-06-10 | depth... | reverse complement strand
TTGCTTTATAAAGAGCTTTAGTTCTTTTTGTTGCTAATTCCGGGTCTTCAATTTCTTGAACTCGTTCATAACCTACACGAGCCAGCCAGCGTTTGAAAGGTTCTGCTTTTGGTGAAGGAATTGATTGTATAATGCGGAAAATTCCTTCGGTATTTGCACAATTAATCTTTTGTTTACCACCTTTTGTTTCAATCTTAAGGGGGGTGACAATTTGTCCCCACCCTTTACTTAATACCTCATCTCTTTTTCTTATTTTTTTAATATAATCTTTTGAATTGACAGTATCAGTTAATACATAAACAACATCTTCAATTACGAACCACCATTCATTATTATGAATAGTTTTTCTTATTTCTTTCCCTTTAAATACTGCTATTTTTGTTTCCATAATTATTCTCCTGTAAAATATTCTGATAATATTACTTCACGCGGTCCTTCCGTTTGAGCAGAACTTTCAGATATATGTTCCTTAAGAAGTGTATCAGGAATATTTTTCTGTAAAATATTTAATAAATTAAAAGAATCTGTATTATTTTTCATTTCATCATTCAATGCTTTTATGGCTACTTTTAAGGTTTGGTTTGTTAATCCACCTTCTTCAACCTGTTTAATAACTTTTTGTAGATATAATTCTTGGTCATCAGTGTATCTTTTCAAATCTTGATTCTGTAATGCTTTTAAAATTCTCATTAGTTGAGTTCTTCTATCTCTACCACCTTTTTTCTTTTCAATTGGTATTTCTTCAGTAGTTGAATCGTAGAATTTCTGCTTATTATTTTTCAATAAGTTATAGTAATTATTTCCTGGTTTTTTCAGTTTTGTATTTTCATCTGCTTCCAAAAATTTTGTCGCAGTTGAAAAATCTAATTCTTCAGATTTATTATCATCAGATAGGTAGAATTTCTGTAATTTACCTTTTCTGAAATAAGTCAACAAACCTTGTTTTATATTTTCTTTTTTTCTGCCACTTCTTGCTTTCTTTGGCAATTTTTTTATTATTGAAAATAAATCAGGATTGTTTTCTCTAATATTCTTAATAATATTTAGATATTTTAAAGTACTTTCCTCTTCATCTTCACCAGTTAATGTTTTTGATGATATTAATTTATCAAATAGTTCATGAGACTCTATTGTTTCATCATCAGTTAATAATTTGGCATCGCTACCAAGAAGTGATATAAATGATTCTATTTTTGCAATTGCTGCTTCTTTAAGTTTAATTTGTTCATTTGATTGTATAGTAGGGAAAAAGTTATAAATAAATATTTCATCAAACTTGGTATCAACTCTATTTATTCTTCCTGCTCTTTGCTTTAATCTTGTTGGATTCCAGGGGATATCATAATTTATTACAACATTTGAACGGTGAAGATTTATACCTTCTGATAAGACTTCTGTTGATACAAGAATTCTGTATTTATCTTTATTATTTTTTGCTCTTGGGTCAAAATTTTCAATTACCTTATTTCTTATAGATTTTATTGTTTTCCCAGTGGATAATAATATGTTGTCTTCTAAATTATCATCTAATTTTTCTGCTATGTATTCTGCAGTTTCTTTTGATTCGGTAAAGATTATTAATTTATTATTTTTCAGAATTTTTTCATTTTTAAGAATATTTACAAACTTAATAATTTTCGGGTCTCGCTTTACATTTTTCCATAATTTTTGTATTTGTTTTAATACTTCAAGGTCATTCTCTAAATCTTTTTTGAAAATTGGTGTAAAGTCTTTTGCAGAATATTTTTTTGCTTTATCATCATCAATAAGTTTTTGGATATCATCATCATCGTCCCTTTCTAAAAATTCAAATATTTTATTTGTATATTTTTTGCTTGTATAGACATTTCCATTTTCTAATTCCTTTATGAAATTTACATAAGATGAGATAAATCTACCAATTGACTTTCTGAAAGCAAAGAAACTACTTTCCAATCTTTTCACTAAAAGAATTTTCATAAATTTTCTCATATTTTTTTGTCCTAATTCTTCTGGTTGTGTAACTACTCCTTTATAGTATTTTGGAATAATCGGTGTGTACCTTGCATAGTTAAAACCTTCTGTAATTAATTTTATTGTTTTATCAAAAACTTCATTTTCAATTTCATTCAATTCATAATATACTGGTTTGGGATTATTTACTTCAGGAAATTTGAATCCCTTTTTTTCTAAATCTTTTGTGAAATACTTTTTAATATCTTCTCTGGTTCTACGAACCATTAAATATTTAATGACTTTTTGTCTAATCTGTTTAGAATTTTCTCTTGAGATTTTTAGATATTTTTGTTTATCCTTTTTCCTATCAATATTTTTTAATTTCTTATCTAATGTATTAAAGAAGTTTTCAAGATTTGGTAAGCCAGGTATATTACTTTTTCTTGTTTTCTGAAAAAGTTTTATTTGGCTTAAAATATCTTTTGGTGTATTATTCAAAGGTGTAGCAGTAACTAAAATAACTCTTTTACCTCTACAAATTTGAGCAATTTTCTCATAAGTTACATTAGTTTCAGTTCTAAATCTGTGTGCTTCATCAATAAAAATGTTTTTATAATTCTCTGTTCCCATTTTGATAATATGGTCTAACTTTCCAATTGATTCAAATTTAGATGCAACATCAAAAGCATGAAATATATTTACCCATGAACTTGGATTATCTTTATTTAATAAAACAGGTGGTGCAACAACTAAATTTCTTCCATCTAATTGTTTTGCAAGCATTGCTGACATATATGTTTTTCCCAGTCCAACAACATCTGATAAGAAAACACCACCATATTCAAATAGTATTTTTTTTGCATTCAAAACTGCGTCATCTTGATAATCAAGTTGCATAAAACCATCAGGTTTATAATCATATTTTAAATTCCCAGTAAGATTTAATTCATCTTTAAAGTATTCATAGAGAAATTTTAGATAAAGATTATAAGGTGTTATAAGTTTTATCCATGTTTTATTTATTGTTTCAATATATTCATCACTTACATCAACAGCATCTTTCCATAGTTCATTAAATTTTTGCAAAGCAAATTCATAATCATCTCTATTCTTTAATTCAACATTAAATTCTAAATTATCAACAAGACCTGATTTTGTGAAATTACTGGAACCAGTGATAATACGACCAATATCTCTATCACCTTCTACAAATGTCATAATATAAAGTTTTGCGTGAATATTTTGCTTTTTATACACTTTTATTTCTAATTTTCCACTTTTTAGATATTGCAAAAATTTTTTTACACCTTGTTCAACTTCTGGAATATCTTCAGAATTTTCCATTTCATTTTTTGTGTTTTTAGAAAACTTCTCTTTTATTTCTGAATGAGAAAATTGAATTTCTTGTCTTGACCCGTGAAATATGTCTATTTCACCGGGTTGTTTGGATTTTTGAATTAACTCGTAGGTTTCCTTGCCAGTAGAAATTCCAATAAGAATTCTAATTTTCTTTGTTTTGTCTAATGATTTGTATATTTTGTAAAACCCACTTGTATAAAAATATCCGACTAAAACATCAAAGATTTTTACATTATTTAATGTTTTCTGAAATCTTTTTAATAATGTTGCTTCTGGTTCATTCGTAAAAAAAGTTCTATCTGTATTTTTCTTATTTTCCATAAATCACCTCAATAAGATAATTAGATGTAAAAACATATTTTAATATGACTACTGCCCTAGAAAACTGTATCTTAGTGAAATTTCTTTTTTGTAACAATTATTTGTCAAATAAAAAAATATCGTAATCAGAATATACTATAATATCAAAAGTAAATTTACATTTATTTCAGTAAAATATTCTTTCTTATCTCTTCATACTTGCCAACTATCAATCTATAATTTTCATTAATTTTAAGAAAGACTTGTAATAATCCACAGTCTCACCGCGTCCGCGTAGATGCAGATTACATTATTAGTATGGCTTCAGAAACAACAATATTTCAATAAAAAGGTTGGTGACTACATTAATCGGACTATAGTTCTGACAAGGAATGATTGGTCATTTTTCATTGTCATAAGTAGCTTCCTGCTGAGAGGTGTATTTATCTGTTTAAGCCCCCGAGCTGTAATGACCCGCAATCGTTCTGATGGAGATTCTATGAAATCCTGCAGGACGATAGTGCTTTTATCAGACTTCATTTTGCCAAGTGCATATAGAACTGTTGACAAGTATTTATTTTGCTCAATAAATTTATTCAGACTATCAATGTAAGTAGAATCACTTATTTCGCCAATAAGTCTAATCGCATTTTTGACGACAAGACTATCTGGATTATTCAAAGCTAAAGGGATATATTTTTTAAATTCCTCAGATTTTAAAGCAAAGTTCTTAATAGCACGATAGATAAGACCTTTTTTTGTATCCAATTTGTTTTCATAAATATATTCAGCGGTTTCTACATCTCTCTTTAATAAAATTTCTTCTGCTCTTTTTACCCGTTTACTGCTGCTACCTACTCCCCACTCTGAGGCAATATCAAAAACAGTTTCAATATCTGCAAGTGAATCAACATCAGAAGCCTGTTCTTCAGCCATTTCTTCTATGGCTGTAATAGAATCTATAACAAATAATGTATCCCATCCAATACCATATATTCCCTGTTTCCAGAAAAAATTATTCTTGTATAAATTCATCGTGGTGTCTGAATATGCAGGATAAAGGTCATTCCCACCAGTATCAAGAAATAAACCGATACCACCACTTTGTCGAGCAATATTTGCAAAACCATAATTACTCCCGAAATTTCTCTCATATCTATCATCTCCAGAAACATCAATGAAGATGCCAACTGAGTTAGTCAAGCCAAGACCATTTCCACCTTCAACAGAATAGCTATCATTTCCAGCACGGTCAATTAGAAATCCTACAGCATAATCGTGACCTGCTCCCTGTCCGGGTCCGTGCTTGGAATAATAATGGTCTTCTCCTTTTTCATCCAGAAGAAACCCACCAGCAAGGTGAATGCCGCTACCTTGAGGATAGTATACCGCATCATAGAAATCATTTCCTTCTTTATCAATAAGAATGCCCAAGGCATACCAATATGCAACTCCTTGTGCATATACTCCGCCTTGATAACTGTCATTGCCTTCTTTATCATAAACAATTCCTATTCCACCACCCATCATTGGACGAACTCCAAAACCAAAACCCTGCGATAAAGTTCTATAATCTAAAGGTGCCAATGGTTCATGTAAATATTTGCCTCCAGCATAATACAGGTCATTACCACCAAAATCTATTAGTAATCCCGCACCCATTGTTCCCCCAAAACCTTCACCAAGTTCTGTAACACTATACATATCATTACCTGATTTATCAAATAAAATTGACACCCCAAATGTAGAGGCACCAAGGCTATGTAAACCACCTGTGTAAATATCATTACCATCTTTATCCCATCCTACTTGATAACCATAGAAGGAAGAGAAGGTGAAATCACCACCTTGATATACATCATTACCCTCAAAATCAATATGAGCTCCCAAACCACAAAGTGCATGGAATAGACCTCCGATTTCATAATTAATATAGCTATCATCGCCAGAAAAATCAATAATCCAATAGTAAGGTTGATAAAAGCCTGTCTGAATTGGCATACGATAAATATCATCACCAGCTGGCTCTAATACAAAACTATATGCCTGATTGTATGTATCATCCTTGTAAGAACCTATACAAAATCTGCCCCAGCGTGTATCTTTCTCCAACCTGTGTTTCCAGTTAAACCCCTTTTGTATAATGTTTTTCTGCATAACATCCAGACCAGTTTGAAAAATGATAGCGGACTGCATAAGACTTGAGAAATCAATTTTTTTTAGTAAAGGAATGATATCTTCCACTTCTAAATCAGGATATTCGGTGATTCCATGTTCCTGAAAATATTGCTGATACAATAAGCTATCCTGGTCTTCCTGCCAAACTGTATAGGAAAAATACTCAATTTGCTTTTTTTCATCAGAAGTAAGATTTCCCCAGGCTTTTTGATAATATATATCAGCAGTATCCCAAACATATTCCACATAAGTGAAAATATCCTTTGTTCTCTTTATCTGTCTCAGAAAATATTCTTTAAAATATTCGGGTTCAAAACAGTTTAATGAATCAGCAGAAAAAAGAATATTACTGAATTTTGATAATATTTCCTTTGGATTTTCTCTTTCAATAATTGATTCGGTTTGCTCTACAAAGACAGGAAATTTCAAAGGATGATTTATAATTTCTACTATGACGGGCAACTTAAACTGAGTTTCTCTTGACCAATCCTTAAGAAAATTCATAGCAGTGGAGTCCATATCATTTCTTAAAAGCATATCATTCAATAGTTGAATTTCTTTTACTGTTAACACTTCAGCAAAACAACTTACCCACAAAAGAAGAAAAATAATTAGTAAAATTTGTTTTTTCATTTTAATTGAGCAATGTCGTATACCTGTCATTCCCGTAATCCCCAATTTAATTGGGGAGGGAATCCATTAATATATTACATCCTTTCCTTCTCTGGATTCCCAATAGATTCCCAATAGATTCCCAATCAAGTTGGGAATGACAATGTTGAGAATGACATAATGAAACAACTCTTAAAAAAGGTTATTTCTTTCATTTTGCATTTTTCCCGCCGGAGGCGGATTTGCCTCAGACATGACAATTTGCACTTTTCATTTTTCATTGAGCAACGGTGTATAACGTTCCGAGGTGATGAGCAGTTTGGATTTTATTGCACCAATCTTTCAACCTACTCCGATGTTTATTTTATGTTCATTTTTTTATTCACTACTTCACTCCGCATTGCTTATGAGCCTTTATTATCTTCTGGCCTTTTTCATTTGTCTTTTTTTTTTGAATATCGAACACCGAACACTGATTAACGATTTCAGATTTACCCTGTTGAATGTAGTAAACTATTCCACAGAGTGAATTTATGATTGAAGATTCTGTTTTGCAGTTTTAATACTCTTCACAAAAATTGAAATCAATTCATTATTTTCTTTTTTTGCTTTAATTATTTTACTTTCAGTTTTATATAATTTGATCCGATAAATTATTTTCAGGCAAACAAATGTTTCCCGCAATTCCTTTAAAATCACTTTCATTTTATTCACCCCGTTAGATATTTTGTTTTAAATATTGTCTTCCATTAATTCATTAATTATCTAACGGGGTAAATGAAATCTTTTCTTGATTCCGCACTTTGCGCTTCTCCGTAATTCAATGAGACTGATGTGCCTGAACGAACCAATTGTCCGGATAAATGATTTCTTGCTTTTGAATTGGGCATTCACCCTGTGAAATAGCAAAGCTAAATCTCCGATTTATTTCACAGGGTAAATTTACAATTTCAATTATCAAAACTGAAAATTCAATCAATCGTTCTTCTAAATCATATTTATTCATACTTATTCAACTTCTTAAATCTTTATTCGTTAATCGATATTCGATATTCACTTTATTGTTCAATCTTTTCCTAACTTGAAGATAACTATGGTTTAAAGCTTTTTCCCTAAAATCATCTTTGATAGTTGGGTGCTTCTTTAACAATTGATACATCGTGGGGATGACTCTCTATTAATGAAGCTTTAGATACTTTTGTGAATTTTGTCTTTGTCCTCATATCTTCAATATTACCAGCTCCACAATATCCCATTCCAGATTTTAAGCCACCGACAAGTTGATATAAATAGTTAGACAAAGGTCCTTTATATTCAACACGTCCTTCTATCCCTTCTGGAACTAATTTATTGCTTTCAACCGGTTTATTAGTTTCAATATCATTTTGAAAATATCTATCCTTGCTTCCAGCTTTCATAGCAGAGATAGAGCCCATACCGCGATAGTATTTATATCTCCTACCTTCATAAATTATATCTTCTCCGGGACTTTCATCTGTTCCAGCAAAGAGTGAACCAATCATAACAGAATTTGCTCCTGCTGCAATTGCTTTTGCAATATCTCCAGAATACTTAATACCCCCATCAGCAATTATGGGAACTTCATTATTAGCTGCTTTAGCACAATTCATAATGGCTGTAAGTTGCGGCACACCTACTCCTGCAATTACTCTTGTGGTACAGATTGAACCAGGTCCAATTCCTACTTTTATTGCATCAGCTCCTGCACTAATAAGAGCTTTTGTGGCTTTATCAGTAACGACATTCCCTGCAATAAATTCTTGTTTGGGAAATCTTGCTTTTAATTTCCTTAATGCAACAAGAGCTATAGAACTATAACAGTGTGCTGTATCAATAACTATTACATCTGCACCAGATTTGATTAATTCAGTAGTTCGTTCAATAAAATCTCCCAAAACTCCGACAGCAGCACCAACCAATAATTGACCTTGTTTATCCTTTGCCGCACTTGGGAATTTAATATCTTTCATTATATCTTTAACTGTTATTAAGCCCTTTAAATTATAATTATTATCAACAATAAGTAGTTTTTCAATACGATGCTTGTGTAAAATTTGTTTTGCTTGTTGTATTGTTATGCCTTCTGGAGCAGTAATCAGATTCTTTGATGTCATAAGTGCAGTAACTTTTTTAGATAAATTCTCCTCAAATCTCAAATCACGATTTGTAATAATGCCGACTAATTTCCCATTTTTAGTAATTGGAATCCCGGAAATATTATTTTCTGACATCAGATTAAGAGCTTGTTGAATAGTTGCATTGGGTTTTAAAGTTATAGGGTCTTTCACAATTACGCTTTCGGACCTCTTTACTTTACTTACTTCTGATGCTTGCAGGTCAATAGAAAAATTTTTGTGAATAATTCCGATTCCCCCTTCTTTAGCAATTGCTATAGCAAGTTTTGATTCGGTTACTGTATCCATCGCTGCACTAATTATTGGTATATTCAAAGTTATATTTTTGGTTAATTTAGTAGCAACATCAACCTTTCTGGGAACTACTTTTGAAAACGCAGGTATAAGTAAAACATCATCAAAAGTAAGACTTTCATACATAATTTTATTTTTCATAAATTCCTTAAGTAAACATACTCTATAAAGATAAGTCAACCAGTTGTTTTTTTACAAATTTATTACACTAAACAGACAAACTGATTAACCCAAACAAAGATTTAATCTCTTATTTAAGATTATATTTGTTTCTATTTTTCATTTTTCTGTGAGGTCTATTTCAAATACTCAAAACTACTTCCTTAAATGAATTCTCTAATAATAGAATTTCTTGGAATAAAGTTTTCAGGAATATTCAGGAAAAAAGAAAGCAGGTGTATAAGTCTTTGTGCTTCACTATACTCGGCGAATTCAGGAGAAATTTTTTGTAATGCAGGTATTGCATATTTCTTAAGTACACCCAATTCATACACTAATGCAGAATTAAACATAGCATCGGATTCCTCTTGAAAAGTAAATACATATTTCCTTTCACCTACTCGTATGGAATCCCATCTTTTAATAGTTTCAGCCGCCGAATAACCGCGGGAAGAAGAATCCCTTACTATCCTGCGAATAATTCTTGTATCTGAAGTGGAAATTCTGTTACGATTATCAAGATTAAGTTGTGTTAATGCACTTATATAAATTTTATATTTCTTACTTCTTTCAATTGATGGAGAAAGTTGGTCATTAAGTCCATGAATTCCTTCAACAATCAAAATAGTATTAGGATATAGCCTTGTTTTTTCAGCTAATCTTTCTCTTTTCCCTTTGAAAAAGTTAAATTTTGGAATTTTCACCTCTTTATCTGACAAGAGCATTTGAACATGCTTATTTACAAGATTTTTATCCAACGCACCAATTGACTCAAAATCATACTCACCAAATTTATCTCTTGGAGTTTTATCCCTATCAAGAAAATAGTCATCAAGAGATAGTAAAAGAGAGGAGAGTCCATTTACTTTTAATTGAATGGCTAATCTTTTTGCAAATGTAGTTTTCCCAGAAGCTGAAGGGCCAGAAACCAATACTAACTTAACAGAGTTTCTTTTTTGATAAATATCTTCGGCAATCTGTGCAATTTTTTTTTCGTGCAAGGCTTCTGAAACTTGAATTATTTCATCAATCTCATAGTTTTCAATTTTATGATTTAGAGCAGATACATACGAGAGGTCAAGGATATGACCCCAGCGTTCATATTCAGTAAATATTTTTAGAAGATTTGGCTGTCTGTGATATTTTCCAATCCTTTCTGGATGGTCAATAGTAGGAAATCTAAGCACAATCCCTGGAGGTACATATTTCAGGTCAAATAGTTTGAGATATCCTGAAGAAGGCACAAGAGGTCCATTGAAAGACTCAAAAATTTCTCTAAATTGATATATCAAAATCTTTTTACCCTTATAATATCTTAATAGATTTAACTTGATTTTGTTATTTTTAAAGATATTTTTTGCTTCTTGTAGAGTTACATAATGTAGTATGAACTTTTTATCAGAAGAAATAAGTTCAGCCATTCTTCTTCTCAATTTTGCTGAATCACTTTCAGTGAGAAGAAATCTGGAGTGAGTTTCAATATAATAACCATCAGCAAGGGAATGCTTAACTTCAACCCTTGCATTTTCAAAAAGCTCATAAGCTGCTTGAATAAGAACCAGAGTAAGTGAATCTTGATAAACTCTCATTCCCTCTCGTGAGCTTATATCAAGATATTCAAGGATACAACTTTTATCAATATTATGTTCCAGGCTTACCAAGTTATTATTTACCTTTGCTACTGTGATTATGTTATTGAGCTGAAATTTATGTTTATTAATAATTTTTAGAGGAGTTGTATCCGCCTTCTGGCGGACTGTCTTCCAGTTCTTACCATTTTTTATTATTTTTATTTCCATAAATTTAATCCTTAAATCAATCAGATAAAAGTTATTATTTTCTGTCAATATTTTCTATTCTTTAGAAGCATTCATACATTTTAATAGTTACTGCTGGGAGTATGATATAGTTTACCCCGTAGGATAACATTTTGTATCCAACGGGGTAAACTTTATTTT
>JACKQG010007498.1_pt1 | contig 10953 bp, 7 predicted proteins | sample 8237621 | NCBI WGS metagenome assembly JACKQG01 (sample SAMN15677084, study PRJNA649215) | marine metagenome | biome: marine; feature: Black Sea; material: saline water; isolation source: suspended particulate matter (SPM) from the Black Sea western gyre | collected 2013-06-09/2013-06-10 | depth... | reverse complement strand
TTTATTAGGGAAAATATTATGATACGTATTGGTATTATTGGTTGTGGATACTGGGTGATAAATTATGTTCGAGTTTTTAGTGTACTACCTGATGTAACGGTATCACGTGTTTGTGATACTAGTGATGAAAGACTACTGAAAATGCACCAGAAGTTTCCTTATGTATTCCCTACCAAGCAAATGGATGAACTCCTGGCAGATACAGAGGTGGATGCCGTTGTTGTCGCAACTGAGGCTTCATCTCATTATGATATTACCAAAGCGTGTCTGTTAAATAATAAGCATGTCCTGGTTGAAAAACCACTGACTACCACTGTAAAGGAATCTGAAGAGTTAGTAAAACTTGCAGAGGAAAAAAATTTAAAACTGATGGTAGGACACACATTCCTTTATAACCCATCCATTCGCAAGATGAAGGAATATCTGTCCGATGATAACATCGGACCAATTTACTACCTGAAGGCTACTCGTACACATCTGGGACTGATCCGTCAAGACGTTAATGCTATCTGGGATCTGGCCCCTCATGATATATCTATTTTCTCATTTCTCCTTGATGCCCAACCCCTCTGGGTAAGTGCAGTAGGTGGAAACTACTTGAATGGTCGTCCGGATGTAGGCTTTCTTACTCTAGGATATCCACAAAATATCCTTGGCCATATCCATGTAAGCTGGATTAATTCTAACAAAGTACGTGAAATTTCTGTAGTAGGAGGCAATAAGAGGATTGTATTCGACGACCTGAACAACATGGAGAGTATACGAGTATTTGAAAAGGGAGCAGCAATGACCGGTGAAGCTGATAGTTTTGGTGAATTTAAATTGCAGTTACGTGATGGGGATATAATAAGCCCTCGCATCAATACCAGTGAACCACTGAAGAACCAATGCAGTCATTTTGTTTCCTGTGTATCCAATGATCACTCTCCCCTTACAGACGGGACAAATGGCCTTAACGTAGTACGTGTTATGGAAGCCATAAATTTGTCCTTAGAAAAGCGGGGAGTACCGGTGGACATTTCGACAACCTTGTCTTCTGAAAATAAGGAAGTCCCGATGGAGATGACCGCTTGAAAGTAACTTTAATTTCTCCACCAAGTCCTTTCTTGATTGACCAGAAAGCCTTTCCTCCTCTTGGTCTTCTTTATGTTGCAGGATTTCTGGAGCAAAACGGAATTGATATTAATGTTGCTGATTTGGCTAACAAGGAAACAGAACTTGAAAATGCATTGGAACCATATATAAATGCAGACCTCTATGGTATTACCTCAACCTCCCCTCAATACCCACAGGCACTAAAGATACTGAAGATTTTACGCCGCAGAAATCCAAAATCACATATAGTCATTGGAGGTGCATATCCTTCATCACTACCTGATAAATGCATTAATGACGGTTTTGATTTTGTTGTGGCCGGAGAAGGTGAAACAGCAATGCTTCAGCTTATAACAAATTTTGGGAAGAAACAGACACCTGGTATTATACAAGCATCATACATACAGGATATGGACACAATATCTTTTCCCGGACGTCATCTGATTGATATCAGTTCTTTTGCATATAATATTGATGATGGAAAAGGAACAACATTAATAACCAGTAGAGGATGTCCCTATGAGTGTTCATTTTGTTCGAAAGAAGTCTGGCAGCGCGGAACACGGTTCCACAGTACAGACTATGTAATCTCTGAACTTGAACATATTATCGATAAATATAACTTCAAACACTTTCTCTTTCTGGACGACACAATAACTATTCGCAAGAAAAGGTTGCTCGATCTATGTACCCGCATGGAGCCTTTGAATATCAAGTGGCGCTGCTATGCACGAACTACAACAACCAGGGAGATGCTGATTGCAATGAAGAGAGCAGGGTGTGTAGAAATTGGTGTTGGTGTAGAGAGCGGATCACAGAAAATACTTGATATTGTTGACAAGAAGGAAACTGTTGAACAAAATGCTGCTTTTGTCGAATTATGCAAACAAGTTGGAATCACTGCCAATGTATTCATCATGATCGGGCTTCCCGGTGAAGACTATGAAACCGTGGAAGAGACACGTCGTTGGATGGAGCGAGTCCGTCCGCACAAGTTTGGTTTTAACATTTTCATGCCATACGCAGGCACTCCGGTGTATAAGAACCCGGACAGATATGATATCCAGATATTTGACGTACCGGAAGAGAAGAGTTGGGTAAAAGGACGCCAGGGAGAGTATGAGTCATTTGTAGCTACTAACGCATTAACTCGTAATGAAATCGAACGTCTCTTTGGTGAGCTTTTTGTTCATTTCAGCGAATTAACAAGCTGGAAACCCGGAGTAGGTAAGAAGTAGTTATTCGGTTTGCGAATTGCCGGTTTGACTTTTTCGCATGTTCTACGTTTTAGACGAATCAGAATATTCGCCTCTTTATTATGAAGAAAAAAAGAGTAGTAGTCTGTGGAGAGAAATGGATAGCAGAACAGTGCCTGGAATTCCTGTACAAGAGGGATGATACAGAGATTTGTGCTATCATAGCTGCACCAGAGGATTGGCAAGCTGATCTGATTTCGTTTGGAACAAAGAGACGTCTGAAAGTGTTTGTTGGCAATATTAATGATTATGTTGATGAGATTTCACTTCTCCAGCCGGACTTTATTTTCTCTATACAGTACCGTCCGTTACTCAAATCTGCCATTCTAAACCTACCAACCAGCGGATGTATAAACTTACATTTTGGACTGCTTCCGCGGTACGGCGGCTGTTATCCCATTGCATGGTCTATCCTGAATGGTGAGAAACAAGCCGGATCAACACTACACTACATGGTAGAGAAATTCGATGAGGGAGATATCATTGCTCAGACTTCTGTTCCAATCAAAGAAGAGACAACAGCACGTGAGCTGTTTGATTCGATGAGTGTAGCAGCTGCTAAACTCTTCGCTGATACATACCCTTCTCTATTGGAAGGTACTTTTAAAGTTTCCTCTCAGGACATGTCCAGAAAACTTTACTACGATATTGATAGTATTGACTTCAACCGAGACTCTGTTATAGATTGGGCCAGAACAGGAGATGAGATTCAACGAAGAGTATGTGCATTCTCTTTTGATCCTTTCCAACAACCACAGACATCTCTACTTTTACCGAATGGTAAACAGTTGCAAGTAACCATAGGAAGTACAAAACTGATTAAGAATGTAGCAACGAATAACAATGAAAAGGCGGGTCATATTACTGGTATCTCAGATTGTGACAGGTTATTAGTTAAAGCCGGTAATGGAGATTTGATCAAAATAGGTTTACTGAATAACCAGAATTCCATGGCATATATTGACTCTTTAGGACACACTCCTGATAGCATAACTTTCATATGAGTTAAGACGAAATACCCTCATTTTTACAAATAAGGATAATGCCTTAATCATATCATTCACTCTCTAACCATAAGTGTTTTCATTTAGAACCTTCCTTAATCCTTCATCTGCTACTTATTCTCTTGCATCGTCATTTCCAAGATAATAATCAGCAAGCTCCAAAAGCTCTTTTGCGTTTCTATATCTTACAATCTATTTTTTGTGTTCAAGGAATTGAAAAGTATGTAAAGTGTACATATTTTTGAAAAGGAAGCTACGATGACTCCTGAAACCCTTTCGTCTTTTGCAGTATACTAACAAATGACCAGCCTTTTACTTTACTCCAATGCAAAAACAATTAAATGAATTAGGATAATATTCTTACCATCTCTTCTGCTCTATGACCATAAGTGTGTTCGTTTAAAACCTTTTTCATCCCTTCTGCTGCAATTTCTTCTCTTTCTTCATCATTTTTAAGATAATAATCTGCCAGCTCTATGAGTTCATTCTCGTTTTTGTATATTACAAGATGCTTTCTGTCTTGAAATAGATCTTGTAAACCGCTACCATTTGCTTCATTTGTCAGGAGCATACTTCCGGATGCCATCACCTCGAATACCCTCATGTTTAACCCATCTGCTATTGATTTGTTAAACACTATTTTTGAACGGGAAAACACTTTTGACATTTCTTCCAGAAAGCATCTTTCGCTATAGACATTGTACCTCTGTTTCAGCTCATTCAGGAGCCGGACCCTCTCCGGATTAGATTCAGGATCTAAATTTCCTACAAAACCGACATCATACAGTTTTTCATCAACTTTTTTCCCGTGTATTTCAGGATCACATGCAGGAGGGATCCAAAATACATTTTTAATACCTCTCTCCCTAAACATCTCAACGGCAGGTTTGTGTGCAACAAATACAACGTCAAAATATTTTGCGCATAGCAGATGATGATCAAAGTTTATATGAGCATCAATCAAATAGCACACTTTAACACACTTAAGTGAGCTCAAATTATTCAGTGGATAGAAAGCACAAGTATCCACAAACAGGAAAACATCAGGTGTCCACCCAGTTGGCAGCTTTTTTAATACACGATCTATATCACCATCCAATAAAGGTATCTGGTGGCACCTCATTTTTTTTTCTACTGCCAGCAAATCCCAATTTTCCAGCATTTCTTTACTTGCAGTAGGACCGTGAGTTATCACACCACAAATCCTCCTCATCGCTTTTTCAAGATAAGCTGCAGTAGTTACAGGGATATGTGTATAACTGAGCAATATATTCACTGTCTTCTCTCTGATACTATATGTTAATCAACATCTGTTAACCTATCCCCTCATTTTACAAATGGGGATAATGTCTTAATCATATCTTTCACTCTATGCCCATATGTGTGTTCATTTAGAACCTTTCTCATTCCTTCAGCTGCTATTTCTTCTCTTTCATCACCGTTATTAAGATAATATTCTGCAAACTCTATGAGTTCATTATCGTTCCTATATATTACAAGATGTTTTCTGTCTTCAAATAAATCTTCTAACCCGCTAGCATTTGCTTCGTTTGTCAGGAGCATACTTCCTGACGCCAGTGCCTCGAAAACCCTCATGTTCAGCCCACCTTCTATTGATTTGTTAAACACTATTCTTGACTGAGAATAAACCTCTGCCATTCTTTCAAGAAAACACCTTTCGTAATATGTGTTAAACCTTTGCCCCAGTTTATTAAGCAAGTCTACCCTTTCCTGGCTAGAGCTACCTACAAAACCGACATCATACTTTTTCTCTTCTTCTTTCTTCTCATGTAGATTCGGATCGCATGCGGGAGGTACCCAGAATACATTTTCAATGCCTCTCTCCTTAAACATTTCTACAGCAGGTTTATGAGCCACAAAAACAATATCATAATCCTTTGCAAGTTTAAGATGTAAATCAAATGCCAGATGTGAATCTATTAAATAAATGGCGTTAAGACAGTTAAGTACTTCCAGATTTTTGAGAGTATAGAATAGGCCGGTATCAACATACAAAAAAACATCTGGTTTCCAGCCGGCCGGTAATCGTTCTAGCACACACTCCATATCCCCATTCAGGAACGTTATCTGGTGATTCTTCACTCTTTCTTCAATTGAAAGTAAGTCTAATTGTCCCAGCATGTCTTTATTAACAGTAGGACCGTATGTTATCACACCACAAATCCTCCTCATCGCTTTTTCAAGGAAAGCCGCGGTAGTCGTCGGAAGAGAGGCATAATAGAGTAATATATTCAATATCTACACTCCAATAATATAGTAAACTACGTCTTTTAAATTATTTCTTCGTACTACTCTTGGGTAATGGACGTTAAGGGTAAACTGGTTGTGATTGATACAAATTCATTGATCACCGTTTTTATATAGTTGATCTCTTCTTTTTTAAGTTCCGGATATACGGGAAGTGACAAAATCCTGGAAGCCGAACGCTCGGATACGGGAAAATCACCTGCTTTATATCCTAATTCTCTATATGCTCCCTGTAAATGGAGAGGAATCGGGTAATGGATACCACAAAAAATCTCTTTCCGGCTCATGTATTGTAATAACTCATCACGGTTATCTGTTTCAATTACAAACAAATGATAAACATGATTACGATCTGCCATGGTAACCGGTAATTTAATTTGTAAATCTTTTAAATTGTCGTAATAACAAGCAGCTACATTTCTGCGTTTCTCGTTCCATCCATCAAGGTGTCTCAACTTAACACGCAGAATAGCGGCCTGCAAGCCGTCCAGACGTGAATTTGTACCTCTCTCAGTATGGACATATTTCTTCTCCTGTCCATATTCACGTAGTTTCTTTATTTTCTCAGTCATGTCTGCATCATTCGTAATAACAGCACCCCCATCTCCATACGCGCCGAGATTTTTACCGGGATAAAAACTAAAGGCGGAAGCAATACCGAATGTTCCTACCCTCCGATCCTTATAAAAGGCACCATGGGCCTGACATGCATCTTCAATAACATAAAGTTTATGTTTTTGCGCTATAGATATAATTGAGTCCATTTCAGCCGGTTGTCCATAAAGATGTACGGCAATAATTGCTTTCGTTCTAGATGTTATTTTTTCTTCAATTTTTTTCGTATCAATATTGTATGTACCATCTTCACAATCCACAAAGACCGGTTTAGCACCCATACTACTTACACCTAATGCAGTAGCTATGAATGTATTTACAGGTAGAATTACTTCATCACCTTCTTTTATACCCAGAGCCATACAAATGAATTGTAACGCATCTGTTCCGGAATTGACTCCTGCACAGTAATGAGCATCACAATATCGTGCGAACTCTTCTTCAAATGCAGAAACCTCTTCACCGCCAATAAATGAACTGTTTTTTATAACCCGCTGAATGGCATCATCGATTTCCGGCTTTATAAGATTATATTGTTTATTCAGATCTACAAAGTTGATTTGCATAGTTTATTATCTCTTTTCCTTTAAAATATCTGTCCTGATAATTATTCATGACCATTTCTCTGGGCTATTATGAAGTATTGGAAGACACCAAATTTTGAGGCCTCTTTTTCAGTAACATTCTTTAATACAAATGTTCCAAAATCAAAATCGGTTGGCCATTTATCGCTTTTTAGTTTCGGATCCGCACCACTACAGTTTATTATGTCGTAACCTGTCCCGTTAAACATTTTAACTATCTCATTTAGGGTAAAAAAGCGAATGTGCGTTGCATCCAGAAGACCGCCATTTACATTATATTTCCAGTTGCCATTCATCAAATTGATGATATTGTTGATATGCTGCACGTTAGGAATACTTGCTATAATTCTTCCGTCTGGTGTAAGATAGTCGCGCAGATCAAAAAGCATCTTCCATGGATCATATAGATGTTCAAGAATATCGGCACAAATAATAAGATCAAAACACTCCTTCTTAAATCCAAATGTATCTAACTGGACCTTGTCAATATCAGCTACAATAACATCGTCCAATCTTGTTTGTGCAATTTCTGCTGATTCTTTGTCAGAGTCAACGCCAATATATTTCACATTCGGAAATTTTTGTTTAATGGCCATTCCTGTTGCACCAGAGCTACACCCAACTTCTAGTATATGCCCAGGCACTTCCTGAATCAGACCTATAAGCTCAGTACGTGGTCTGTCACCATAATCCATTTTGCTCTCGAACTTTAAAGGAGAGTCGTAATCAATCATTTTTATAGATATTTTCTTATTGAATGAGAAAAGTTTAAAACCGTGATGAATTTTTATACAAAAAATAGCTAAATATTTAGCATTGATCTCTATTACTCAAAATAACCCTCAAATAAATTATTTTATTATGAACAGATAATATTTGATAACACCGCTGATGATCTATTTATTTATATACAAATACGCATCATAACACATTCAGATTCAATATGTTATGAATAGCACTCCAAATCAGCCCTATTGCTTACAATCAAAATTAAAACTATATCCCTTTCGACTGATGCTCTAAACAGACATAGTAAAACATACATTTTTTGGAATATGTATACAAATAGCAGACCGAAATCGTTTTGGCATGTATTTAGCTCATTAAGTGCCAAAGATATAGTCCCACTTTATTTGAAATTGTACATTTAAATTATTTAATACATAAGAATGCAGAACACTAAAAAATTATGTAATCAAGCATTTGATTTTCATCAGGCGGGAGATCTCGCAAATGCTGAAGCGTTATATCTGAAAATATTAGAAGATGATCCACAGTATATTGACATATTGTTTCTACTTGGCACTCTATATTTACAATCAGGAAATCTTGATACCGCCACCACCGTTCTTAGAAAGACAATTTCTCTTAAATCTGACCACTCAGAAGCACACAATAACCTGGGCACTGTTTTTCAGAACCAAGGCAAGCTTGAAGAGGCGATAGAGGAGTACAAGAAAGCAATAAATTTCGCACCAGATTATGCTAATGCATATTTCAATCTTGGTAACGTATTTGAGAAACAGCAAAATTTTGACAAAGCCATAGAAAACTACAAAAAAGCAATATTACTCAGACCAGAAGATTACGAAGCAAATAACAACCTTGGTATCGTACAGAAAAAATCTGGCAAATATGAAGAAGCGATTTCAAGCTATAAAAACGCAATAAGACTCAAACCTGATTATGCAATAGCACACAATCATTTAGGAACTGCACTTCTAGATCTGTGTAAATTTGATGAGTCTGAAATGAGCCTTAAGAAGGCTATTGCTCTTAATCCTGAAAATGCCGATTTCCACAATAACCTCGGTATTGTTTTTTCAAGGCAAGGTAAGTTTAATGCGGCTTTAGAGAACTATAATACAGCAATTGAACTTAAACCGGAAGATTACAGAATTCACGCCAGTCGTGGCTCAGTTCTTAACGAATTAGGCAGGTTAGAAGAAGCACTACTAAGTTGTAACAAGTCTTTATCATTAAACCCACAGTATGCAGAAGCATACAATAATCTTGGTACAATACTTCATAAAAAAGGCGAATTTGACGAAGCAGTTGCTGAATATAATAAAGCAATAGAGCTCAAACCGGAAGATTACCGGATACATAGCAATCTTGGCTCAGCTCTTAAAGATCTTAATAGATATGATGAAGCGGCAAGAAGTTGTCGACATGCAATTACCCTGAATCCTGATTATGCCGAGGCTCACAACAACCTGGGCTCTATTCTTCAAGAGAGCGGCAAATTTGAAGAAGCAGTCGCAAGTTACAGGCAAACCATAAAAATTAAACCTGATCACGCTATGGCACTCAGTAACCTTGGTACAACATTACAGGAACTGGGAGAACATGAAGAAGCTGTATTATACTGCCACCAGGCAATATCTTTTAACCCAAAACTTGCAAGCTCACACAACAGCCTCGGTGCCGTACTTCAGAAACAGGAGAGATTTGACGAGGCACTAATCAGTTATAACACAGCAATAAGCCTTAACCCTGATTATGCAGAAGCACATGTGAACAGAGCTATAGTATTATTGTTAACCGGCAATTATAAAGATGGATGGCAGGAATATGAATGGAGACTTAGAACAAAGGCTCACTGTCTGAGAAACTTCAACAAACCCAAATGGGACGGATCACCTCTTAATGGTAAAACGATTCTGATACATGCAGAGCAAGGATTTGGAGATACTATCCAATTTGTACGCTACCTTCCTATGGTAAAAGCACATGGAGGTCAGGTTATTTTTGAATGTCACAAAAGCTTGCATCGTCTACTGAGAAATTATGCGGGGATCGACAAAATCATAGAGAGAACACCTGAACCGGATATCAATTTTGATACCCAACTTCCCATATTAAGCTTACCAGGAGTTTTTGGAACCACCCGGGATTCAATACCGGCAGAAACACCATACGTTACTGCTGATCCAGGAATGTCACAATTATTTAGTCTCAGGTTGGGTAGTGACTATAATTTTAAGATCGGTATCGTCTGGGCAGGAAACTCAGATAACAAAAAAGACCATATACGCTCTTGTACTCTAGCTGATTTCTATCCATTATTGGAAATTCAAGGAACGTCTTTTTACAGCCTTCAAAAAGGATCTATATCAGTAGAAAATGAAAATGCACTCACTGAAATGAAAATCATAAATCTGAATAACCAGCTAAAAGACTTTGCTGGCACAGCAGCTGTAATAGCTAATCTGGACCTTATTATTACAGTTGATACTGCAGTTGCTCATCTGGCAGGAGCTCTTGGTAAACCGGTATGGAATCTATTACATATCGCACCGGACTGGCGCTGGCTGCTCAATCGTGATGACAGCCCATGGTATCCGGAAATGCGCTTGTTCAGACAAACTAAATTATATAATTGGACTGACTTATTCAAACAGGTAAAAGACGCATTACTAGAAAAAGTCAACCGTTTAGAAATTCCAGCCACAGATGATAACGAATATTTGTTGCAACATAGTGATAGCAACTGTTAAGAAGTCAAAAATGTTAAAAAATATCAAAAACCTGTTTAAAGAGGCACTTAAACTCCATCAGGGTGCAAACTTTACTGCCGCTGAAAACCTTTACAATAAAATACTTTACACTCAGCCGTCAGACATTGATACAATCTTCTATCTTGGAACATTGAAGTTACAACAAGGAGAGTTTGAAGAATCTCGCTTACTACTTGAGAAAGCAACTACACTTAACCCGAACCACGCGATAGCGTACAACAATCTTGCAACTGCACTTAAAGAGCAAGGTAATCTAGACGAAGCGGTTACAGTGTATAATAAGTCAATATCACTTCAACCGGACTATGCAATGGCACATTGCAATCTAGGTAATGTACTTAAAGATTTAGGTAGATTTGATGAAGCGGAGGATAGTTGCCGACGAGCTATATCACTCCAACCAGGCTATGCAGATGCACACAATAATCTGGCTTCCTCACTCCAGAAGCAAGGTAAACATAATGAGGCGATTGAGAGTTACTGCATGGCAATAAAATATAACCCGGATAGCATTCATGCCCATATAAACAGATCTTCAGCATTACTGTTAACAGAGAATTTTATAGACGGATGGCCGGAATATGAGTGGAGACTACATACAATCAACTGT
>JACKQG010007497.1_pt1 | contig 10956 bp, 9 predicted proteins | sample 8237621 | NCBI WGS metagenome assembly JACKQG01 (sample SAMN15677084, study PRJNA649215) | marine metagenome | biome: marine; feature: Black Sea; material: saline water; isolation source: suspended particulate matter (SPM) from the Black Sea western gyre | collected 2013-06-09/2013-06-10 | depth... | reverse complement strand
AGCCCAAGCCCTGACGACTCAATCAGAAATACGGTAGAACAGACAGGCTCCGGCACACCTGGCGAAATTCTTCCCTTAAACTGAACTTAAAATCTCATATCATTGTAATCAAAATCACCGCCATATAGAACATCCTCAAACCCTACATATGTCTCGAAAGATCGACCCTTAAAATCATCCCTAGGTATTGTTACCAAAGCATGCACAGTCTTATCTACATTGCGATCTGCATCTCCTGAATACCAGTCAAACTCATATTCATCAACTGTAGTATTAAGACGGAAGATTAACTCGGAACCTGCCATGAAGGACCCCAGAAAAAAAGTATCGCCAGGGCTTGATGTCTTGTTATTAAAAATTATACTCAGGGCATCACCCAGATATAATTGATTTGTAAAATAGGCATCAGACCCAAGATACTCTACAAAAACATCCCCGGTCTCACTGACGATGATCGGATCGCCCTCGACCGCATCTGCCACACCCGCTACAAATACAAGCATCACCATAAACAAACTAATCATCCACAATCGAATTGACCGCTTAACTGAAATCATTTGATGATTCATAATACATACCCCCGGATTAAATTAATATTGATTTAATACATATTGTCTTAATGATAAATTCATATATTAGTGCTGCCAATAATTCATAATACATACCCCCGGATTAAATTAATATTGATTTAATACATATTGTCTTAATGATAAATTCATATATTAGTGCTGCCAATAATATGAATATGTCACATACATGTACACCTATATAAGCAAAAATAGTGCCAACGTTTACACACACAATGCCTTTATTTTTTTAAGCTTATTTTTCAGTGAGATAACTCATATATATCCGATCGAGACGGAGGGAAGATAGCGATCCGCAGTGTGCACGCACATCTGTCCGCACACTGCAACTGTGACTTGGCACATCAACCACATCATAAATAACGCTTTGCATGGATTGAAAAAAATGAGACTCGAAATCTCTCAGATACGCAGGATTATTAATATACATTCCCAGTCTTCGCACATGAACTATCAAACATGTATTTCAAGCAGTTATGTGAATATTAATAATGTAATCAGTAACAATCAGATGTATAATGTGCTATGGCCGATCTGCTAAGAATATTCCTTGTGTTCACCGTAATGGTCCTGTTATTGAAAAGAAAGTGGAACCTCGGGATTGTGATGCCCCTCTCAGCCGTCCTTCTTGCAATACTGTACATGCTGAAACCCAGCCTCTTTTTTTCGGCTTTTTTAGACACCCTCACTGACAGTATCACCCTGTCACTCGCAGCAGTGCTGACCTTGATACGAGTCTTTGAATATCTGATGAGAAACACTGGAATAATGCAGAAAATGATGGATTCCCTGCATGGACTGCTGAAGGACAGGCGTATACTGATGGCTTCCATGCCCTCACTGATCGGCCTGCTTCCCTCAATGGGCGGTGCGGTTTTTTCCGCCCCCATGGTAGAGGAGGCATCAAGGGGAATCGTTGTCAGTAAGGAGAAAAAAGCCTTCATTAATTATGTATTCCGTCATCCCTGGGAATTTGTATCACCCTTATATCCCGGGATCATTCTGGCGGCCGCGATTACGTCTATTCCCTTACGTGACATGATAATACTGAATGCCCCTTATGCACTTTCCTTATTGATCGCGGGGTACATCTGGGGCCTTGCCGGATTGCAGTCAGGTCAAGGCACTATTAATAAGGTCTCTGCATCAAGTCTTTACAGCTTCATCCCGCTTTTCATGATCATAGCCCCTGTGATGATATTTGGCCTGAAACTCTGGATGACCATGGGACTCGTTGTACTCGGAATGTACGTATTCTTCCGCTACTCCGCCAAAGATATCACAAAAAGCCTGCGTGAGGGGTTTTCCGGCGAAATCATATTAATCATAATCGGGGTCATGACATTCAAGACGATACTTCATACCACCGGCGCCATCGATAATATAAGCAGTTTTTTTTCATCGAATAATATACCGCTTCTGCCTGTTCTGTTTATACTCCCCTTCCTTTCCGGACTGCTTACCGGACTGACCGTGGGATTTGTAGCCAGTACCTTTCCTATTATTATCGGTCTGCCCGGAGCACAGGAACCCGGAGCTATGGCCTTTGCCTTTGCATCAGGCTATGTTGGAGTCCTGCTCTCCCCGGTGCACCTTTGTCTGGTGCTGACACGTCAATACTTCGATGCATCTCTGTCGCAGGTCTTCAGACTAATTGCCAGATCAGTAATATTAATTATGGCAGTCGCACTTGCATTGTACCTGAAGCACTGAGACCAGCTTGAAAGATTACAAACTCACACCTACAATATAACAAGATGAAAAATCACTTTGATTCATTTATGACCTTTCTGAGAATAGAAAAAGGCTGCAGCGAACATACCCTCAGGGCATATCAAGCGGATATAAGCGAATTTCTTATATTCATGGACAAAAAACTATTAGAGGTCGATAACCTGGATATTAGAAGTTTTCTTGCATCGCTGCATCACAAGAACCTTAAAAAATCTTCAATATCCCGAAAACTTGCCAGTATACGATCTTTTTTTAAGTACATGCATCGGGAAGGCTTTATAAAAAAGAATCCGGCAAAACTTGTATCCAGCCCTAAAGTGCCAAAGAGTCTCCCGAAGTTCCTGACGGTTGATGAGGTTTTCATGCTTATGGATGCCCCGGAAGGAGAGGCCTTCATACCAGCACGTGACAAGGCAATGTGTGAACTTCTGTACTCCTCAGGACTCAGAGTATCCGAGTTGACCTCGCTGGATGTCGGGGATCTGGATATCAAGGAGTTTCTTATACGCGTCATGGGAAAGGGGCAGAAAGAAAGGATATTGCCAATCGGCGGGCAAGCTATGGAAGCACTAAGGCATTACCTGCCCGAACGGATTTCTCTGAAAAAGAAGTCTTCCGCACTTTTTCTAAATACCCGCGGCGGCCGGTTGACACAAAGAAGCGTTCAACGTATATTATTAAAATACAGCAGGATGATTAACCTGAAAGGCGATCTTAGTCCGCATGTGCTCAGACATACCTTTGCCACTCATTTGCTGCATGGGGGTGCTGATCTGAGATCAATTCAGGAACTCCTTGGGCACTCATCACTGTCAACTACTCAGAAATACACGCATGTAGACATAGAACACCTTGCAGAAGTGTATGATAAAGCACATCCCTTGGCAAAAAAGCGCAAAGGATAATGCGTAAAGACTGGAGAAATAATGTTTAAAGGTACAACAATTATTTGTGTAAGAAAAAATGATAAGGTCGCTATAGGCGGCGACGGACAGGTAACACTGGGCAACACAATACTTAAACATAATGCCAGAAAGCTCAGGACAACCTATAACGGCAAAGTAATTGCCGGTTTTGCCGGTGCTACAGCCGATGCCTTCACACTCTTTGAAAAGTTTGATGAAAAGATAGAAACATACAGGGGCAACCTCAGGCGTGCGGCCGTCGAACTGGCAAAGGACTGGAGAACAGACAAGATGCTTAGAAGACTTGAGGCACTGCTGATCGTCGCTGATATCGAACACTCTTTTATCATTTCAGGAACAGGAGATGTTATTGAGCCTGATGATGAGATTGCTGCCATCGGCTCCGGCGGACCCTACGCACAGGCAGCCGCAAAGGCGCTGGTGAATAATACAGACATGGACCCACGCAACATTATAGAGGAAGCAATGAAAATAACCGCGGGAATTTGTATCTACACAAATGACACACTGAACATAGAGGAATTAAATGGATAACCTTACCCCCAGAAAGATAGTTGAAGAGCTGGACAAATATATTATAGGGCAGGCAAATGCAAAAAAAGCGGTTGCAATAGCCCTGAGAAATCGCTGGAGAAGACAATTGCTTCCGGATGAGCTGAAGGATGAAATACTGCCAAAAAACATTCTTATGATGGGCCCGACCGGCGTCGGTAAGACAGAGATAGCCCGCAGACTGGCAAAGCTTGCACAGGCGCCCTTTGTAAAGGTTGAGGCCTCAAAATTTACAGAAGTAGGATATGTTGGACGTGATGTCGAGTCCATGATCAGAGACCTTACAAATCTGGCCTTAAATATGGTTAAGTCAGAGCATATGGAAAAAGTTCAGGAAAAAGCCAGCGTTATGGCAGAGGAAAAAGTTCTGGATCTTCTCCTTCCGACTCCCAAACCCGTGCGGAAAATGTCACTTCCTGGAACTGAGCCGGATGGCCAGTCAGAAAGCACACATGACCACCACAATGAGACACGCGAAAAGCTCAGGGTACAACTTAAAGAAGGCAAATTTGATGAGCGTTATATTGATCTTGATGTCAAAGAAAAGACAATGCCATTTGGCGTTGTATCGAACATGGGCATGGATGATATAGAGATGAACCTCAAAGATATGCTTGGAAACTTCCTTCCGGAAAAATCCAAACGCAGGAAGGTAAAGGTGCCTGAGGCGATGAGACTACTGCAGCAGGAAGAAGCAGGCAAGCTCATAGATATGGACCTGATCATGAAAGAGGCAATTGAACGTACGGAACAGACAGGGATTATCTTTATTGATGAAATCGACAAGATAGTTTCCAAGGGCTCAGCCCATGGACCGGATGTATCACGAGAAGGGGTACAGAGAGATTTACTACCCATTGTAGAAGGCTCAACTGTCAATACAAAACACGGTCAGGTAAGGACAGATCACATACTTTTTGTTGCAGCTGGGGCCTTTAATATCTCTAAGCCGTCCGATATCATACCGGAGCTGCAGGGCAGGTTTCCTATCAGGGCGGAGCTTGAGGCACTTGGCAAAGATGAATTCTTAAGAATCTTAAAAGAGCCGCGTAATGCACTTATCAAACAATATATCGCTCTTATCGATACAGAGGGTGTAAAGATAGATTTCTCCGAGGATGCCATTGAAGAAATCGCCTCTATAGCTGCTATAGTCAATGAAAAAACCGAAAACATAGGTGCCAGAAGACTGCACACCATTCTTGAGAAATTATTGGAAGAGGTGTCTTTCAATGCCTCGGACATGACGGAAACAGCTCTGCCCATTACTGCAGATTATGTCAGAGCCAAGCTTGAAGGAATTGTCAAGGACGAAGACCTTAGCAGATATATCCTATAAAGCCTGATCATCAGAGAACAGGCAGCTTATAAAATGATAACTCCCTGTTCTCAGGCTGAATCCCCTTGCCTGAAGTTGTATATAAAGGCTAATTTCCTGTATTATATATGGATATTACCCGATTAAAACCTAACCATCATTCCGGTATACATGAAAACTTTAGATAAAAAATTTGATGACTTTCAGCAATTGCTTGAGCTTTCACCAGTAGTTATTGGTGTACAGGAAGGCAATGCCATAGTCTTTATAAATAAGGCCGGAGCTGAGTGTCTCGGAAAGTCCAGCCCTGAAGATATAATCGGCAGCAGCCTTCTTGAGTTTTTATGTGATGCCAATAAAGCAAAGGCCTCCGATAATTTCAATAATATCATGGATGGCTCTGATACAATTTGCCGGTTTGAGTCTGAACTTGCAATAAATGATGTAGATATCATGGACATTGAGATAATTTGCACCCCGTTTCAGCTTGAAAGGAGTACTGCTGTACAGTTCACAATTCACGAGATATCAAAAAGAAAAAAAATAGAGGACCTTTTCATTCAATCAAAGCAGGATTGGGAAGACACCTTTCATACCATCACGGATATGATCACAGTCCATGATAAAGATTTCAATATCATATATGCAAACAAAGCGGCAAAACAAAACCTTAACCTTCCCACTGTCTATGACAAAGCCGCTCATAAATGCTTCAGCTATTACCACGGTACAGAGTGCCCTCCTTCAGGCTGCCCGAGCTGCGATTGCCTGACAACTGGTGTGCCTGCCAATTTTGAGATTTTTGAACCTCATCTTAATATGTTCATTGAGATTCGTTCTATGCCGAGGTTTAACAAAAATAACGAGCTGATCGGCTTAATCCATATTGGAAGAGATGTCTCCGAAAGAAAAAAAGTTGAAGAGGAGATTCGCAAGGCCAAAGATGAGCTTGAGCTTCATGTACAGGAAAGAACTTCTGAACTAACTTCTGAGATTGCGGAACGAAAACTTGCTGTTGAGGCACTGCAAAAAAGTGAAAACAAATATAAAGGCCTTTCTCAGGAATTTCATGTTCTGCTCAACGGCATACCGGATAACCTTATTCTGCTCGCTCCTGATTTAAAAATAATGTGGGCTAATAAAGCGGCTGCGGGCATGTTCAATAGAGACGTAGACACTCTCTCAGGGCAGTACTGCTACAGTCTTTGCTGCGGCATACTCTCTCCCTGCGAAAACTGCCCGACTCGCAACAGCTTCAAGTCCGCCAAAGAAGAGACCGCTGAGATCATTTCTTCAGAAGGACGTATCTGGGACATTCGTGCCTTTCCTATCATGGATGAAAAAGGGAAAGTAAAAAACGTTATCGAACTGACCAGGGATATCACAGAAAAAGTGAACCTGCAGGCAGGTGCTACGCGTACCCGCCATCTTGCATCTCTCGGAGAACTCGCTGCCGGTGTTGCACATGAAATCAATAATCCGGTAAACAATATCGTCAATTATGGACAAATCCTAGTCGACGAATTCAGTGACGAAAATAGAGACGATGAAATTGCAAAACGCATTATTAAGGATGGTGACCGTATTGCAACAATTGTACGCAGCCTGCTGTCCTTCGCACGCATCAGAAAAGAAGAGAAAAGTCATATGCAGCTAGAGGAGCTTTTTTCAGACACCCTGTCTTTAACTTCAGCCCAGCTGAGAAAGGACGGGATCCATCTTCAAGTGGACCTTAAAGAAAGTCTACATAGAGTACCCGTACATCCTCAACAGATACAACAGGTATTCCTGAATATTATAAGCAACTCCCGTTATGCCCTGAATGAAAAGTATCCCGGAACCGATGATAACAAAATACTAAAAGTATCCTGCGATGAGATTTCCATAGACGGCCAGCTTTACCTGCGAGTCATCTTTCATGATCACGGCACAGGTATACCGTCAAACATATCCGATAAGGTAATTAACCCTTTTTTCTCAACCAAGCCCAACTCCGTCGGCACTGGACTCGGACTCAGCATTATTCACGGCATAATCAGTGAACACGGAGGAAGAATCATCATCAATAGCGAGGAAGGTGTATATACTAAAGTAAGTGTAGATCTTCCGGCAGAAGACGAGAGTATATAATGAAAAACAGAATACTGATTGTAGATGATGAAGAAGGAATCAGATTCACACTTAATAAATTTCTAACTAAAGCCGGTTATGAAGTGGTAACCGCAGAGAGCTTTGATGAAAATGAAAAACAGAATACTGATTGTAGATGATGAAGAAGGAATCAGATTCACACTTAATAAATTTCTAACTAAAGCCGGTTATGAAGTGGTAACCGCAGAGAGCTTTGATGAAGCGGTAATCTGCATTACTGACTCAGACTTCGATGTTATTTTCGCAGATATTATCCTCAAGGGCAAAACAGGAATCGATGTACTGAGAGAAATAAAAAGCAGGGGTATCAGCGCTCCTGTCATAATGATAACCGGATATCCGAACATAGACACTGCATCAGAGGCTATCAGGCTTGGAGCATTCGATTACATACCAAAGCCTATACAAAAAGATGCACTATTCCATGCAATTGATGTAGCCCTGCAATACAAGACCGTAATTGATGAAAGAGAAAAATACCGCACAAATCTTGAGGCTATCTTCAGAAGTGTCAAAGACGCAATAATTAGCGTAAACAAAGACCTTGAGATCATTGAAGTAAATGAGTCAGCAACAAAAATATGCGGAATCACAAGAGATTCCATAGGCAAAAAATTCAGCTCTACACATAGCAATTGCAGCGGAAAATGCCTCAACGTTCTAACTGAAACTCTTTCCGAAAAAAAGACTGTTGAATTCCATAGTCTTGAATGCAGTTCTAATGGAAAGACTGGACAGATAGTCTCACTTAACACCTCACCCCTCCTGGACCGACACAATACGTTCTCAGGGGCTATTATGGTTATAAGCGATGAAACACGCCTTAGCGGACTTGAGCGTGAACTGAACGAGCGTCAGCGCTTCCACAAAATAATAGGCAGAAGCGAGGAAATGCAGGAAATCTACTCGCTGATTGAGCTTCTCACTGATGTTGAAACTACGGTACTGATAAACGGCGAAAGCGGTACGGGTAAAGAACTGGTTGCTGAGGCCCTTCATTTTAAAGGAACTCGCAGTGAGAAACCCATTATAAAGGTAAACTGCTCTGCGCTTACTGAGAGTCTGCTCGAAAGTGAGCTTTTCGGCCATATAAAAGGGTCCTTTACGGGGGCGATAAGAGACAAGATCGGACGCTTTGAATCTGCTGACGGCGGGACAATTTTCCTTGACGAAATCGCTGATATATCACCTAAGATACAGGTGCAGCTTTTAAGGGTATTACAGGAAAAAGAAATTGAGAGGGTCGGAGATTCAGAAACCAGACAGGTCGATGTCAGGGTAGTTACTGCCACCAACCAAAACCTGAGCGAAAAGGTAAAAAAAGGGGAATTCAGGGAAGACCTGTTTTATCGTCTCAATGTTATGAGAATCATTATTCCACCGCTCAGAGATCGTCGAGAAGACATTCCACTGCTTGTAGACCATTTTCTCGATAAATTCAATATGAAGTTTAATAAAAAAATAATTGGTATCTCATCGGATACTCAGAAGATGTTCATGAATTATGAATGGCGTGGCAATGTCAGAGAACTGGAACATGCCATTGAACATGCACTTATCCTATGCAGACAGCAAACCATCTTACCGGAGCATCTCCCCCCGGAAATCCGCTCTGTAAAGATCAACAGAACCCCTTTGAATGACGTGGAAATCGACAATCCGGAAGTTATAATGGATGCCCTTGAAAAGGCCTCATGGAACAAAACAAAGGCTGCAGAAATACTCGGGGTAAGCAGACGCTCTATATACAGAAAAATCAAAGAGTTTAATATTGAACAGGATATCACTGAAGCCTGAGACTGTGCCACGTCACACTTATGTGCCACTAGAGTACTGTGCCATTTGCACATACTGTTTTACAATAAAGCTGCCGCATCAAGCATCACATCCTTAACAGCCCGTTTTATAACGATAAAACAACACAAAGCAAATCAATTTATTCCTGGCATGCGTCTTGCATATATTAGAGTAAATAAACTCTAAGAAAGGAATATAATGCTAAAGCTATCGATTAATCACAGACTATGCCCACATCTTCCGAACCCGTTTGATGATTGCCATTGTTTAAAAATGACCAGCCAGGATATAGAGAAAACTGTTAATCTTTGCAGTTACGATTACAGTACCTGTGATATCTACAGAAACTCTGACGGTAACGGCCATCAGGCAATATCTTCAAATCATAATAATGAAAGAGTAAACAACGCAGTTGTTGCTTAGGAAGCTGATCCTTCTAGATCAGCTTCCTGTTTAAACAATAAATTTCACACTGCTCTTATAATCTTATATCAAAATATATGAGATGGAAGTTGATTTCAGCTAATTACAATATAAAAGGCCTGCAACATACATTGCAGGCCTTTTCTCATCTCTATTTCGTTTGGATCAGATTAAAACTCTGCCCTGCATACTTTCATCCTGCATTCCAAAGCATGAAAGGACTGTAGGTGCTATATCCATCAGACCTGGGTCATCGATCTTTATTTTATGATTGCTCAGGAGGATCCCTGGAACTACTGACGGATCAACAATATGATCTCCACTCCACTTCTTCAGATTGTCCTCCATGAGTTCATATGGAGCGCCTCCAATCGCAGTCTGCCAGGAAGCCCTATACCCATCCTCAAAACCAACTACTAGATCAGGAGATTCCGAGATCAGGTTGCCAGAATAAATATCACTATTTTTATAAACTTTCTTTATTGCCACAACCCCGTTAGCAGGATCCTTCATCTGGTTCATTTCCCTTACAATTTTATCCGCCAATGCATCAGCAGCTGCGCCTGGCTCCACTATGCCTGTCTTCTCACGCCCCTTAATATTAAGGTATATGCTGCCAAATCCCACAGCATAAGCCTGAGTATTTTTCCAGTCAACATACTGAAATAGTGTACCGCCTTCACTATCTCCTGCCTCAACCTTTTGTGTAAGCTGCATATATCCCTGCTGTACAAGCCAGGTGTTGATATGTACAGTTCTTCTGAAAGTGGAAAACCCGTGATCAGAAAATACAAGCAGCGCTGTCTGATCATCAACCTTCTGCATTACATCTCCCAAAATCCTGTCCATTTTTTTATAGTAATCATCAATTACATGCCCATACTTACGCTCATACTCCTCGCTGTACAAAGGATGGTCACGATCCTTTGTCTCCCAGAACATATGCTGAATCCTGTCAGTTGAAAAAAAGGTAGAGGCTAGCAGGCCTTCTTCAAACCGATCCATTTCAAACCACATCATCTTCTCCTGCTCATCAACTATTTCATCGCACATTGCAATAAACGCCTCTTCGTCGATTCTTTTCTCCTCAAGTGCCTTGGTGTCCTCCGGCATCCCAAGCGTATAAAAATCACCCTGCTGCGCTGCCAGCTCCTTTACATAGTCATCAGGGCTTGAGATAACAAATGCCGGATCCTTTGGACTAATCTGCACCGGGGTCATATAAAACTCAAGATCAGGAGCAATACTGCTAAGGCAGAACTTGACATTACCTGTAGTAAATTTATTTCTGCCCATCTTAAAACTCAGGGCAATCCACTCACTCCATTGACCAATGGCAAGCAAAGCCTTGTAACCATCAATCTCCAACTCCACCCCGGTATTATCCTGCTTGACAGTAATAAGCATATCCAGTTTCGCCTCATCGCGGGATAAAAGCTTTGATATATTCGGCCCCGCAACATGGGTT
>JACKQG010007496.1_pt1 | contig 10958 bp, 9 predicted proteins | sample 8237621 | NCBI WGS metagenome assembly JACKQG01 (sample SAMN15677084, study PRJNA649215) | marine metagenome | biome: marine; feature: Black Sea; material: saline water; isolation source: suspended particulate matter (SPM) from the Black Sea western gyre | collected 2013-06-09/2013-06-10 | depth... | reverse complement strand
TAAAGATTGGTCTGCAAGGTCAGGATTTCACCCTCGGCGGGAATCCCGGTCGTCAGGCGGCTGGCGGGGATGGAAAATGAAGCGGGTACTGCATAATTGGTATTACTACTCTCGAGCAGAATCTCGGCCTCGGGGGTGACAATTACCTTCGATGTGCAGGTATCGAGCAGGCACCACCCCGCCTCGATGGTTAAAATTTCGTCACCAAGTACCAACTCATGGATCTGGACCGGCAGCACCATCAAATTAATCAGGTCAAGCTGCAAGAAGGTTTCCCCATTCTGCTCCACCAAATGATAATAACCGCGGATCGGCTGTTCCGGATTCAGATTGCGGGCGAGCAAATCCCGGCGGGTTTCCAACGTTTCCCAGGGGAGTTGTAAATTGGGGTCGTCGGCGTATTCATCCAAGAGCAGTTTATAGTAGCCTTCCAACTCGGGGCCAATTTCGGCCCGGAGCGCTTCCAGATACCCTGGCGCAAGGATGCGCTCGAGGGTTTCGACATAAGCTTTTTGCACGCCGGGCGACTCGAAGAGTCGGGAGGCATAGAAGGGGAAGGCGAGTTGATCGCGGGAGAAACTGGGATGAAAGACATAAGCATCAAAGGCAACCGGTTCGAGCAGGCTGGTGACTGGGTTGAAGTAGAAGCGGTCGTTATGCCAGGCGGTGCCGTGCCCGCCACCCCATAAGTCGGTGATGGCGAAATATCTACCCCATAATTCTTCATCGAGGACCTGATCGGCAGAAAGCAAACCTTGTTGCAATGAAGACAGCAATGCTTCGGCAGCCTGAAATTCTTCGCTTAGTGTTTCGTTGCCGTCAACCCGCGTACCGCGAAACGGCGTGATTTCGCTATTAGCCGGATTATCGACGAGCCAAAAACGCCCCAGGTCGGTATTGGTGTTAATGAAATTGCCCCAATCGTACCAGAGCAAATCTTCGTTGAAGCGCAAGATAATGCCTTCGCGCCGTTCCTGCGATTCGAGCAAATCTTCGCTGAAGCTTTCTTCGAGGGCGTAAACGCCTTTATGCTCGCCGTTGATAATGACATTGACAAAATGATAGCGTGTTGCCAGGATGCCTTCTCGAAAGAGGGTTTGGTGAAAACCCCAATCGCTCATAAAAGTACGGGTTTGTGGCCCCTGCAAGGAGAAACGGCGCATGCCCAAGACAGCGCCATCGTTTTCAGTGACATGAACGCGAAAAGACCATTTATCGCCTGCGAGATGATCTACCCAGTCGCCCTTAAGACGCAATTTAATATTCAGAGTTTGCTCGTCGTTGTAGCGCATCGTGGCGGAAACAAAATCATCATCGGATGCGTACAGCACGCCGATGGCAAGCGCTTCGTCGCGTTTGGTCTCGATTTGCAGCATCGCATCGAAGGGGATATCCAGAAAAACAGTTGCCAGCCCGTTGGCCTGGTAAAGTTGAAGTTCATTTTCAAGCTCGGCGGTGACTTCGTTGGCGGCTTCAGTAAGCATCTTGGGGGTTTCGGGTCGCCAGGTGCCGCGCAAAAATGACGTGATGCGTTCTGCGTATCCGGCGCGGTAGAACAACATTCCGCCCAGGAAGGCGATGATGATTACAATCAGCATTCCCCAGTATAGCCCGTATGAGTTAACGAGCGTTTTTAGGCTTTTGCGAGTTTTCGGATATTTGATTTTCATAATTGAACTTGACGCATCTGGAATTCTTCAGCATTATCCGCCCAGCAGGTTATTTTGCTCTACAACGCTGATTGTAGCATGAGCGTATTTCTCGTGAATGCGGTTCGAAATGCGGGCAATGGCATCGGCCTTGCGCGTGTTGAAATAGAAAACCAGGCGCATTTCATTGGCAGTAGTATCAAAGCGGCGCAGGTCAATGCTTTTGAGTTCTTCGCCGAGTATTTCATTGATGTAGGCAAACGTGGTCTCATCGCTGCCGGATTCGAGAGGCAGTGCGATATTCATATATAGGCTGTTACGCGCCGAGAGCTTAAAGCTTTGGTTGATGAGTTTTCGCAGCAAGAGATAACTCATCATCAGGGCGAATGCCGCCAGTGTGGGGATGCGCTGATCGGCGCCGAGTCCTAGCCCGATGGCGATCGCGAAGAACAGGAAGATCAACTCTTCGGGGTCTTTGATCGCCGTGCGGAAGCGCACAATCGAGAGCGCGCCAACCAACCCTAGCGATAGCGCCAGGGAAGATTTCACCACCGAGATAACCAGCAGCGTAATCATGGAAAGCAGCGGTAAAATGGGAGCAAACTTCGAGCGGTTGGTCAGCGAATCGCCGAGTTTGGCGTAGTAGATTGCCAGCAGAACAGACAAGCCCAAACCCAGCAAAAGATTGAAAAGCAAGGTTGGAATGGAAAGCGGGGCGGGATCGGTGAAATTCATATAATACTCCAGCGGGCACCCTATTCTTGAGGGTATTGTATTCGTAATCAAAGGATTATACATTATGCGGAATAAAATATACAGTCGGCTATCCTGTGAAGTGCAAGGCACATTTTTTCAATAATGTTATCCACATCAGTGAGAAAGTGTGTGCTGACTGTGGATGAGATGGGCTATAATCCACAGCATAATGACCTATCTGTGTTTGCAGAAATGGTGGATAAGTATACTGCGTTTGCTCAACTTGAGTCTTCAGCCGTATGAAGTCCGCTGGCTGGTTGCGGAAAATGCCTGAAAGATTTTTGACGCATACATTGCGCCAACATCCTCAGGGTGCGCGTGTTGCCCAAATGCTGGCCGCGGCGATTGAGGCCGTAGAGCCAGCCCAGGCTGTAGCCAACGCAATGCGCTGCCAGGGGGCGCGGTTGGCTGTTGGGGGGCAAAATTTAAAGCTGGAGGAATTTGAACAAATCTACCTGATCGGCGCTGGAAAGGCGAGCGCGCCGATGGCCCGCGCCGCGGCCCAAATTTTGGGGGCGTGGCTGACACGGGGGATTATCATTACGAAAGATGGGCATCTGGAAACTGGCAGCCTCCCTGGGGTAGAAATTCTCGAGGCCAGCCATCCCTTGCCGGATGCGCGAGGCGTTGCCGGGACGCGGAAAGTCATCGAGTTGTTGCAAACCGCTGGAGAGCAAACGCTGGTGATCTGTGTTCTTTCCGGGGGTGGCTCTGCTTTATTAACGGCACCCACCCCTGGGGTCAGCCTTGAAGCCCTGCGCCATCTCACCGATCAATTGCTCGCATCCGGCGCGTCCATCCACGAAATCAATACCATCCGCAAGCATCTTTCACAAATCAAGGGCGGGCAATTGGCAAAGCTGGCTTACCCGGCTGCGCTGGTGACGCTGATCCTTTCGGATGTGGTGGGCGATGATTTGGATATTATCGCATCCGGGCCAACTGTGGCGGATCCTGGCACAATTGCGGATGCCGCGGCAATTTTGGCGCAATATGGCCTGGATGCGCCCGGGACGCTGGTTGAAACTCCCAAACCGGGTGACCCTGTTTTTGAGCGTGTGCAGAATGTATTGGTGGGCACAAATCGGCTGGCCGCTGATGCCGCGGTAAAAAGCTGGGGAGCCGAGGGTAAAGTTTTACGTACCGATCTGGTGGGAGAAGCCCGCCGGGCAGGTGAATGGTTGAGCGCGCAATTCGATACAATGCCCCGCGGCGCGTGTTGCCTGGTGGGTGGCGAAACTACGGTCACGCTTTCGGGACGCGGCGAGGGGTTGGGAGGCAGGAATCAGGAAGTAGCGCTTGCCGCGGTGCGTCGCCTTTCTGGCATGGCCGATGAGATTCTGATTACTCTGGCGACCGATGGCGGCGATGGCCCCACTGATGCCGCCGGAGCCGTGGTAACGGGGGATACCCTGGCACGCGCTGACAAACTGGGCCTCAACCCCGATGACTTTCTGCGCCGCCATGATGCGTATCACTTTTTTGATGCTTTGGACGATTTGCTAAAACCGGGCCCGACGCGCACGAATGTCAATGATTTGAATTTTTTGATTCGTTCGCACAGCCCTGCTTCTCCGTAAGCGCTGGGTATTTCATCGAGTAAAATTGTGGATGATCGGCAAGCGGTCAAAATATCATGGTAATGACGAAAGATATTATTTCACCGTGCCGCCTGGAATAAACTGATGATTGGCATTTAGAGATGATTTTAATTTCCAATTGCTGATTTCTAAAAGGAGTTCGTTATGCAACCGAAAGCAGATATTGGCTTGATTGGGCTGGCCGTGATGGGCCAGAATTTGGTATTGAATATGAATGACCACGGCTACACAGTAGCCGTCTATAATCGCACCACCAGCAAAGTCAGCGATTTTATGGCGAGTGAAGCCGCTGGGACGAAAATTATTGGCACGTATTCGATCGAAGAGTTCGTGGCAACGCTCAAACGTCCGCGCAAGATGATGATTATGGTCAAAGCGGGCTGGCCGGTGGATGCCACCATCGAACAACTTTTGCCACATCTCGATGAAGGCGACATTATCATTGACGGCGGCAATTCACACTATCCCGACTCGATTCGTCGCACGAAAGAACTCGGCGAGAGAGGCATCCTATTCATTGGCACCGGCGTTTCCGGCGGCGAAGAAGGGGCGCGCTTTGGGCCTTCGATCATGCCCGGTGGCGCGCCGGAAGCCTGGCCGCACGTCAAAGAAATCTTCCAAAGTATCTCGGCTAAAGTTGAAGACGGCACCCCCTGCTGCGATTGGGTTGGCTCGGATGGCGCCGGGCATTTTGTCAAGATGGTCCATAACGGCATCGAATATGGCGATATGCAGCTTATCAGTGAGGCCTACCACCTGATGAAATCCGGGCTGGGGTTGAGTGCCGCCGAAATGCAGGTTGCCTTCAGCGAATGGAATGAGGGCGTACTCGACTCGTATCTGATCGAGATCACTGCCGACATTTTGGGATATATGGACGAAGCTGGCGAGCCTTTGGTTGAGAAAATTTTGGATGCGGCCGGCCAGAAAGGCACCGGACGCTGGACGGCAGTCAATGCCCTCGAGTTGGGTATTCCTTTGACCTTGATCGGAGAAGCCGTGCTCGCCCGCGCCTTGAGTGCCCTCAAGGAAGAGCGGGTGGCAGCATCCAAAGTGCTGACTGGCCCCGAAGCGCGCTTCAAGGGAGATAAAATTGCCTTCGTGGAAGATATCCGTCAGGCGCTGTACGCTGCCAAGATCATCTCGTACACTCAAGGTTATATGCTGATGAGCGCCGCGGCTGCCGAATACCACTGGGATTTGAACTACGGCGGCATCGCCCTGATGTGGCGCGGCGGCTGTATCATCCGCTCGGCCTTCCTCGGCAAAATCAAAACCGCCTACGATCAGAGTCCGGAACTCTCCAACTTGCTGCTGGCTCCGTACTTCAAGGCTGAGGTCGAGAATGCCCAGGCTGGCTGGCGGCGAGTAGTCGCTAAAGCCGTCGAACACGGCATCCCGGTTCCGGCTATGTCGAGCGCGCTGGCTTTCTACGACGGCTACCGCACTGAGAGACTGCCTGCCAACCTGCTTCAAGCGCAGCGCGACTACTTTGGCGCGCACACTTACGAGCGCGTGGACAAGCCACGCGGCGAATTCTTCCACACCAACTGGACGGGCAGCGGTGGCGATGTGACTTCGTCTACTTATGATGCCTAAATTTTTGGGATAAGTTAATTGGGCGACGCCTGGGGGAGCGGTAATAAATCCCTGAATTTGTGCCTATATTGCGATAAAAAAAACACCACTGTTTTGACATAGTGGTGTTTTTTGTGGGCGCGGAGGGACTCGAACCCACGACCTCACGGATGTGAACCGTGCGCTCTAACCAGCTGAGCTACGCGCCCGGTTGGGCAAGCGGGATTATAGCAGAGGTACTTTGCTTTGACAAGAAAACCCGGCACAGGAATAGGGCAATCGCATCTTATTTTTAAACCGCAAAGGCGCAAAGAACGCGAAGAAAAAAGGGCAAGCACGCAAAAACATGCGCACAATTGAACTGAAAAGAACCATTATTCATCAAGCAAGTATTCATTTTTCAAAAAACTTTGCGATCTTCGCGTCTTCGCGGTGAAAATTTCACTAAAAATCTATTTAGATGCAATTGCCCTGGCGCAGGAATCCCGATATTATGAATCACATTTTATATCAAAGGGTACGTGGACGAAAAGCCGCGTATAACCGGTATAGAGTTTCCCGCAGGCTGTGTAGCTGTATACAAATGTCTGGCTGGCATCTTCAATCAGCAAGAGTTGCACTTCTTTAGGACCAAACTGCATAAAGTGATGTTCTTCCAGTGTGCGCAGGTATACATCTACATTTTGGCGAGTTTGGTTACGTATCTTAATTGTTGCCGGGCGGATGTAGTCCGAAGAGTCAATATGTTGACTCGATCGGTCCACTTCACCGGCCGTTCCCCCGCAAACGGGTACGTGAATGGTTTTGTCATTGGTGAAGTCGAAGGTGCCTACCTCTGAGAGATTGCATGACCCCATAGTAAAAGCGTACCAGCCGCGATCCAGAATATAATTAACCTCGGAGTAAGGCGGCACGGTTATATCGTAAGAATTTGGTCCGTATAGCAGAAGCGAGAAGTCAAACTGACTTTGGTTGATGATGGTAAAAGTGATATACGGATACTGATCTACGCCTGTTTCAGCCAGGACATCTTCATCAGGCATCGCCAAAGCAAATATACCAATTGTTAATGCTAAACCAAGTAGCAATATTTGCTGTACGGGTTGTTTCTTCATCGCCATACTCCTTCCGTTAAGCTGCTCATTCTGAAGTAGCGCCAACGCTGCCAATCTATATCCTATTATATCTTAACGAACCAGAACCTATTTGGGCTTTGCAGAGACGTCAGGAGTCAATCTTTACGATATTTTTGTACTTCTCACCTTGACGCTCGCCTGCCTGCGTGCTAGACTCCGCCCCGATATGTTTACCCATATTAGCAACCCTCGTCGCCCTCGTCGTAAGAAACTGTCCTCCCTTTGGGAAGGTCGGGCGTTATTGCTTGGGTAAGTCAAAACCAAAATCGCTCAACTTGTTTATCAAGCCCTCCTTCCCCCAGGAGGGCTTTTTTGTTATTTCTCTCGCCCCTCGCTCCCAGCTCCCCCTGGGAGAGGGGTTGGGGGTGAGGGTATCTATCAAGGAGAAAATGCTCTATGCCTAGTCACCCTACCAAATCCGTCAACAAAGTTGTACTAGCCTATTCTGGCGGCCTGGACACCTCCGTGATTGTGCCCTGGCTCAAGGAAAATTATGGCTGCGAGGTGGTATGTTTCACTGCCGATGTCGGCCAGGCCGAGGAACTCGACGGCCTTGAGGAAAAAGCCATTGCCAGTGGAGCCAGTCAACTGGTGATCCGCGACCTCAAGGATGAATTCGCCGAAGAATATCTCTTCCCCATGTTGCGCTCCGGCGCGGTCTACGAGCGCAAATATTTACTGGGCACCTCGGTCGCCCGCCCGATCATCGCCAAACACATGGTGGATGTTGCCCACGAAGTCGGCGCGGATGCGATTGCCCACGGTGCCACCGGTAAAGGCAACGATCAGGTGCGTTTTGAGTTGACGGTTATGGCGCTTGACCCGCGCTTGCAGGTGATTGCCCCCTGGCGCGAATGGGATATCCGTTCACGTGAAGATGCCCTCGACTACGCCGAAGCCCACGGTGTGCCGGTCCCCAATACGCGCCAGTCGATTTATAGCCGCGACCGCAACCTGTGGCATATTTCTCACGAAGGCGGCCCGCTCGAAGAAACCTGGGTTGAACCCAGCGAAGATATGTTCCTACTCAGCGCCTCGCCGGAGAATGCCCCCAACACGCCCGAATACGTTGAGCTTGAATTCGAGTCCGGCACACCGGTCAGCGTCAATGGCGAAGAACTTACCCCGGCGCAATTGATTACCAAGCTCAACGCCATTGGCGGGGCGCACGGTATTGGCCGCGCCGACCTGGTCGAGAGCCGCCTGGTCGGGATGAAATCCCACGGCGTCTACGAAACTCCCGGCGGAACAATATTGCTGGCTGCCCACCGTGAACTCGAATCGCTGGTTCTCGATAAGGACACTATCAACTACAAAGATGTTATCGCCCTGCGTTACGCCGAACTGACCTACAACGGTCAGTGGTTTTCGCCGCTGCGCGAAGCCCTGGATGCATTTGTTAGCGCCACGCAAGGCCCGGTCTCTGGCACGGTGCGCTTGAAACTCTACAAAGGCAATATCATCACCGTCGGGCGCAAGAGTCCCTTTACCCTCTACCGCGAAGACTTCGCCACCTTCGGCCAGGAAGATGTCTACGACCAGTCCGACGCTGAGGGCTTCATCCATCTTTACGGGCTGCCGCTTAAAGTGCGCGCCCTCAACGAATTGCCCGTTTCAGGGTTGAATTTGCCCAAGCCGGATTACAGTCGTTTTAAAAGAGATTAGGTAATCAGGTGTTAGGCAATTTGGGTACTCGCATCCTAAGCGCTTAGTCACCTATTCACTGGAGTTCCTCATGACCCTCTGGCACGGACGCTTTGCCGATAAAACCAACCCCGACGCTTTTGCCCTCAACGCCTCGATCAGCTTTGATCAACGCATGGCACTGCAGGACGTACGCGGCTCCCTGGCGTGGTCCGAAGCCCTGGAGATGGCTGGCGTGTTGACAGTGGACGAGCAGATTCAGCTCCGGGCTGGATTGCAGCAAATCGAAGCTGAATTTCAATCCCAGAGCTTTTCCTACGTCCCCGGCGACGAAGACATCCATACCGCTGTGGAGCGCCGCCTGGGTGAGATTGTTGGCTCTGTGGCGGGCAAGTTGCATACCGGCCGCAGCCGCAACGATCAGGTTGCCACCGACTTCCGCTTGTGGCTGCTCGATAACATCCCCGCGTTGGATGTCGCGCTAAACGAATTGCAGGGAGCGTTGGTTGAGCGCGCTGAAGGCGACCTCGGCACAATTATGCCCGGCTACACTCACTTGCAGCGCGCTCAACCAGTTTTGCTCAGTCATTGGTGGCTTTCGCATTTCTGGCCCTTACAGCGCGACCGCGAGCGCCTGAGCGATTTCAAAAAACGTCTTGCCGTGTTGCCGCTGGGGTCAGGCGCGCTGGCGGGAACGCCCTTCGCCATCGATCGCACTGCCCTGGCTGATAAACTCGGTTTTGCCAAACCCAGCCCCAATAGCATGGATGCCGTCTCCGACCGTGACTTTGCCGCCGAATTCCTCTTCGTGGCGGCGATGATCGGCCTGCATCTCAGTAAACTCGCCGAACAGGTCATCATCTACAGCAGCGCCGAGTTTGGCTTCATCGAACTCGATGATGTTTATAGCACCGGCTCCAGCCTGATGCCGCAGAAGAAAAATCCCGATCCCTTTGAGTTGGCACGCGGCAAAGCCGGAACGCTGCTGGGGGCGCTCACCGGGCTGCTGGCTACCCTCAAGGGGTTGCCCTCCACGTATGACAAGGACCTGCAAGAAGACAAAATCCCTGTCTTCGAGGCCTACGACACGCTGACAGCCATGCTGCCGGTGATGGCCGGGGCCGTGCGCACGCTGATGGTCAAGCCAGAACGTATGGCGGCGGCGATTGACGCGACCATGATGGCAACCGATTTGGCCGATTATCTCGTCGAGCGGGGGATCCCCTTTCGGGAGGCCCACGCACTTTCGGGCCGCGCTGTGAGGCTCGCCCTCGAGAACGGAAAAACCCTCGGAACGCTGACTCTCACCGAATACCAATCTATCCACCCAATTTTTAATGAAGCCGTTTATAACGTCTTTGACCCGCAGCAATGTGTATCGCGCAGAAAAGCACTGGGCGGCACAGCGCCTGAAGCTGTTCTGGCGCAGTTGAAACAAGCCCAATCCCTATTAATTGTTGAAGGAGTACATCATGTCTAAACTAACTTGTTCTGAATGTATGGCCGAAATCGAACTCGATGCCGGTACCGAAGTGAACGAAATTATTGTCTGCCCCGATTGTGGCGTAGAGTTGGAAGTGATCTCGCTGGACCCGCCCGTTGCTGAAATGGCTCCGATGGAAGCGGAGGATTGGGGGGAGTGAACATCGGCATACTCTACTCGCGGGTGCGCGTTGAAGAGAAGTGGATTTTCGCCGCCCTGGAAGGACGCGGCATCGATTTCGACCGCCTGGATGACCGGGAGACGTTTTTCGATTTCGCCAACCCCGAACCCTGGTTGAAATACGATGCCATTCTGGAGCGCAGCATCAGTTACGCGCGCGGGCTGTATTCGGTGCGTGTGCTGAATGCCTGGGGAATCCCCACGGTGAATACCGCGAATGTAGCCGAAGCCTGCGGCAATAAACTGACCACGGCTTCGGCGCTCTCACAGGCGGGCGTGCCCCAGCCGCGCACGATGGCGGCCTATACTGCCGAGTCGGCGCTGGAAGCGATTGAGAGCATGGGCTATCCCGTGGTGCTCAAGCCGATGGTTGGCTCCTGGGGCCGCTTGCTGGCGAAGATCAATGACCGCGACGCCGCCGAAGCTGTGCTGGAACACAAGGCGGTACTGGGTTCGTATGAGCATTCCATTTTCTATATTCAGGAATTTATCGAGAAGCCGGGACGCGATATCCGTGTGCTGGTGGTTGGTGACGAGCCGATTACAGCGATTTACCGCAAGTCACCGCACTGGATCACGAACACGGCCCGCGGCGGGGAGGGCGAAATTTGCCCGCTAACCCCAGAGTTGAGCGAGATCTGCCACAAGGCGGCGCGCGCTGTGGGGGGTGGGTTGCTGGCCGTGGACATTATCGAACACCCGGAGCGCGGCTTCCAGGTTAATGAGATCAACCACACCATGGAGTTCCACACCGCCGCCCCGACGACCGGTATTGACATCCCCAACCTGATTGTGGATTATCTATTGGCTGTGGCGCGGCGCGAGATTGAAGTGTTGTAAAGCTATTCTATTGGGAAACCAGGAATGCAGGAAAAAATTTAAATATCTGGCTTCCTTAAGTAGATTTTGGAAAGAACTTTGAAAAAGACTT
>JACKQG010007495.1_pt1 | contig 10960 bp, 8 predicted proteins | sample 8237621 | NCBI WGS metagenome assembly JACKQG01 (sample SAMN15677084, study PRJNA649215) | marine metagenome | biome: marine; feature: Black Sea; material: saline water; isolation source: suspended particulate matter (SPM) from the Black Sea western gyre | collected 2013-06-09/2013-06-10 | depth... | reverse complement strand
TAAAAAATGAGATCCTCGGAGCTGTCTGCAGCAGTGTCGGCGGACTCAATATTTCAGTAAAGCGTGTAATGATTGTAGGCGGCGGAAGGATCGGACTCTATGTCGCTAAGACCCTTGAGGCAAAAGGACTGAACGTTAAGGTAATAGAAAAAGATGTTGTGCGATGCAAGTTTCTGGTACAGTCTCTGAACAAGAGCGTCGTGCTGCATGGAGACGGCTCAAACCAGAAGCTCTTAGAAGAAGAGAATATCAGTGATATCGATGTCTTTGCCGCTATATCCAACAATGAAGAACTTAATATTATGGCCTCCATACTTGCAAAAAGCCTTGGCGCCAAAAAGGTCATCACTATAGTAAACAGGCCGGATTATCTGCCTCTTTCAAATACCCTCGGACTTGAGGCGGTTATAAGCCAAAGAATGATAACCGCCGGAAGCATCCTGAAATATGTCAGAAGCGGCAATATACTATCTCTCACTCCGCTGGCCGAAGGCCGTGGTGAAATAATCGAGGCCGAGGTCTTTCCAAGTTCGGTGCTGATAGGAAAACCCCTTCAGGATGTCAAGCTCCCGCCGAAGACACTGATAGGCTCGATTATTCGAGGCAGAGAGGTTATCATCCCCTCGGGCAATGATATTATCCAGAATAAAGACAAACTGATCATATTTACTCTCAGGGAATCGATCAAGCAGGTGGAAAAACTACTTCAGTGAACTTCTTTCTTGTTCTGAACATGACAGGGACAATGCTGCTGCTGACGTCCTGTTTTATGATCTTTCCGCTGCTGGTTTCAGCCATACAGAAAGGGAGTGATCTTCAGGCCTTCCTCGCATCCTTCACCACCTCGATCATAGCCGGTCTGCTGCTGTTTTTTTCTACCAAAAAATATTTGAAACGCGAAATTAAACACCGGGAAGGATTTGCAATAGTTACGATGACCTGGCTGGCAATGTCTCTGGCCGGTTCGCTCCCTTATTTATTTTCCGGCGTGACACCCACATTCACAGATGCCTTTTTTGAATCAATCGCAGGCTTTACCACTACCGGTTCTTCTGTCCTTACAAACCTTGAAGATCTGCCAATGGGCATACTGCTGTGGAGAAGCCTGACACAGTGGATGGGCGGGATGGGAATAATCGTTTTTTCACTCGCGATACTTCCTATGCTGGGGGCAGGAGGTATGCAGCTTTTCAAGGCTGAGGTCCCCGAAATAGAGGTAGAAAAGCTTAAACCCAGGGTCATTGATATGGCCAAATCACTCTGGTACATATATGGAGGTCTTACCCTGATACTGGCGGGGTTGCTGTTTGTTGCCGGCATGGGGATATTTGATGCCGTCTGCCATGCGCTTACTACCATGGCAACGGGTGGCTTTTCAACAAAAACCGCAAGCATTGCCTACTTCCAAAGTTATTATATTGATATGATCATAAGCGCCTTTATGTTTATGGCCGGGATAAATTTCTCTCTTCACTTTTATGCCCTCCGCGGTGACTTCAGCCGTTTCACTAAAAGCAGCGAGTTTAAATTTTATATGGGTATAACCCTGATCGCGATAACTGCTGTCACCTTAAATATCATGACCGCTGACAACCTCTCCCTTTCTGAGGCATTCCGGTATGCATGTTTTCAGGTCATTTCAATCATCTCAACAACCGGCTATGCAACCGCTGATTATGAGCTTTGGCCGGCACTCTCGCAGATGCTTCTGATTGTACTTATGTTCCTGGGAGGCATGGTCGGATCAACTGCCGGAGGAATGAAGCAGGTCAGAATACTTCTGATGCTGAAGCAGGCCTACAGGGAAATGTATCACCTTATCCACCCCAGCGCCATTACGGCCCTGAGGCTAGACAAAAAGCATATAGAGAAGGAAACACAGGGAGGCATTTGGGGATACCTTTTTCTATTTATTCTAATAATGGCCGCAGCCACTATTTTCATGACAGCGCTTGGACTTGACCTGATCACTGCTGCGAGCACCGTGCTTTCATCTATGTCCAATGTAGGTCCGGCACTGGGGGATGCAGGTCCGGCAGAGAACTATTCATCCCTTCCGGATGCGGGCAAATGGGTCCTTGGTTTATGTATGCTTATGGGCAGGTTGGAAATTTATACGGTCATATTACTTTTCACTCCCATGTTCTGGAGAAAGTAAGATGTGATCTAATCCATTGACTTTATATGACATTTCTGGTTTCATGTAACTATGTCGAAATGTGTCAAATGTTGCAATAAAAAGATAGTCTCACATGTGGGCATATGAGGATTAATAAATATGGTTAAAGATTTTTTATCTGACATCCGTATAAAATCATTACATAACAATGGGATACGCTTATCCTTTAAAACTCTACAAAGTGTTATATTGAACACTTGTCATATTCGGCCTGCTCATTCAGGCAGAAATATATGCGGTATGTTATTAAACAGAGTCTATATCTAATTATGGAGATTTTTTAAAAGACATGTTGTTTAAGAAAAAAGACATCGTCGGGATTGACATAGGCTCCAAATATATCAAGGCAGTCCAGCTTAAGGCCGGCAAGAACGGATATCAGCTTGAACGAATCGGAGTAGCTGACCTGCAGCCCGAGCTTATTGTGGACGGCTCTATTTTAGATGCGACGAGAGTGGTTGATGCAATAACCAGCCTTTTAACAAGTTCCGATATTTCTGCAAAGGACGTTACTCTTTCCGTATCGGGTCATTCCTCTGTCATAACAAAGAGAGTCTCAATTCCTCAAATAAGCGAAGAGGAACTGGAAGATTCCATCACATTTGAGGCAGAGCAGTATATCCCGTTTGATATTGATGATGTAAACCTGGACTTCCAGATTCTAGGCCCGGCAGAGGAAGCTAATATGATGGATGTTCTGATCGTAGCTGTGAAACAGGACAAGATCAATGATTATGTATCGGTTATTAGTGATTCCGGGCTAACACCGGTAATCGTAGACGTTGATGCCTTTGCGCTGGAAAACATGCATGATGTAAATTATCCCCCTAATGAAGAAATTAATGTCGCCTTGGTCAATATAGGGGCCAGCATGATAAACATGAATATTATCAAGGGCGGTATTTCCGTATTTACACGGGATAGTTCTGTTGGTGGCAATCTACATACAGAAGCGCTTCAAAAACATTTTACGATCTCCTATGATAACGCGGAAAAACTGAAATACAAGGGTACGCTTGAAGGGATCGCACCGGAAAGTGTGGCCGAAGTAATAGACTCAGCCTCCGATGAGATTATTGCAGAAATATCACGTTCATTTGATTATTTCAGGGATACCACAAATTATGAGAAGATAGATGAGATTCTCATCAGCGGCGGGGTAGCCCTTACCAAGGGTTTTGCAGAGATGATGACGGAAAAACTAGGAATAAGCACTTCTGTGACAGAACCTTTTAAGAACATAGAGATCCCGGATATTTTTGACCTTGAGTATATTAAGAAAATAGAGCCGCTTGTCTCAGTTGCAGTCGGGCTGGCATTAAGAAGGGTAGGCGATAAATGATACGCATTAACCTGCTCCCTAATGCGCGCAAGCGAAACGTCAAAATCCCTGCGACCTTTAAATACGGTGCATTGTTGACCGTTATAATTTTGATAGGCCTTGCAATGTACGGCCTTCACCTGGGCAACAAGGTGAAAGACCTGAAGGCCACCATTGCTGTAAGACAGGCTAAGCTTAATGAGTTGAAAACCGCCCTGCAGGAAGTCAAAGATTACGAGAGAAGAAACCAGGAATTCAGGGATAAAACTCAGGTTATAGAACGTCTTAAGAGAAAACAGATAGTGCCTCTGCGGCTTCTGGATGAGGTAAGTAATATGCTTCCCAACGGGGTCTGGCTGACTGACCTTTCTGACAGGGGAGGCATGATCTCTTTAACCGGGTTCGCATTCTCCAACCCGGACCTTGTGAGTTATGTTCAAAACCTGAAGGAATCGAAATATTTGATAGACGTAATGCTTATTGAGTCGAGGCAGGAACAGATCGGCACATATTCGCTGTATAAGTTTAAACTGACATTCAGGATAAAGGTATAAAGCAGCATGAATATAAATAAGATAAACAACTTATCACTTCCCCTGCAGCGTTTGCTGGCAGCCATATTACCCGTGCTCTTCATAGCACTTTTCATTTTCCTGGTCTACCTGCCGAAAAATGAGGAACTTGATAATCTCAATACTCAACTCATAAAACTGGACAAAGAAATCGCCATTAGCGAAACCATGATCAGAAAGCTCGATGCGCTTATAGCAGAAAATGAGGCCCTGCAGAAAAAACTGGCTAAGCTTAAAGAGCAACTGCCTGAAGAGAAAGAGGTCTCCATGCTTCTGAGGCAGATTTCAGATCTGGGACTTCAGGCCGGTCTTGAGATAAAGCTCTGGCAGCCTCAGACAAAACGTACAGACCCAGGCGGCCTGTTTGTGGAGATTCCAGTTAAGGTGGAAGTGCTTGCAGAGTATCACAGACTGGGCGACTTTTACAGCCAAATAAGCCGTCTGCCAAGACTGGTAAATATATCCGATATAGACCTTATGGTAATAGACAAAAGCGGGGTAGTCAACCGGGGAGTAATTAACGCGAAATTTACGGCTCGCACTTTTGCATCGGTCAGCCCTAAGGAAGCAGCTGCAGTCGCTGCTCAACAGATTAAAAAATGATGAACACTACCTTGATAAACAATTCGCAAAAAATATTCTTGACAGTGCTGATCGCCTTAACTATATTATGGACAGCCGGGTGTTCAAGTAATTCAGTACCGACTAGAGTTGCAAAAAAGCCGCCGGCACAAACGCCGCCTGCAGTTGTTTCGGAAAGCGTAATGGATGAGACGGCATATGAAGAAGGTTATGTGTACGACCGGCGGGATCGGCGGGATCCATTTATACCATTGATAGTTCCTTCTGAAAGCGTGTTGCCTACTGATGATAAGAAGATCGGCACTATAGAGAGCTATGATATAACAGATTTTTCCCTGGCCGCTATTGCAAAAAAAGGCGGACAATATTACGCACTTATTATCTCACCTGATAACAAGTCTTTTACAATACTCGAAGGTGACGTAATAGGACGTAGTCAGGGAAGAGTAGAAGAAATTACAGCACAACAGGTTACGCTGCTTGAGTACTCAAAAGATTACAGAGGAAACCTGAGACCTGTCAGGGTAAACCTGGAGTTTCAAAAAGGAGAATAGGAATAATGATAACAAGGAAATTTATAATATTATTCTTTGCACTTAGTGCATTGCTTCCTGCCATAATAAATGCGCAGCCTGAGGATATGGCCGAGATCACTGCCATCAACGTCAACAGTCAAGACGGTACTACTGAAATTGAAATAAAAAGCAGTGCCCCTTTTACATACACGATATACAGACTTGCAGATCCGTACAAACTCCAGATAGAACTACAAAATACAACACCTGGCAGGTTTGCTGAACGCCTTGTATTTGACAGATCCGGAGTGCTTGATATCATGCCGATAAATGCTGACAGCGCAGGCGTCAATGCAAAGCTTGAGATCTCCCTTACTATTCCGGCAGATATAGAACCAATTTACAGCGGGAATTCTCTGATACTTGCATTTGATAATCCTGATACTGCAATGTCAGATCCCATGAACGGCGAGTCGGATGCCAACCCGTCTGATATAGAATATCTGTTTGAGGATGCCTATGAAACGGAAGATGTTGTAAATATAAGCCCACTTGCTGAAAAAAAATACGTCGGAGAAAGTATATCAATCGATTTTCAGGATGCAGAACTAATACACGTATTTCGGCTGATATCTGACATCAGTGGATACAATATTATTGTCAGCCCCGATGTAAAAGGAAAGTTTTCCATGAAGCTTATCGATGTACCATGGGATCAGGCACTCGATGTAATCTTAAGAAACTACGGACTCTCAAAATCCCTTGAGGGAAATATCCTGAGAATTGCCCCGACCTCGGTACTTGCCAAGGAAGAGGATGAGATTGCAAGGGCAAAAGAATCGCAGGAAAAAGCCGGGAACCTTATAACCAGGATCTACCCGATTAACTACGCAGATGTAGAGGAAATTAAAAAATCTATTGATGATGCAAAAATCCTGACCAAACGTGGTTTTATAAGCGTTGATGCAAGAACCAGTTCCGTAATTATCAAGGATGTAGAGAAGAAACACGCTGAGTATGAAAGCCTGATAAACGCCCTTGATGTAGCAACCCCTCAGGTAAGTATCGATGCCAAAATCGTTGAGGTAAGAGATGAGGTTCAAAAAGAGCTAGGCATACAGTGGGGTATGCTATGGAAACCTTCCGGCAGCAGATTTACAGCCGGCGGTGTCAGTACTCTTGCCGGCGGATCGGCAGGGCAGGGATTCAACTCTGCTAACCCTCTGATGATCAACCTTCCGGCGCTTGTAGGGCCTGGCAAGGGTGGCAATATGGGACTCGGATACATTGATGCCTCAGGACGACTCACCCTGGACATGCAGCTTTCAGCACTGGAAAGTACCGGTAAGGCAAAGGTAATATCTAACCCGAAAATAACAACGAGCGACAATGAAGAAGCTAAAATCATGCAGGGTGAAAAAATCCCTTACCAGACCGTCTCTCAGGAAGGAACTCAGACAGAGTTCATGGATGCCTTTCTGGAACTTACAGTCACCCCTCATATAACACCTGAAGGAACGGTGGTCATGAAGATCGAGGCCAAAAAGAATGAGGCTGACTTTACCCGGCAGGTGAAAGGTGTACCTACTATAGCCATTAAGGAAGTCAAAACGCAGGTACTGGTTAATGATAATGACACACTAGTCATTGGCGGTATTTTCACCGCCGACACGACCAAGAACCTCGAGTCTGTTCCAGGGGTCTCACAGATGCCTATACTGGGGAGGTTCTTTCAGAAGAAAATCGACCTTAATAAAAGAAATGAACTCCTTATCTTTATCACACCCCGGATCGTGGATCAGGTAAGAAGATAAACTCCGTCACTTTTCATAGTGTCACCGTCCACCGGCAGGTAACTGTCCGGTGGACTTTTTTATTGCATAAAAGTAGATTATAATAATTTCTTCAATTCCGTGTGTACATGCCAATATTAATCTGGCAAACCATGAATTAAACCTGTATGGAGAAGCGAGTGATTATGTTTAACAAACTGCGATATATTACAGCGGGAGAATCCCATGGACAGGCTCTGGTCTGCACCATAGACGGCATGCCTTCCAATTTGAAGCTGAAAGAAGAATACATTAATGTGGATCTTGCCAAACGCCAGAGAGGATATGGACGCGGCGGTAGGATGAAAATTGAAACGGACAAGGTGCAAATCCTTACCGGCGTAAGATGGGGGAAAACACTTGGTTCTCCTATTGCTATGCTTATTAATAACATGGACTGGGAAAACTGGTCAAAGGTCATGTCACTTGACAGTGCGAATGAAGACCCCTCGGTTCATGTTACGAGGCCCCGACCCGGACATGCAGACCTCACCGGCTCTCAAAAGTATGACTTCAGAGATGCTAGAAATGTACTGGAAAGATCCAGCGCAAGAGAAACTGCTGCAAAAGTAGCCGCCGGGGCTGTTGCAAGAAGACTGCTTGAGGAGTTTGGTGTCCAGATAAATGGATATGTGACGGAAATAGGAGGCGCAGGTATCAAGGATTCCTATGAGATTGCCAGCAATATGCAGGATGCATTGACAATTGCAGAAATCTCCACTGTAAGATGCCCTGACAAAAAGGCTGAAGCAAAGATGATCCGCAAGATAAAGGCTGCAATGAAAACGGGAGACACGCTGGGCGGCATATTTGAGATCGTTGTTACAGGACTGCCTGCAGGGATCGGAAGTTATACTCACTGGGACAAGAGACTTGAAGCAAAGATAGCAGCCTCTGTCATGGGGATACAGGCAATAAAGGGCGTAGAGGTGGGCCTTGGCTTTGATTCAGCAAGAAGACCCGGCTCCGAGGTTATGGATGAGATATACTATCGCTCAAGCAAAAAAGCAGAATCCGAATCAGCGGGCGGTTTTTATAGAAAAACAAACAATGCCGGGGGCATTGAAGGCGGCATGAGTAATGGAATGCCGATCATTATCAGGGCCGCTATGAAACCTATTCCTACATTAAAAAGCCCGCTTTCTTCAGTTGATATTAATTCAAAGAAAAAATTCAATGCTGCCTATGAGCGCTCTGATACCTGTGCGGTACCCGCTGCCTCTGTTGTTGGAGAAGCGGCGGTTGCCCTTGCTGTAGCAGATAGCTTTCTCGATAAATTCGGTGGGGACAGTATCGCAGAGATTAAACGTAATTATGAGGGATATCTTAAGCAGCTTCGGAATTTTTAAAGATTTCTGATACGGCCTGATATCTTAATACAATGAAAATTATTCTTACAGGATTCATGGGAAGCGGCAAGACTGCCATTGGTAAAGAACTCAGCAAGCGGCTGGGATATGAGTTTGCCGACACTGATCAACTTATAGAAAAACGCGAGGGCAGGCCCATATCCGTTATCTTCAAGGAAAGCGGGGAGGCTTACTTCCGGCAGATTGAGCGTGAAGTGGTACAGGAGGTATCGAAGCTTCAGGATATCATTATCGCTACCGGAGGCGGAGTCATTAAGGATCCTGTAAATGTTAAAGCACTTAGAAAACTAGGGTTACTGGTGTGGTTGCAGGCAAGTCCGGAGATTATTTTAAAGCGCGTAATGACTGAAAAGGGTACGCGCCCGCTTCTTGATGTGGACGAACCCCTCAAGGAAATTATTAAGCTCCTTCAGGAGCGAAGAACTATGTACGAGCAGGCAGATATAAGGATCGATACTAATTATATTACCCCGATGGATGCAGCAGAAAAAATTTCAACTCAGCTTGGCGCAGAGTCAGAAAAGGTTCATGTTGATCTCGGAGATAGAAGTTATGATATACAGATCGGCTATGGGTTACTCGATACCCTCGGCCCACGAATCAAGGCATTCAGGCCAACAAAGGTAGCCATAGTCAGTAACCAGACCATCTTCCCTCTGTATGGAGAAAAACTACTTGAGGGGTTGAGACGAAACGGCATCGAACCGGAGGTTATCCTCCTGCCTGACGGTGAAGAGCATAAGGATCTGCTATGGATTTACCATATTCACGGCAGACTCTTAAAAGCAAAGTTTGACAGAGATTCGATGCTGATCGCTTTTGGCGGCGGTGTGGTAGGAGACATGACCGGTTTCGTGGCAGCAACATATATGAGGGGAATACGATTTATTCAGGTGCCTACTACGCTATTGTCACAAGTCGACAGCTCCGTAGGCGGTAAGACCGGAGTAAACCATCCGATAGGAAAAAATATGATAGGCGCCTTTTACCAGCCCTCTCTTGTACTGATAGATGCTGATACCCTGAAAACTCTGCCGGAGAGGGAATTCAGGGCAGGCATGGCGGAAGTAATCAAATACGGGGTAATCGAGGACAGGGTATTTTTTGAGTTCCTTAAACTAAATCGTGACAGCATACAGGAACTCGGGCCTGAGATTCTCGATCTCATCCGCCGTTCATGTGAGATCAAGGCTCATGTAGTTTCTATGGACGAACGTGAAGGCGGACTGCGGGCAATCTTAAACTACGGCCACACGATAGGTCATGCAATTGAGGCAGTTACCGGTTATACACAATTTTTACATGGAGAAGCCCTCGCTATAGGCATGTGCGGCGCGGCCGAGATAGCTGTACAGATGGGTGTGCTGGAGCCTACTGAAGGCATGATGATCAAGGGACTTGTCGCTTATTACGGCCTTCCTGTAATGCTTCCTCACGGTATTAATACAGGCGAATTGCTAAGCGCTATGGAAGTAGATAAAAAAGCCAGTGCCGGACGTATTAAATTTATTCTCCCCCGGGTTACAGGTGAGGTCTTTATTGAACCGGATGCAGACCGCGCCCTTATCAGCAAGGTACTGGATGCGCTGATAAGTCCCTTTTAAACTCTACTGAGAGTTATTTTCCAAGAAGCATCTTTCTGTTCTTAAACAGAACCTCACCAGAATAAGCATGAGCGGGACCTCAATCAATACACCTACAACGGTTGCCAAAGACGCACCGGATGAAAGGCCAAACAGCATTGTTGAGGTGGCTATTGCAACTTCAAAATGATTTGATGCACCGATCATTGCTACAGGTGCAGCATCCTGATAAGGAAGCTTCAGCATTTTTGCGGCTCCATAACCAAGACCAAATATGAGAAGCGTCTGAATGATAAGAGGAATAGCAATCCAGACAATAGTCAACGGGTTATGCAAAATAACCTCTCCCTTAAAACTAAATAAGAGAACAAGAGTTGTGAGCAGAGCAATAATGGTTAGAGGGGTAAGAACATGTAAAAATTTCTCCTGAAACCACTCAAGCCCCTTTGTCTTTATAATCCATCTTCTTGAAATGTATCCGGCCATCAGAGGCAATGCTACGTAAACGGAGATTGAGAGCGCCAGAGCCTGCCAGGGCACCGGAAGCCTGCCGACCCCAAGCAAAAAACCTCCTAATACACCGTACAGCACAAGCATGGTAAGAGAATTAATGGCAACCATCACCAGTGTCAATCCATCATTCCCCCTGGCCAGATATCCCCAGACCAGCACCATTGCAGTGCAAGGAGCAATGCCCAAAAGAATGCAGCCGGCCAGGTAACTGCGCCATAACGGTATTTCCAGCATCTTCACTCCCTCATATAAAACTACCTGCCCGGCCCCATATTGTGTGCCTGCCGCTAAGTCCAGTCCAAAAGGCATTTTCACCAAATCAGTGGCATCCGGACCAATAAACTGATTTAACAAAAACCCGAGAAACAAAAGAGCAATACCGTACATGGTAAATGGTTTGACCGCCCAATTAATAAACAACGTTAAAAAAACAGGCTTCCCGCCTTTACCCGCCTTAATCACCTCCCCGAAATCAATTTTTACCATGATTGGA
>JACKQG010007494.1_pt1 | contig 10962 bp, 8 predicted proteins | sample 8237621 | NCBI WGS metagenome assembly JACKQG01 (sample SAMN15677084, study PRJNA649215) | marine metagenome | biome: marine; feature: Black Sea; material: saline water; isolation source: suspended particulate matter (SPM) from the Black Sea western gyre | collected 2013-06-09/2013-06-10 | depth... | reverse complement strand
CCCCGCATCCTGCGCCTGTCCTTACTGGCACCGCACATCGTCGCAGCGATCCTCGACGGACGACAGCCAAAGGGCTTGGCCTTGGCCGACTTCATGGAACCGTTTACAGTGGAATGGGAAGAGCAGCGCGAACGATTTGAGTTTCGTTAGAAATAGAATGTTGACCAATGAGGTCGTGCTGCGCTTTCCAATGGTGCGCTCTTAAACAGCCTGCTCAATTTTCCAGGGACATGTTGCCTGAGACGAAAGAACCCGATGAAGGTAGGAGGCCAAAAATCTTGCGTTTGGTTCTTTTGATGCCAAAAGCAAGATGGGGCTATCCTCCCGCTCGATCACTTCATGACTCAACCGCTGGGATAGAGTTCCATCTTCAGATATGAAATCTCTGGGTTGTAATTCATGCCATGGCAAGGAAGCGTTAACATAAAGAGCGTGCACTGCGCCAAAACAAGAAAACACTTCTTTCCGGCTTGTGCCCGGCAAATCAAACCTAATAAGGTGGCGCACATCGACAACTGTGCGCGGCTTCAGATTAATAACCAAGCTACAAAATTGAGTCCCATGCACATCATCCATTGCCACTACGACAATCTTCTTCGAGTCAGATTCGTTTTCAAGAGGTAATGGCATTTGATAACCGAGCGGAGCCATCGTCTCGACAGAGCGCGGCCTAGACTTGCGTCCAGTATCGCCGTCGGAAGATTTTCCCGAGTCTACCACTTTTAGGTGATGATGTTTCATGATCGCCTCGCAAGGGCGGCTTCCAATTCTGGATAGGCCACCGTGAATGGTGCCCATTCATCACCCCATTCTGGTGCCTCCATCTCAAAGTCGCCAGTAGTTTTGTTTTTCAAACGCCAAGTTTTCTCGAAAGCGCGTACATAAAGTCGGGGTGCTACTCCGACAAAGGGATGAAACAGTACCTTCCCTGCCTCCTTCTTTCCAGTCGCGTTTGACTCCGAATTCCCCCCCTGTGCAACGGACTTAACCTCAGGCGGGGTCCATTTCGCCGGATCAACCTCAATAGCGTCATCATGCAGATGAACCGCAAGGCTCTTGGGGTATGGCTCAATAAATTGCACTTCGTAGACACCAGAACTGACAATATGCCGCGCGCAATAATGGCATGGATAAGTCGTCACGAATAGACGCGTTCCAACAGTCGAAACTCCCATGCGACCAGCGGAAAGCAGAGCGTCCATTTCCGCATGAACGGCACGACTGAACTCGATTAGCTGTCCCAATCGGGTTTTTCTAATTTTTTTTGAAAGCTCGGCTTTGTTCGCAACTTCCCCTAAAGCAGGAATTGCGCCAATCAACTCCCTCACAATCTCATTCTGCTCGCTATCGTTCTCAATTCGCTTTCCCATCCGTGTCTCAAGAATTTTCGCCGAAAGCGCATCCTCCTCGGCAATCTCCCCCAGCGGCGGAATCGCGGTGATTAGTTCGTCTATAATTTTATTCTGTTCACGATTGCTACTACAGTAAGGCGATGATCCCCGAAAAGCACAACGGTGGTCTTCAACAGTGCCATCGGATGAAAAACTCTCGCCGTAAACTCCCCCACCAGCACGGGGAACCTCGTTGACGCCGGTCGCAATGATAGTTCCATCCCCGTCAACAAGCGCGGCCCCTACTTGGCGCGACAAGCAAGCACTACGAACACAGGCCGAGTGGGCGTGGTGCATTGCAGTCTCTTCGATCGATGGGCGGATGACACGGTCATGTGACACCAGGCTGATTAGGCGTCCCAAAGGCTCATCTAAAAACCGACTTTGATCAGTCGAGTCGTGGTCCGTGTTATCAACAAAAAAATCCGCCTCGTAAAATGCCTCAGTCACATGTTGGCCATGCTTTTTCTCCGGGTCATCTGAATCGCGCACCATAAAGGCTTTCACACGTTCCTTAACCTCATCATCAAGTTGTTGTGGGGTTGTAAAATATTTTCCAAGAATCCTCTTTCTTCGCTCTTCTTCTTCACACACAACACCAATCAGGGCGAAAGAATTTGCATACGTACGCCGTAACAGACTGATTTCAGCGGGGTGACGGATCGACTCGATAAGGTATGCCCGTTTTTCGGCATCTGGTTGAACGGCTTGGCCTTCTGTGTAGGTTTGTTTTGTAGCCGTAGCGCGACGTTGAGCGATATCCCGAAGCGCCGCCCGGGCAACTTCAGCAGTATCTGACTCGCGCATTAAATCACCGAGATCTTGAAGTTGTTTCACAATTTCAAGTGTCTTGTTGCCCGAATCAGGAATTTCATGGCCATTTTCAGTTGCCCACTGCCGTATCAAATCACTGGCTTTGATCTTCTCACAGATATAGCCCGACGATTCACATGCCCTCTCTAGAGACGTAATTACCCGGGAGCCTCCCGCCCCTACAGGGCCAACTACCCCAAAAAATATTTCTTTTGAGCGATTACTGCTAATAACTTCCCGGCTGTCTGCACCCGGTTCGTTCCCTGTCGCTTTTCTAAGATCGACTGCATTGCTCAATTCTCGGGTGCCCCGCATTAACTCTTTCCGGTGGGTATTCGTCTACGAAACCAATCCTAACCGAATTTGCTCTCAAACCAAAGCAGCCTCATCAAAGGGCGGGTTTTCAATGGTTTTGATGGCATGCTTTCTCCATGTTCTGAATCCAGCCCACTGGAATGGGAAAAGCAGCGGGAGGGATTCGAGTTCACTGGGTAGCAGCGGTTCGCAATTTGGCGGAAACATCCTCCACGCCCGGCCAGTTCCAGACGTTGTCTCTCAGCAAAAAACGCCAACTGTTCGTGGCCTCAACGTACCTAGCATTTTCCATCACCAGCGCATGTGGAATCAACGCGGCTCGTAATATCGTAAAATCCTCATTAAACCGACATCACCTACATTCCGGTTCAACGCGGGTTCCTTTATCTGGTCGCGATCATGGACTGGGCGACCCGCCATGTCCTCGCATGGCGGTTGTCGAATACCATGGATGCCTCCTTCTGCGTCGATGCCCTGAATGAGGCGTTGGATCGATACGGCAAACCGGAGGGCTTCAACACTGATCAGGGAAGCCAGTTCACCAGCTTTGACTTCACCGGCGTTCTTAAAGCCGCCGAGATCACGATCTCCATGGATGGGCGGGGCCGGTGCATGGACAACATCTTCATCGAACGTCTGTGGCGCTCGCTCAAATATGAAGCCATCTACCTGCATGAATTGACCGACGGCTTCAAGGCCGAACAGGTTATCGGCGAGTGGATGGACTTCTACAACACTGAACGGCCCCATTCGGCCTTCGACGGAAAAACACCGGCGGAAGCCTACGGCGCAACTAGGCCTATGGATATGATGGATAAGCCTGACGGCTTACCCACATCCCCACAGGCTCCACAACAGCAACAAGATGTGATAAACAGGATTTTAGCAGCATGATTAGCAATCGGAATACACCTTAACTGCGCTGCCAAACTGTCCAACGAAGTGGGACCACCTCATTTAACGTGCGAGTGCCCCAATGCAGATAAACAATTCCCCTGCCACTGATCAGCCGTAATGAATAGAATGTTCAAAAAAATACCCTTCTAGTTTTCATCACAATACGGCATCAAATTATTCATGACGGTGATTTGTTATGTTTACTTTACCCTTTGCCATGCTCCAAGGCACCTTTTAGTGACAACCCTTCACTATGAAGACATGCGACGAAGTGCCCTTCCGTAATCTCCCGAAGAGCAGGTACCTGCGTGCGGCACTCATCTGTTGCATATTTGCAGCGGGTATGGAAGCGACAACCAGCCGGCGGGTTTGTCGGGCTTGGACGTTCGCCTGTTAAAAAGACCGGCTGCATGACCTGTTCAGGGTTTGCTTCAGGAATCGCAGACATTAAGGCTTCGGTGTATGGATGCCGGGGGGAGTAGTATAACTTCTCTGTCGAGGCAATCTCAACGATCTGTCCCAAATACATCACGGCGACCCGGTCACAGGCATAGGCGACTGCCGCAAGGTCGTGGGCGATAAATAAGTAAGTCAGATTAAGCTCCACCTGCAGGTCTTTAAGCAGGTTCAGAATTTGGGCTTGAATGGACACATCAAGTGCGGAGACCGCCTCATCACAGACAATGAATTCAGGATGCAGGATCAAGGCGCGGGCAATGGCAATTCGCTGCCTTTGTCCACCACTGAAAGCGTGGGGGAAACGGCTTAGGTGGCCTGTGTTGAGGCCACAACGTTGGGCCATATCAACAACCTGGTCATTCAGGTCTTTGCCTTTCGCCAGTTTATTCGCGAGCAATGGCTCGCTAATTATATCCTGTACGGTCATCCGGGGATTAAGCGAGGCGTAAGGATCCTGGAAGATCATTTGCATGTTGCGCCAAATTTTTCTGAGACCGTTTCTGTTGAGGCCCATGATATCAATGCTGTTGCCGTCTTGCTCATAGACGATCTCGCCGCTGGTGGGTTCAAGCGCCCGCAGGATAGCTCGGCCAAGAGTTGTTTTACCTGACCCGCTTTCCCCAACAAGCCCAAGTGTCTCACCCCGCTGGATATCAAAGCTTACTCCATCAACGGCCTTGAGGTAATTAGCCGGTCGTCCCAGAATCCCTGTTTTACCAACAGGAAAATGTACTTTTATGTCAGTGACCCGAAGAAGGCGACTCATGATGAAATCTCCTTTTCCGTATTTTCATGAATGAAGCAATGAACTTCATGGATGGGTGATAATTGACTGGTGGGCGGAAATTGAGTGTCACACCGCCCTGGAATAAAGGAATCACAACGCGGGTGAAAAGCACATCCTGGTGGACGCTCAAACAGGCTTGGAACCGAGCCTCGAATTGAAGTCAGCTTTCGCCTGTCGCTCAAATCGCCAAGTCGAGGAATAGCACTTAACAGGCTCACCGTGTAGGGGTGTTGTGGGTTGTTGAAAATCTCTGAGACTGGTCCCTTCTCGACGATTCTCCCCATATACATGATGGCCACTTCATCGGCAATCTGGGCAACGACCCCAAGATCATGGGTAATGAAAATCATCGACATACGAAGTTCATCTTTGAGATTGCGCATAATCTCAAGTATCTGGGCCTGAATCGTGACATCGAGTGCCGTAGTCGGTTCATCGGCGATGAGGATAGAAGGGTTGCAGGCGAGAGATTTTGCAATCATCGCTCGTTGACGCATCCCGCCAGAAAATGAGTGCGGGTATTGGTCTACTGCCTGTTCCGGGTCGGGAATTCCAACCTTATCAAGCAGATCAATCACGCGCCTGCGCGCTTCTGCCTTTGTCACCTTAAGATGAAGCTGGATGACTTCCCCGATCTGATCGCCGATTTTATGGATCGGGGAAAAGGAACTCATCGGTTCCTGAAAGATCATTGACATTTGATTGCCGCGGATAGAACGAATTTCCTTCCCATCCTTGTTTAGAGGTGCAATATCAATTGGAGACTGGTCTTCCGTTGGCCGAAAGTTGATTTCTCCCGAGCTAATCCTTACTTCCCTTGGCAACAGACGGAGCAAAGCCTGGGAAGTTATGCTTTTCCCGCATCCAGACTCTCCAACCAAAGCCAGAACCTTTCCGGCGGGTAATTCTAAATCAATGCCTTGGACAATGGGAATGTCATCTCCGTCAAAATCGAGAGTGATATGGAGGTCACGGATTTCAAGTAATACGCCTTTTTTCATAACGCGACCTTATTTTGAGTAGGGGTCAGCGGCATCACGCATGCCATCACCGACGAAATTAAAGGCGAGGACCGCAACGATGATGAACAGCCCGGGAATTAACAGCCAGGGCATGTGTGAAATTGAGCGCACATTTTGTGCTGCAAAGAGAAGAACCCCCCAACTCTCTGCCGGTTCTCGAAGACCCAGACCAAGGAAACTTAGCGACGTTTCGGCAAGCAGGATTTCCGGAAAGGCGATGGTAACATCGACGATCATATAACTCATAAATGCCGGTAACAGGTGACGCAGAATTATTCTCATGTCCGTGCAACCCGAGAGCCGTGCTGCGACCGTAAAGTCTTCCTCACGCAAGGCGAGAAGTTTACTTCGGACGGTCCGCGCGAGGTGGGTCCATCCAATCATGGCAAGAATCACCGTGATTGCGAGATAAACCTGCAATGAACTCCATTCTCTTGGCAGAGCAGCACTTAAAGCGAGCCACAAAGGCAAGGTGGGTATTGAGCGGATGAATTCGATCAGACGCATGATCAGGTTATCAATGATTCCACCAAAGTACCCTGCGATACCACCGATGATCGCCCCTAGAATAAAGGCAAACGTAACCCCGACAAGGCCAACGGACAAAGAAATTCTTGTTGCATACAGAGAGCGGGAAAAAACGTCCCGCCCAAGGGAGTCCGTTCCAAAAAGGTGTACGAACCCACCCTTCGCCCCAAAGAAATGGATATCGGTTTCAACCAATCCCCAAAATTTATAAGGGCTTCCCGTTACAAAAAATTCGATTGGCCAAAGCTTGGTTTCATCGACAACGGCAATCTTTCTCAGGGTTACCGGGTCACGTTTTGTGGATCGGGAGTAAACAAACGGACGGAGATGAAAATTCCATTCGGAATCAAAAAAGTGGATGCCCATTGGGCCACTCGCCAGGTATTTGTTATTGCGCTCCGTCGGAATTTCCGGGCTGAGGATTTCCGCAAATACTGCAGAAAAAACCAGTAGCGAAAGCATGATCATACCAACGAGGGCCATGTGGTGTTTTTTGAATTTCCACCACATCAGTTGCCACTGGGTGGCCATTTCGGGACGGCGATTACTTTTTTTAAGTTTTGGTATAGCGAGCACAGGACTTGTCATTTCATTAATTCCCTTGCATTCGAATACGCGGATCGATGAGGATCAGCAAGAGATCAGAAATAAAAGTTCCGATGATAGTGAAAGCGCAGTAAATGAGGACCATACCTCCCGCCAGATACATATCCTGATTCAGGAGGGAATGGAGAAAGAGGGGGCCTGTGTCAGGAAGAGACATTACTACCCCAACAATGGGAGCCCCCGAAATAACGTAGGTCAGCCGCCATCCAAGAGTCGCGACAATCGGGTTCAATGCCATCCTGACCGGGTATTTCAGCAGGAGGCGCATAGGTGACAACCCGCCCGCTCGCGCTGCCATGACATACATTTTATCAAGCTCATCAAGGGTCGAGGCCCGCACCGTGCGTATCAGGTAGGCTGTTCCAGCAGTTCCAAGAACAATGACCGGCACCCAGAGATGCTCAATGAGATTACCCACTCTGCCCCAACTCCAGGGCGCATCCTGGTACTCAGGTGAAAATAGCCCGCCAACGCTTTGGCCGAACCATTTTTGGCCGAGGTACATGAGAATGAGTGCGAGTAAGAAATTCGGGGTCGCGAGCCCCACATACCCGGCGGTAGAAAATAAATGGTCAGTGGCCGAGTATTGCCTGACCGCTGAATAGATGCCTATCGGTATGGCAATCAAGTACATCAAGAATAGAGTTGAAAATGCCAAGGCCAACGTGAGCGGGAGGCGGTCGCCAATCACATCAGCAACAGGACGTCGCCACTCCCAAGAATATCCCATATCGCCTCTGAGGACCATGTTGGATACCCAAGAGCCATATTGAATGTGCCAAGGCTGATCAAGGCCCAACTGGTGACGCATATTGTCCAGTTCTTCAGTGGTGATGGGTGCTCCGGCCTGTTGGCGTTTATTCGCGTATGAATCAGCAAAATCGCCGGGAGGGAGCTGTATTAGGATGAAGGCAATGACCGAAACGGCGGCCATCGTCAAAACCATGTACACAAAGCGGCTAAAAACGAATCTTATCATGAAATTTCCAAAGTCGTTATTTTGTAAGCCTTCTTCATCTCGACCAGAGAAACTCTAGTCTTAATAAGGCTCAACATGGATCGTTAGAGTCGTGTTGTATCATTTTAAAAGGCGTCGGGGGCAGGACCAGCCTGCCCCCGACTCTATTTGATACGGCCTATTTAAAGGACCATTGATCAGCACGGTATGGATAGTCATATCCGTAATTGAAATGACTGACGTTCCAACCCTTGGGAATATTGGTGAGTTTGTTTGACACCACGAGCGGCCGTGGAAGGCTGCCCATCGTTCCAATAATCACCAGGTTCTCAAGATTGATCTTCACCATTTCGGATCCGATCTCCATGTAGCGTTTGCTTCCCGGAAGAACTGTTTTCCATACTTCCGAAAGCTCAAACAGACGTTTGGCCCAGGCTGGTGGTTCTTCTCCAGAAGCCCCTTTTGAGCCAACCCAGTCCCGCCAAGGAACCCCGACCAACGGGCCGATGTCACTGTAGGGTGGGATGTATACGTCGATTTGACTAATCATCGTCGGCTCGTAAGGAACATCCCATTCCATATTGATGTCGCTGGTACTTGCAGCCGCTTTTTCCCGCATCAACTGGGTTGTGACTTCCTTGACGGTGACGTTAATGCCAACCTTTTTCCAATAGCTGGAAACAAGCGTACCAAACTCTGAGGAGCTGTGTTGCGCTGTATACTCCCAAAGCAGGGTGAAGGGCTTGCCATCAGGTCCTGTTCGAACACCGTCAGAACCCATTTTCATACCCATTTCGTCAAGCAGGGCACCTGCAGCAGCCGGGTCGTGAGCAATCAGATAATTGCGATCCGCATCAGTTACAAATGGCACGCCGATCGGCACAGCTTGCTCTGGCTTGCCTAGGCCAAACCAAAGAACTTCGTTTAGTTCGGCACGGTTGATCGCCAAAGACATCGCTTTTCTAAAGCGAACATCGCTGTAAACAGCGCGTAAGCTCGGGTCCTTGATCGTTTGGTTGAAAACAAGATACGGGCCGTATGCGCCGGACGGACGATTTACTGTATAATCACCCTTTCCTTCGCCTTCTTTAAGGACGGGGAAGTTGTTAAGAGCCATCGTCTGGGTCTTGACATCTACTTCACCATTCAAAATTGAAAGAACGAACAATTCCTGATCGAGGAAACGCTCGTGCTGGCGGTCGATGTACGGCAGTTGCTGACCTGAGCTATCCACTTTGAAGTAATACGGGTTGGCGACATATTGACGTCGCTGCGTATTGGTTTCAAATTCGATAAGATGGCTTTCAAGTGTCGGACGGCTCAACGCATGTGCCGTAATGTTTTCTGCATCTTTCCACTTGTGCCAGATCAGACCAAAGCGCTGTACCCATCCTTCGGCACCAGCCGCTTTTGCTTCTTCCTCAGCCTTGGGATTATATTTGAGGAGATAAGGCATATAGTGATGCTTGGGTGCGTATGCCGCAAAGTATGAGCCTCCCGTCGCCAGAAAATGCAGAAGCCCAGGATAAGGAGCCGCAAAATCAAATCTGACCGTTTCGGTATCAATCTTTGTTACATCAACGGACTTGCCTCCGACCATCCAGACGGACGGCACAACTTTATGAAGGTCTTTATTCTTGATGATGTCATTAATATAGAAAACAATATCATCGGCGGTGAAAGGGTGTCCGTCGGACCATTTGTGCCCCTTACGTAATGACATCGTGAGTGAGGTGAAATCATCGTTCCATTTCCAGGACTTGGCAACGTTTGGAACCAAAGTTTGCAGATCATCACTGATACGAACAAGGTTGACTTGACGCCAACTCAGAATTTCAGATGTACCGGATTCAAGCGCCTTTGACATGCCACGAAGCATGCCGCCATATTTACCGCACTCTGTATACGGTAATGAAACAAGCGCCTCTTCTGGAACGCGCATATCAACCTTTGGCAATTTACCAGATTTGACTTGATCGGCGAACAAAGGATTACCGGAGAGAGCGAGCTTTTGGCCGGTTTGTTTTTGGAAATCCCCCAAGTCAAGTTGCTGGGGGTATGATGTTTTCACACCCTGTGGATCGGCCACTGTTGGACACACTGCAGCGTGAGCTGTGCCCGTCGTAGCCACGGAAGCAAGTAAAGCGGTACCGAAAATCACTCCCGATAAAACCTTGCTCACTGACATATAATTCTGAACCATTTAGATAAACCTTCCTGATTGGTTAGGTTAAGTTTTATTTATTCGATTTGGTAACCAAGCCAATATCGATTTGCCGAAACTATAACCCGACATTTCCCATGTGCTCGTAACAACTGGCACGATCATACAAAATTTCACCGTTTTCTGAAGAACTATTTTCTCCAACCATCCGACACCTCCGGTTTTGACGGCTTAACGGCGTTTCGAATGCCATTTTTCGATAATTCCCGTTATCCAGACGCACTTCTCCCGTCAATTTCATATTGCCGTTGTTTTCCCCCGGTCTACACCGGGACGGGTCTTGGTCGTAGATCATCAATCAAGGCCAGGATTTTCTGGAACAAGATTTTCGACACAGCGACCTCGGCTAATTGGAACGTGACATAACGGCCATGACTGACAACCTTGGCTCCGATCTTGACCAGCTTCTCCCGTAGCGTGGTCAGCGACCAGTGTTCGACCTCCTTCGGCAACGCAAGCGTCCGCATGAAGTTGCCCAGATTGTAGGCCAGGGCGTGAAGCTGGAGCCGCACCTCGTTATTGCGGAACTTGCTGCAGGACAGCCGCGTCCATTTGATGGCGTACTTGCCTTCCTTGATGTACTGCTCCGCTGTCCCACGGTGATTATAAAACGCTACCACCCGTTCGGCTGGGCGGCTCAGGTTAGTGACGATAAAGCCGACACGGGGGTACAACTCGCCGGGATGCCATTCCACCTTGGCAACAACCCGCCGTTTCTTGCTCCACGATCCGGCCTGATAGCTGAAGCTGGCGTAATAGCGCCGCACATGGTTCGGTGGGCGACCGACGGGGCGGGTCAGCAGGTGGGCAATGCATTCTTGAAGAATCTTGTTGGCTTTGAGGCGGATGGCATACTTGAAATCCTCGGCTTCCAGAAATTCATAGATGTCCGGCGAGGCGAAGGCGGCGTCCCCTCGGAAATAGCGACGCAGGTTCCGTTCCCGGTAACGCTCGACGACCGG
>JACKQG010007493.1_pt1 | contig 10962 bp, 11 predicted proteins | sample 8237621 | NCBI WGS metagenome assembly JACKQG01 (sample SAMN15677084, study PRJNA649215) | marine metagenome | biome: marine; feature: Black Sea; material: saline water; isolation source: suspended particulate matter (SPM) from the Black Sea western gyre | collected 2013-06-09/2013-06-10 | depth... | reverse complement strand
CATCGCCCAAACCAATAGCATCGCAACAATCGAGCCATCTGCGGCAGAGAGATTAGTATTCACCAAACAACACCCAGACAGTATCTATCGCCTGTTGTAAGTCAGCTATCTTCATAGGTTCATCATTAGCATAAGAAATATTACAAACCCACAGAACTGATATGACAGTAATTATCAAGAGGAACTTCTTGTTGAGCATTTATAAACTCCTTTTTTGTTATATCGCTGTAACCCCGCGTTCGCCCGTTCGGATGCGAATCACTTCATCTACGGGTGTGACGAAGATTTTACCATCTCCTATCTTTCCCGTTGAAGCAACTTTCAAAACTGTTTCGATGACCTCTTCGACAATATCCTCATTGATAACGATTTCTAATTTCAACTTAGGTACGAATTCGATTGTGTATTCGCTGCCTCGATATATCTCCTTGTGTCCTCTTTGTCTACCGAAACCTCTTACTTCGCTCACCGTCATTCCTTGAACTCCTACTTCCATTAATGCTCCTCTTACTTCGTCGAGTTTGAAGGGGCGGATGATGCACTCCAACTTCTTCATTAGATCGCCTCCTGTATTGGGTAAGGGGCTAAATGGCAAGAGGACAAAAGGTCAAGAAAGTAGAATAGCAAGTAACCCTTTAGCCATCTTGCCTCTTAACCATTTCACCTAAATATCATAGTAAAGATAGAACTCATGCGGATGCGGACGGAGTCTGATTGCATCGACTTCATTTTCGCGTTTGTAATTTACCCATGTTTCTATGACATCTAGCGTGAAAACATCTCCTTTGAGGAGAAATTCGTGGTCAGCTTCCAAAGCATCTAATGCCTCTGCGAGCGAACCAGGAGTTGATTTAATCTCCGCCGCCTCTTCTGGCTCTAAATCATAGAGGTCTTTATCAAGCGGTTCGCCTGGATCAATTCTGTTTTGAATACCATCAAGACCAGCCATGAGCATCGCGGAAAAGGCGAGGTAAGGATTGCAAGATGGGTCTGGTGGACGGAATTCGATGCGTTTGGATTTTTCCGTTTTGGAATAGACTGGAATACGAACGCACGCGCTTCTATTCCGCTGTGAATATGCCAAATTGACTGGTGCTTCATATCCAGGCACCAAACGTTTGTAGGAATTGGTCGTCGGAGCAATAATAGCACAGAGTGCATCTGCATGCTTGAGCAATCCGCCGATGTAATACATTGCTGTCTCGCTCAACATTGAATATCCCTGCTGGTCAAAGAAAACGTTTTTGCCGTCTTTCCATAAACTTTGGTGACAATGCATCCCTGAACCGTTATCCTGGAACAGCGGTTTTGGCATGAATGTAGCCGTCATGTTATGCTTGTAGGCAATATTCTTGACAATATATTTGTACAGCATTGTTTTGTCTGCCATCTCGGTGAGCGGACCAAAGCGCATATCTATTTCTGCCTGCCCCGCTGTAGCGACTTCATGATGCTGAATCTCAATATCAATGCCCGATTCGATCATTTTAAGAACCATCTCTGAACGAATGTCCTGCAAACTATCCGTCGGTGGTACCGGGAAATAACCTTCTTTCCAACGGGGTTTATAGCCGAGGTTCGGATTTTCCTCCCGACCGGAATTCCATATACCCTCATTTGAATCGATGAAATAATATCCCGAATGCTGATTTTGGTCGTATCGAATGCTATTGAAAATATAAAATTCGGCTTCTGGCCCCCAATAGCTAGTGTCCGCTATACCAGTGGATTTCAGATACGCCTCTGCCTTCTGAGCAATGTATCGCACATCACGCGTGTAGCTTTCCAGCGTTATTGGATCTTTGATATTACAAACTAAACTCAGCGTTGGAATTTTGCATGCTGGATCAATTACCGCTGTCGAAGGGTCGGGAAACAGGAGCATATCGCTCTCCTGTATCTGCTGGAAACCTCTGATGCTGGAACCGTCAAATCCAGTTCCCTCTTCAAATAGTTCCTCAGTCATCTCACCGACTGGAATTGAAAAGTGTTGCCAGATACCTGGAAGGTCGATAAATTTCAAATCGACCATTTTGATATCTTTTTCTTTAGCGAAAGCAATAACTTCACTGGCTGTCATGATGTTCCTCCTTAAATTTTTCTATTCTCTCCGGCTTCAGAATATGATACCACGAATTTTATGGTAGAACAACTCCGTGTAGCGGAGTCCGAGAATCGGATCTGTCCCGAGAATCGGGGCGGACAGTAGATAATGTTCATCCGCGTCCGTCAATCATGTCAGTGGTATCTAAATCTATTGTAGCATAAAATCAAAATAGGGAAAACTCGTATCTACACACTTTTACAGAATGTCAACGATATAGTAATCAATTGCTCATAAATAATGCTCCTCAAGCTCCATACCCAAAGCGTCTTGTAGATTCTCGCCACCATTTAACGGATATTGGTAGTATTCTTCTCCGCTTGTTACTTCTGAAAATAGCTGCCACCATTCTTCTCCCAAGCCAACTATCTGTTCATCATGGGGTTCGAAAAATTCAGAAGCGACATGAGGAGGCAGCTTGTAAAATACTGCGCCCATATTCGAATGTAATGCACATAAAGTACCATCCAATAATATAAATTCTTCGAAGTTTCCCTGAAAAGACTTCATTCTAACCCTCGGTAAATTATGGAGTGATAAACAAAAAGAATTAAATATTGCTTAGAATCAAATTTTCACTTATCTCGGAAAGCGGTAACCTATTTCCTACTCGTTAGGGATAAATTATATAATAGTTTTAATTTGATGTCAAGAAAAAAATTGATATTTTTGAATTTTGAGGAAATTTTTATGTCAAAGAAGAGATTATAAAATCCCATTAGCACTGGGTTTTGCTTATGACAAGTCAGAAATTTCCCATGAGGGAATTTCCGTTAGCTATTGATTTCTTGTTCTCAATTCCTTAAAATAAAATCGGGAATTAAAAAAGGCGGTACGCTAAAGAGCATACCGCCTTAGATTTTTGAGAACACGTTACTTTACCTTCCACCGTTGCTTTATGACAACACCTAAATTGACATCTTCTCAAATTGAGCCATCACTTCACCCAGTTTTGCCTTTTGTTCGTTCCGAATGATATGATGAGCATATTCCGATATTTCACCGGCTTCATACATCTCATCCAATCTGCTAATTAGTTCTAAATACCCTGTTTTCAAACTTTCTAAATCTTTTTCGTTTGTCGTCTGGTAAGGTAAGCTATGTTGCTTCACTTCTTTGGATGTAGTCTCTTCAGATTCCAATATATCCTGCTTCCGGCTGATTATACTTCGGCTTACCAAAACGGCGAATAACCCCACTACGGCGATTATCCCAACGAACCATATAGGATTGAATCCTCTGCTGTATGGTAACTCAAGCTGTAGGTCTATAATCTGTCCATTGCTCAAATTGCTCGCTACATACTTTGCATAGGTTTTGCCTTGCATGTTGGCTTGTTCATTGGTGTTTGTCAACATTGTTGATGTCAAAGTAAATTGCCCGTCTGACACAAGCGCAAACAACTTACCTGTGTTGAAGGATAACTGACGCGAGAGGTCGATTTTCTTATTTGACTCCATTTGGTAATTAAATATGAACGTTGTCATGCCAGGCTGTGTAGCGTGGCTGTATAAAAGCGTATTTCCCTTGACGGATACACAACATTCCATGAAACCCTGTTGGAAATTGAGATTACGATATCCTTTCGGTAATTGAAGTCTAAAACCCACTTTATTTTCCGAATCCAGAGATGTTAGAAAACTGGTATTTCCAGAGTTTGCCATGATAATATATTCTGTCACAAAAAGTCCATCATCCATGGGTTCAAGAATTAAATGATGAGCCGCTGCTTGAATTTTAGAATCATCATCTGAAATGGAAAAAACATTAAGTTCAAGGTTTGGGTCAGACTCCCGCGCAAGATTTATAGGTTTGGCACCATATTCCACATCCTGATATAAGGCTGCAAGCCTGTAAGATATCGTGGGTTCTATTTCTAATTCAGAGAACGTAAAAGAACCTGTCTCATCGCTCACTACACTTTTCTTATCCACTTCGCTTTGGTTTTGATAAATGTATAGTAACACTTCCTGGTTGGGGACAACTTGGTTCAGAGTAAGATTTTTGACTGTTCCCTTAATTCGACCGGTGGCTTGTTCCCCCTTAATAAAGGGGGTTAGGGGGTTGTTTTCCTCGTTCTTTGGCATAGCATCGGAAACGATACACTCAAAGAACATCATCCCAATGATAAATAGTAGCGAAAGTATTCTTTTTTTTAACAACATCTTGATAGTCTCCATACCTAGACTTGAGTTCATTTTATACCTTTTTCATGTGAAAATTAGCAGGGTGAAATGATAAAAGGGTGAAAGAGTAACCCAATTACCCCTTACCCCCTTTACCCAATTACCCTTTTCTTTGGGATTTATATCTCGCTATCTCTGCTTCGACGCTATTTTTTAATTGCTGTCCTGTCGTTGTGCTTCGTAAATCGCCTATCGGTTCTGAAGTCATTGAATCCGCTTCAACTTTTGAAAGAAATTCCTGACGCAGTTGTTGATAGTCATCGTCTGATATCTTACCACATTCGTATTCGAACTCTAAGTCTTCAAGGGCATTATAGACTCGGTTATGCTCTTCAGCTAACTCAATTTCACTTCCATCAGATACCTTTTCCAGTCTCCCCTGAGATTTCCGCAGCAATGGGTAAGCAATGTAAGCAAGGATAGAAAGCCCAAGTAATAAAAATAGGAGTGCAGATGCCATTTATTCATTTCTCCTTGTGCGCCATATTTTTAAAAAAGTTTTGGAGAAGCTCTAATACAGCAATAAGAGCTCCAGCAAGCATCACCCAGCATCCGAGCCAAATGAAACCCACTAACGGGGTTATATAAAACGTGATTGCCGCACGTTCATCGTTTGTTATCCCACTTAGGGAAACATATAGGTCTTGAAGGAAGGTTGAATGTATATCCAATTCAGAAGTCGTTTGCTGATTTTTCTGTGGATAAAAAGCCAAGGCGGGCGTTAAAGTCGCTACCTCTTTCCCGGCATTTGTTACAACCAACTTTACGCCCTCATGATGCGCGTTCCGCTTCTCTTCACTGAAACGTTCTGCATACGTAACATCATAACGTCCAATCTGAAATGATTCACCTTGAGCAAGGCTTTGTTCAGATTTCGTCTTAAATCCTGTAGACCCCATGATGCCAATAAACACCAACACAATACCAATATGCACAATATATCCGCCATATCTACGTTTATTACGCCATACGAGTCCCCAAAACGCAGAGAAGGGATTTGAGCCTTCGCGTTTTGCGCGTGCGCGTGTGCCGCGATATAACTCCATCAGAATAGTTATCACAACAGAAAGTGATGCAAAAATACAAAACAGGGAATATATTCCGAGATTTCGATAAAAGAGGTAGGAAACTACCGTTCCGGAGAATGCTAAAACGAATGGTATTACAAAATTCCTCGTGAAATTTGTGACAGTCGCCTTCCTCCATGAAATAAGCGGGCAGATGCCTGTGAGAATTAAAAGTAGCAGACCAATGGGCCTGTTGACCAAGTTAAAGAATGCTTCGCCTACTGTAATCTTTTTGCCGATAAAAATTTCCGATATTATAGGATACATCGTGCCCCATAAGGTAGCAAAAGTTAATCCCAGCAAAAGCAGATTGTTTATCAGGAAGGAACTTTCTCGGGAAAGTAAGGCGGCAAATCTATTTGTGCTCTTCAACTGTTCCCGCCGGCGAATCGAGAATCCAATAATTATGAAGGAAGAGATAAAAATGAAACCCAGAAAAACGAAGGGAATCTTTGAAGCGGCGAAGGCGTGAACAGAAGATAAAATACCACTTCGAGTCAAGAACGTGCCAAATAAACATAGCTCGAAGGTCAGTGTAACCAACGCAATATTCCAAATTTTCAGCATATTGCGTCTTTCCTGAATCATTACAGAATGCAAGAATGCTGTAGCAGTAAGCCAGGGAAATAGTGAGGCGTTTTCGATTGGGTCCCAAGCCCAATATCCACCCCAACCGAGTTCCACATAAGCCCATTTGGCACCGAGAACAATGCCGAAAGTGAGAAATACCCAGGAGAATATGGTCCAAGGGCGAGAGCGTGGAATCCATGAATTACCGCTTTTGCCCGATATCAAAGCTCCAAGCGCATAAGCGAAAGGAACGGTAAAACCGGCAAAACCGATAAACAAAGTCGGAGGATGAAATATCATGTAGAAATTTTGTAATAATGGATTGAGGCCTGTTCCATCTTCTGACGGTGCTTGGTAAACGTATTGCGTGAATGGATTGCTCCAAAGTGTGACAACCAGCGCCAAAAAAAGTACCGCGCCAGCAATCATAAGCAAAGCATAATTCGCAAGTTCATCCTCTGCCTTTCTATTTCGCCACACCATTATGGCTCCAAAAATCGACAACAACCACAACCAAAATAAGAGCGACCCTTCTTGCCCCGCCCAAAAAGCAGAAATGGTATAAAATAGAGGCAGGTCACGGCTGGAATGGTTTGCAACGTACTTAATCGAAAAATCCCGTGTAACAAATCCATAAATCAACATAACTGACGCCAGAGTCACTAGAAAAAAAGCGCTATTGACTCCGCGCCTGCCACTATCTATGAAATCTCTGGAACCTTTTTTCAAGCCATAGACGAGAGCAACAATTGCCCATAGAGATGCAAAAATGGTAAGAATAAGAGATAGGTCACCTATGTTTGTCATTTTATCACACTAAAATTATGGTTATATCCACACTAAAATCTGCGAAAGTATAGAACATTGTCAAGTTAAAACAATTCAACCTAATTATCTCAAACAGCAATAGCAACCTCTTTACGTCCTTCACCAACTTGAGGTTGGGTTTTAACAAAACTGTTAACATCTTCGATAACTCTATTTACTAAACGATTGACATCTTCAGCCACACGTCCAGAGATAAAAGACAGGCCACACTTGCTACAAACATTGGCAGTAACATTCTTTACCGTTATTTTAACACCCGCCAATTCATAAACCAGTTCAGTTCGCCCTGGTTTTACAATATCTTTACATTCTGGACACTTTCTCTCTTTAGACCTCATCTTTTTCCTCCTTTTTTCCGGCGTTGATAATTGTTTGTCCATTCCTCATCAGATGGGATATAAACTGTAGGGATATACATTATATCTTTATCTGAATAATCACAGACCACATGCAATGGTAATCCATTTAACATTGTCCCATAGACTAAGACCCTGCGTCTCTTTGAATACCTCTCGATAATCTTGCCAGTGAGTAACACATATACAACATCTTCTGGTTCTACCCCATCCTTTTTGGCCTCAGTAATAGCATGACTATAAAACTCATAATCCTCATGTCGAACAAAATCTCTGATATTCTCTATGGAAATCAATAGTTGCGTCCTTCCATATAGTCCTTATGCCGTCAAGACGTTTGCCAATGAAGACGTGGGCGTGAGGCATGGCGAAATAAGTGTCGAAAGCCAAGATAGGGCGACGCCGCCCCTACGTGGCATGTAGCAAAATCAAGTTAATATAGAAAAGGGCAAGTGCGAATTTCTAATATTCCCACTTGCCCAAATGATGAAAATAGTGTTCCTAGCGGGATTTGAACCCGCGTCGCAGGCGTGAAAGGCCTGTGTCCTGGGCCAGGCTAGACGATAGGAACATTAGTGAGCCGTGCAGGGGTCGAACCTGCGACCACCTGATTAAAAGTCAGATGCTCTACCGACTGAGCTAACGGCCCAACCCAAATCAAAAACGTGAGTTATAATGATACATAATTTTGGGATAAATGTCAAGAAAAAATTGCATTTTCCATAGAAAAATTTCGGGATTGGTATTATTCCCGTTTTTCATTCCAGTTTGAAAGTCGATAAACTCTACAATTCATCAATTGAGGGATATTTTTTTGAAGGGAAAACCAAGGGTTTTCCCTTTCAAAACCCTTTCCTATGAGGAATTTATATTTTTTCATTGACTTTATTGATGTACTTCGTTAAACTATAATCCAAGAAATAAGTTAGTTTTCTAATTTTGGGGCGTTTGGGAAGTAAAAAAGAAGGAGCTAGAGATGAATATTGAACATTTTATAGGTATTGGCATTGTTGCGTTAGCATATTTTGCCTTTTGCGCATTAGTTTTTTACAGTAACAGAATCGTGGAAAAGATTTACAAGTCCGATGCCAGTACTCTACGTCAGATTAAACGAGTATTGAGACAAGAGGAGGAGGATGATGGCAGAAGTTAACAGAGAGATAGAATCTGAACTCTCGCGTGAACTTTCATTGTTCCACATAACTATGATGGGTGTGGGCATGATGATTGGAGCCGGAGTTTTCGTTTGTACCGGAATATCAATAGGTAAATCAGGCCCTGGTGGAATCCTCATCGCTTTTGCACTTAATGGCTTGATTGCTTTGTTCACTGGTATGTCTTACGCTGAATTATCTTCTGCTATCCCAAAAGCGGGTGGCGGATACGATTATATCAAAGAAAGTTTCCGCGGACCTTGGGGTTTCATCACCGGTTGGATGCTATGGTTTGCTTCATCAGTAGCGGGTAGTCTATATGCAATCACCTTTTCTATGTATACCCTACATTTTCTGAAAAATTTTGCAATCTTTCATAGTTTAGGATTGGAAAATCTCGTGGTTGAAAAGACTATCGCAGCTACCATCGCTATTATATTCATCTATATAAACTATCGTGGCGCATCAGAAACTGGATTAGCTGGTAGCTTAATGGCTATAGGGCAAACAATAACCTTAGCTATTGTCGCAATCGCTGGTTTTGTAACGGTCTTCAGACAACCATCAAGTCTGGGAAACTTTACACCTTTTTTACATGGAGGTTGGAGCAACATTATTGTGACGATGGGATTTACTTACATTGCCTTTGAAGGCTACGAAGTCATATCTCACACTGCTGAAGAAGTGATCGCCCCCAAAAGACATCTGCCTAAAGCTATCCTCTATTCTCTCTTGATAGTTGTTACAACTTACCTTTGTGTGGCTTTTAGTGTTGTAATAGGCGTTGAAACACAAGGACAAGAGGTCTGGGAATGGTTTAGTCAACGCGGTGCCACTGGATTCTCGGATGCTGTTGCGCAATTGTTACCCTTTGGCGGGGTGTTGGTTATCATCGCGGTAATCTTTTCCAGCACCTCTGCGCTCAATGCAACGACTTATTCTGCTACAAGAGTATCATTTGCATTAGGGCGCGATAAATATCTACCGCAGATTTTCTCACGCATCTCCAAACGCACTCGAATCCCGGATGTCGCTTTATTTTTTTCAGCTATAATCATAGTGGGGACAGCCATTGCATTACCGGTCGAAACTGTAGCATCCGGCGCGGATATTATGTTTCTATTAACGTTTCTACTGATAAATCTATCAGTCATAAAGGTCCGCAAGGACAGAGGCGATGAATTGAGCTATGGTTACGTAATGCCATTCTTCCCTTATATTCCGATAATTGCCATAGTCGCTCAAATTGTTTTGGCAATCTGGCTCCTCGACATGAGTATAATCGCTTGGATAGTAGCAGGCACATGGATAATCTCTGGATTTGTCATCTACTATGTCTATTCTAAAGGAAAAGTCATAGAGGAGGAAGAGGTTACCGTCCTAAGAGAAGTCAGAGAATTAGTCCGCAAAGAATATCAGATTCTCGTGCCTGTGGCCAATCCTGCGAATGCCGCTATATTGATGGATTATGCCACCAGGATAGCCAGAGCCAGGGATGGCGAAATATTAGTTATGAGTATGGCGATAGTGCCAGAGCAAACTCCGCTTTCTGAAGCCAGACAATTTGTCGCTGGGAGCGAGGAAGCTATCAATGAAGTGTTAAAGAATACTCCTGAAGATATTCCCTTAAGTAGCACTGTTAGATACGGTCACAATGCCGCCAGAGGGATTATCGGAGCAATCAGAGAACATGACAGCAACATGGTAATTCTCGGTTGGCGTGGACGTTCATTACGACGTGATTTTGTTTTAGGCAGTACAATCGACCCGGTAATTGAAAGAGCATCTTGCGACGCAATAGTCGTCAAATTGGGTTCAGATGTTCAACCTAAGAAGATACTGGTACCAGTAGCCGGTGGACCACATACCCCCTCGGTGTTGGAAGTTGCAGTAATAATGGCGGAATCGTTTGGCGCGGAAATAACGGCAGTACACGTTTTAAGAAGAGGAATTACTGAACAGCAAGCAAGAGAAACAATAGAGCCTGTTTTGGAATCTATTGAGGACAAATCAAAAATCGGTTCTGTCAAATTCATAGGGCCAGGGGATATTGTTGACTTGATTATTGCAGAATCCCACGACTATGATATGGTAATCATAGGTTCCCCGTTGGTATCAGGCGGAAGGTTATACCGGCAGGTGGTATTCGGCTCGATTCCTGAACGAATAAGCAAAGGAACGGACAAGACTGTTATGATGGTTAAGAGAAATTTGGGCATACGTTCATGGGTGCAGAAGTGGTTTGGAAGCTCAAAAGGGCAAAGGAGTTAAAGAGTTAACCTTTTAGCTCCAGATATTGGCACTTCTTCGGAAAGTCGATTTTCTGTTGAAGAAAACGGAGGTCAAAAATGGCGAATTTAGCAATTGATGGCGGACAACCCGTCCGAACCAAATCGTTCCCTTCGGGGAACAAGGTCGGCAAAGAGGAATTAGAGCAACTGGAACAGGTCATCGCGTCTGGCAATATGTTTCAAGGCGCGAAAGTCCAAGAGTTTCGGGAAGGATTTGCGAATATGTACGGCGCGAAGTATTGCGCCTCAAGCACATCGGGAACAGCATCGCTTCATGTTGGAGTAGCGATGGTCAATCCAAATCCCGGCGATGAAATAATCACCAGTCCCATCACCGATATCGGCACAATTATTCCCATCATCTATCAAAACTGCATCCCGATTTTCGCCGATATTGAGCCATATA
>JACKQG010007491.1_pt1 | contig 10963 bp, 5 predicted proteins | sample 8237621 | NCBI WGS metagenome assembly JACKQG01 (sample SAMN15677084, study PRJNA649215) | marine metagenome | biome: marine; feature: Black Sea; material: saline water; isolation source: suspended particulate matter (SPM) from the Black Sea western gyre | collected 2013-06-09/2013-06-10 | depth... | reverse complement strand
GCGACGCGACCGAGGGCGGCTTCAACTCCCTGTTCACGGGCCGCTGCCGGGGCGAACACCTGATGATGATGGGCCAGCAGGCGACCATGGGCGAGGGCACGCAGACGCGCACCTGGTTCGTCTCCCGCTTCGACGCCGAGGGCCGGGAGCTGGACCGGCTATGGACCCGCTCCAGCACGATCGACTTCAGCCGGCCTGTGATCCGCGAGCTGGACATCATCGACCCGGCCATGTTCGGCTCGACGATCGGCCCCGACGGGCGCGTCTACATCGCGACGCACCAGGACCGCTACGCAATCGACGTCTACGGGCCCGACGGCAAGCTCTCCCACGTGATCGAACGGGACTTCGAGCCGCGCGAACGGCTCGACCTCGAGACGGGCCGTGTCCAGGCCGTCTTCGACTTCTGGGCGAGCCGCAACCCCGCCGGCATCGAGAGCCACGTCGAGAGCGTGGCCGCCACCATCAACAACCTCCACGTGGACGACCGGAACAATCTGTGGGTCGAGCACAGCCGCAGCGGCGAGACCGGACCCGAGGGGACCTTCCTCACCTTCGACGTCTTCGACCCGGACGGCAGATTCCTCAAGCAGGTGGCCCTGGTCGGCGAGGGCGACCCGCTGGACGACCGTCTCTACTGGGCGCGCGACGACATGGTGGTGCTGATCAAGGGCGCCATCCCGGCCATGTACGCCAGCATGGCCAACGGGCGGGCCGAGAACGAGGAGGAGGCCGAACTCGACGAGATGGAAGTGGTCTGCTTCAGGGTCCCGCGCTAGGCCGTATTGGACCTGCGCCTGCGGGCTGTGTTATCATTGTGGGCGGCCCCCGACACAGCCTGGAGGATCATCTTGCGCCACATCGCCCGTCTGATCGCCGTCCTGGCCGTGCTCGCCGCCGCCACCGCTTCCGGCAACCCCCCGCCCATCCCCCTGCAGGCCGCCTTCGAAGCGGCCGGGCCCCTGAACGGTTACGACCGCTACCTGACGCTGGTGACCGGGCAGGTCTACTCGGGCGGCCTGCTGATCGGCCCCACCTGGGACGAGGACCGGTCGCTCTTCATCGACGACGAGCAGGGTCTCGACGTGATGATCGAAGGCAACGGCGCCATCCTGGACCTGCAGGGGCAGCAGATCTGCGTCTCCTTCTGCGGCAACCGCCTCGACATCCAGGACTGCATCATCCTGAACGGAGGCGTACGGTACCGCGGCGACGTGGCGGTCGGCCTGGACCGCATCCCCGAGGGATCGGTGCGCTACTGCACCTTCTACCGTCCCCACGACTTCGCGGTGCGCCTGGAGGGCGCGGGCGCGGGCATCACCCTCGAACGCAACATCGTCGTGGACGCCATCGACACGGGACCCGACGGACTGATCTGGAGCGGGATCACCGGGACCAACCTGCCCACGGGCCTGGCCTTCGGCCTCACGGTGCAGGTGGGCACCTACGGCCTGGCCGAGGTGCAGGACAACTGGACCTGGTTCGGCGACGTCGGGTTCAACAACGATCCGCTCCGTCACTTCTGCCTGCTCTGCGAGTACGGCTGAACGATCCCCGCCGCGTGGCAGGGGGCCGGGTCGCCCCCCAACAACAACGTCATCGGCGACGATCCCGGTCTGGTCGATCCCGAGGGAGGCGATTTTGCGCCCCTGCGCGCCACCGACTACGGCTGCCGCGTCATTCCCGATCCGCCGGCCGCCGGGTCGCGGGCCGCGCCCGGCCCCGCGTTCGCCGCGACGGCGCCGTCCCTGCGGCGCGGCACCACGCTGCGCGCCGGCGGCGCGATCACCGAGGACACCGTGTGGGACGCGCCCGTGGTGACCGTCACCGACGACGTCGTCGTCTCGAACGGCGCGACCCTGACCGTGGTCTCCGGCGTGCGGGTGGAGTTCACGGACTACCACGGACTGCTGGTCACCGACGGGGCGCTGCAGGCGGCGGGCAAGGTGGACGACCGGATCGTCTGGACCACGGCCTTCCCCCGCGCCTTCGACGAGACCCAGTCCACGGTGGGCTGCTGGAACGGGATCACTTTCTTGAACGTGCCCGCCGACGCGCCCGCCTCCTACCTCCGCTGGTGCGTCCTGCAGTACGCCAAGGCCGTGCCCGGACTGGGGCTCGACGTCGCGGGACCGCGCGTGGGCGGCCGCCCGCCCGACGGGGCCGGCGGCGCCCTGCGCGTGGTGGGCCACTCGCAGCTCGAGGTGACCGGCTGCACGTTCCGCCGCAACTGCGCGGACCGCGGCGGCGCCATGGCGGTCCACTACGGCGGCGCGCCGCTGTTGGCGAACTCCCTGATGGTGGACAACGTGGGCTGGAGCCGCGCCGGGGCGATCTTCGTCGGCTACGCCTACCCCGTGCTGGTGCACGACACGCTGGCCTTCAACCGCTGCGTCAACCCGGAGATCTTCGATCTCACGGCCGGCGCCATCGACCACTTCCACGCCAAGCCCCGGTACGAGGGCTGTGTCATCTACGCCAACGAGACCAACCACCACGATCACCACGAGATCCTCGAGGCCAAGTCCTACTACACGTCATACTGCGACATCGCCGGCGTCGGGGACGGCGTCGGCTGCCTGGACCAGGATCCCCTGTACATCCGGCACGGCCAGGGGCGGCTCGGCGGACGCTCACCCTGCCGCAACGCCGGATCCTACCTGCTGGTGGAGGAGCAACTGCCCGAGACCGACCTCGACGGCTTCCCGCGACGCGAGGGCGCCGAGGTGGACATGGGCTGCTACGAGTTCACGCCCAGTTCCGCGACCGGGGACATGACACCCGTCCTGGTCTCGGTCCCGCGCGCCTGGCCCAACCCCTGCAACCCCCGCACGACGGTGACCTTCCGCACGGAGCGGCCCGGCCCCGCGCGTCTCGGCCTGCACGACCAGCGGGGTCGCCTGGTGCGCACGCTGTTCGCGGGCGAATTGCCGGCCGGGGAACATGCGGTGGCGTGGGACGGTCTGGACGAAGGGGGGCGGGGCGCGGCCTCGGGCACCTACCTGATCCGGCTCGACAGCGACGGCCGGTTGCGCGTCGGCACACTGACGCTGGTCCGCTGAGCGGTCCGGATCCGTCCGGAAACCTGTGGGCCGGACCTACATGGCCTCGTCGAATTCCTGACGGTACTTCACCACGCCGTGGACGCCCTCCATGGCGGTCTGATCGTAGACCACGGCCATGAAGGCCTCGCCGGGCACGTCCTCCCACTGGCAGGTCAGGCCGAGCCGACCGGCGATCTCGAAGCCGAAGCGCGGGTAGAAGTCCGGGTGCCCGAGGACGATCACGAAGGGGCAGCCGCGTCCCTTGAGCTGGGCGAGGCCGTGCTCGACCAGCTTGGAGCCGACGCCCTGCCGCTGGTGCGGGGGCGAGACGGCCATGGGCGCCAGGCCCATGCCCCTGACGGTCTCCCCCTCGGACTCGATCAGGGTGGGCGTGAAGAGGATGTGGCCGACGAGCCGGCCGTCGTCCTCGGCCACCAGGGAGAGGGCGTCGGGACAGGCCAGGCGCAGCTTGTCGACGAGGTCCGCCTCGGCTGGGCTCTCGAAGGCCAGCTCGTTGATCAGACGCACGGCGGGGATGTCGTCCGGTTGTTCGCGTCGAATGTTGATCATGGCGTCACCTCCCGGTCGATCATGAGTGCAGCGGCCTCAACATCAGCTTACGGAAAAAGATCCTCCCCCCACACAGCAACGCCATCATACCTCCCCCCGGTCCCCGACGCGAGGGCGCGCTCGAGCCGGGGCGACGCGTGGGGCATCTCATGTCTCCCGCAAGGTCATCCGCTGCAATCGGCGCAGGAGCCGCCCGGCCCCGCCGAACGCATCTTCGGCCAGGGCCGCCGTGGTGGGCAGCAGCACCGAGGTCAAAAATGTGCTGACGAACAGCCCGCCCATGATCACCAGGGCCATCGAATAATAGTACACGCCGCCCAGAGACGGCTTCTGCACCACGATGGGCACCAGGCCGATGAGCGTGGTGACGGCCGTCATCAGGATCGGACGCAGGCGCTCGCGGCCGCCGGTGAGCATGGCCTCGGTGCGGTCCATGCCCGCGCGGCGGTACTGGTTGATATGCTCGAGCATGACGATGCCGTTGTTGACGACGATGCCGATCAGCAGCAGCAGCCCGATGGCCGCGGGCTGGTCGAAGGAGGTGCCGGTCAGGTAGAGGGTCCAGACGGCGCCGGACATGGCGAAGGGCAGCGACACCATCAGCGCCAGGGCCTGCCGCACCGACTCGAAGAGCCCCGCCATCACCGCGAAGACCAGCAGCAGCGCCAGCAGCAGGTTCGTCAGGAACTCCCTGGACTGTTCCTGGCGCCGCTGCTGCCACTCGCCGAAGGTCCAGCGGTAGCCCAGGGGCATCTCCATGTCGGCCAGCGCCACCTCGATCAGGGGCATGTACCGCTCGCTGGTGCCCTCTTCGAAGCGGCCGTTGACCCAGATGCTGGTCAGGCGGTTGTCACGCTGGATATGCTCGCGCCCCGGCCGCTCCACGAAGTCGGCCACCGCCGCCAGGGGCACCTTCTCGCCCGTGGCCGTCCGCAGGGACAGATTGTGCAGCTGGGACAGGCTCTCGGTCTGCTGCTCGTCGAGGGTCAGGCGCATCTCGCGCTCGCCGTCCTCGGTGCGGAAGCGTTGCAGCCGGCGCCCGCGGTAGGTGAGCCCCACCACCTCGGCCATCTGGCTGGGCGACACGTCGTAGCGGGCGACCAGGTCGCGGTCGGGCTCGATGTGCAGCTCCTGCTGGGCCTCCTGGTGGCGCGTCTCCACGTTCATCAGGCCGGGGATGGCCTCCACGCGCCGTACCGCCTCCTCGGCCAGCTGCATGAGCACCTCGGTGTCGTCGCCCACGATCTGGAAGCCGATGCGCTTGCCGCCGCCCCCGTGGCTCCGCCAGCCCTGGCGCTGCTCCTGCACCTCCAGCTTGACGCCGGCGAGCTCGGGCAGGTAGCGGGGCAGGTCGCGGCGCAACGCGCCGATGGTCTCCTCGTCGGCCTCGCCGTCGGCGGGATAGAGGCGGGTCATGGTCCAGCGGTCGTTCCAGAAGCTGTAGACGGACTGGACCTTCATGGCGGCGAGATGCGGTTCTAGCGCCGCCTCGACCACGTCGACCGCGGCCTCGCGGCCTTCGAGGGTCTTCTCCTCGCTGAAGTCGTAGCTGACCTGCACGAAGAGCTCGGTCCGGCTGGTGTCGAAGGCCATCTCGACGTGCTTGAACGGATAGACGGCCGAGGCGATCACGGCCAGACCCACCAGCGGCGCGATCCAGCGGCGGCGCAGGTTGTAGGCGAGCAGACGCTGGTAGCCGGCCTCCAGGCGCTCCATGGCGCGGCCCCGGGGACGAGGCCGGGCGCGGATGTACTTCGAGGTCGCCAGCGGGATGAGGGTCTGGCTGATGAAGAGCGAGGCGAGCAGCGTGAAGCAGACGGTGATGCCCAGTTCCTTCAGGTATAGGTTCATCTCGCTGGGCTTGTTGAAGATCAGCGGGATGAAGACGATCACCGAGGTCAGCGTGGCGGCCACCACGGCCGTGCTGACCTCCCGGGCGCCGCGCCTGGCCGCCGTCCGGCGGTCGCTGCCCAACTCCCGGTGCCGGGAGATGTTCTCCATCACGACCACGGCGTTGTCCACCAGCATGCCGATCCCCACGATCAGGCCCAACAGCGTGAGCGTGTTGAGGGACTTGCCCTGGCTCCAGACGATGCCGCAGGTCACGATCAGCGAGAAGGGTATGCAGAGCACCGCCACGAAGGTCGTCGAGACGCGGCGCAGGAAGGCGAAGAGCACCAGAGAGGCGAGGATGGTGCCGAAGATGCCCGTGAACATCAGGTCGCGCAGGGTCTTGCGGATCTCCCGGCCCTGGCTGAACCAGATCAGGAAGTTCACGCCCTCGAGGTCGGGATCGTCGTTCATGGCCGCGATGGTTCGCTCGAGCCGGTCGCAGACGTCGACGGTATTGGCCTTCGATTCCTGGGAGACGGTCACGCCCACGGCGAAGTCGCCGTCCAGATGGCGGCCGTATTCCAGGGGAGGCTCGCGGTAGAGCACGTCGGCCACGTCGGCCACGCGCAACCCGTCGGCGCGCAGGGGCAGCTCGCGGATCATCTCCACGCTGGACAGGCTGCCGACGGTGCGCAGGGTGTAGCGCGAGTCGCCTTCGGCGATCTTGCCCAGGGACTGGTCGAAGTTGCCGCCGCGCAGGATCCGGGCCACGTCGCGCACGTCGATGCCGTGCAGCTCAAGGTCGGCGACGCGCAGGTTGATGCGCACCTCGCGCGGGTTGACCCCGTCCAGGCGCACCTGCGCCACGCCGGGAATGCGCTCCAGGGGCCGGATGATCTTGCGGTCGAGCAGATCGTAGCTCTCGGAGAGGTCGCGCGGCGAGCTGAGGCGCCCCTCGAGGATGGGCGAGTCGGCGTCGCGGGTATCCCAGTTGGGACTGACCTGGATGTCTCCGATGTCGTCGGGCAGTTCGCCGCGGACGCGGTCGATCCGCTCCCAGATCTCCACGCGCGCCAGGTGCATGTCCATGCCCCAGTCGAAACCCAGGCGGATGCGCCCGCCGTCGCTGGCGCAGCGGGACCACATGCTCTGCAACCCCTTGACCGACCCCAGGGCGTCCTCGACCGGGCGCACGATCATGCGCTCGACCTGCTCGGGCGAGGCGTTGTCGTAGGGCAGGATCACGAAGAGTTCGGGCTCGACGATGTCGGGCATGAAGGCCAGGGGCAGACGCCCGAGCGCCACGAGGCCCAGCACCACGATGCTCAGGATCAGCATCAACGTGGTGACGGGGCGTTTGATGGCGATCTCGGGAAGGGTCAAGCCTCTCCTCCCTCTCCGGCCGCGTCGATGCGCGACGGCACCAGATGATACGCCGCCGGGATGACCACCAGCGTCAGCAGGGTGCTCAGCAACAGACCGCCGGCCACGGTGACGGCCAGCGGCGAGCGGAGCTCGGCGCCCTCGCCCCAGGCCAGGGCCATGGGCGTCAGGCCCAGGATCGTGGTCAGAGTGGTCAGCAGGATGGGACGCAGCCTGAGGTGGCCGGCTCGCACCACGGCCTCGCGCTTGGACACGCCGGCGCGACGCAGGCGGTTGACGGTGTCGATCAGGACGATGGCGTTGTTGACCACGATGCCCACGAGCATCACCGCGCCGATCAGCACGATCACCGTCACGGTGGTGCCGGTCAGCAGCAGCCCGGCCACCACCCCGACCAGCGCCAAGGGGATCGTGAACAGCACCAGGAACGGATGCAGGAAGGACTCGAAGGTGGCGGCCATCACCAGGTAGACCAGGAAGATGGCCAGGGCCAGGGCGAACCTCAGGCTGGCGAAGCTCTGCTCCATTTCACGATTCTGTCCGCCCAATTCCACGGTCACGCCCGGCGGCGGCGGCACGGCCGCCACGAAGCGACGCACATCCTCGACGGCGGCGCCGAGGCCGCGTCCCTCCAGGTTGGCCGACACCACGGCCGCGCGCTGTTGCTGGAGGCGGTGGATCTCGGCCGGGCCACGGGCCTCGGTCACGTCGGCCACGGCCGACAGGTGCAGGGTCCGGTCGCCGGCGCCGGGCAGCACGAGGTTGCGCACGTCCCGGATCGACCGGCGGTCGGATTCGCGGTTGCGAATGCGGATGTCGATCTGGCGGTCATCCTCCTTGAACCGGGTGGGCACCACGCCCAGCACCCGATTCTTGAGGGTCTCCGACAGCACGCCCATGTCCAGACCCATGGCGGCCAGCCGCTCGCGGTCGAAAACCACCTGGAGTTCCGGATTGCCGGCTTCCAGCGACGATCGGATGTCCACCAGCCCGGGCACCGACTCGAGCTCGGCGGCCAGTTCGAGGGAGTAGGCGCGCAGCTCGTCCAGATCTTCACCGAAGATCACGACCTCCACGGGCGTCTTGAGGCTGAAGTAGGCGGGTCGGCCGAATTTTACCTCGAGGTCGGGCAGGGCGTCGAAGCGAGCGCGCAGGCGGTCTGCCACCTCCATCTCCACCACGCCGTCGGTACCGTCGGCGAGCACGATGTTCAACTGGCCCAGGTTTTCGGCCTTGGTGTTGACGGACAGCCCGCCCGACACCAGCCGGCTGCCGACGGTCGCGTAGTGGCGGTCGACGAGGCCCTCCGCGCCGGCGGCCTCCTCCATGACGGCCACGGTGCGGTCGGTGGCGACCAGCGACGCTCCCTCGGGCAGGTTCACCTCGAAATGGAACTCCCCCTCGCTCATCTGGGGAATCAGCTCGGTGTCCAGCAGGCGCACGGCGTAGACGGACGCCGCGAACACGGCGAAGCCGATCAGCAGGGTCAGCCCGGCCCGGTTCAGGGCGCCGCCGAGCAGACGGTCGTAGAAACGCGAGACGCCGCCCAGGGTCATCACCGGCCGGTCGGTGATCGCCTCGCCGGCCAGCGTGTCACCGGCTTCGGGCGCGCGACGCTCCCGGCCGGTCGGCAGCTTCGCACCGGCCGCGCTGAGCATGGGTATCAGGGTCACCGCCACGACCAGCGAGGCGAGCAGGCTGAAGGTCACCGTCAGGGCCTGGTCGCGGAAGAGCTGGCCGGCCACGCCCTCGACGAAGATGATGGGCAGGAACACGGCCACGGTCGTCAAGGTGGAGGCCACCACCGCGGGGCCCACCTCGGAGGTGCCGTCGACGGCGGCGCGGAAGTGGCTGCTCCCGAGCTGCCGCTTGCGGAAGATCGACTCCAGCACCACGATCGAGTTGTCCACCAGCATGCCGATGCCCAGGGTCAACCCGCCCAGGGACATGATGTTCAGGGAGATGTCCAGGCGATACATGGCGATGAAGGTCGCCACGACCGAGATGGGAATCGAGGTGGCGATGATCAGGGTGCTGCGCAGGTCGCGCAGGAACAGCAGCAGCAGCAGGACGGCCAGCACGCCGCCGATCAGGGCCGCGTTGCGCACCTCGTCCACGGCCTGCTGGATGAAGCGCGACTGGTCGAAGAGGATGGTGAGAGAGACTCCCGGCGGCAGCTTGTCGCCGGTCTGCCACTCGTCCAGACGGGCCCGGAGATCGCGCGCGGCGGTGACCGTGTTGGCGTCCCCCTCCTTGTAGACGGAGATCTCGACCGATTCGCGGCCGTTCACCCTCGTGATCTCCTCGCGCTCCTTGCTGCCCCAGAGCACCGTCGCCACGTCGCCCACGCGCACCAGGCCGGACGCATCCCGGCGCACGATGAGATCGGCGATCTCCTGCACGTCGTCGAATTCGTTGATGGTGCGGATCAGGTACTGGCTGTCCCGGCCGCGCAGGGCGCCGCCGGGCAGGTTCACGTTGCCCGCGCCGACGACCTGACGCACCGCATCCAGGGAGAGGCCCAGGGCGGCGAGCCGTCCCTGGTCCACGTCGACCTGGATCTCCTCCTCGAGCCCGCCCTTGATCTGCGCCGCCGCCACGCCCATGACCGTCTCGAAGTCCTGCTTGATCTGCTTGTCGGCCAGCCGTCGCAGGACGGTCAGGTCCGCCTCGCCCGACAGGGCCAGGCGGATGATGGGGTCGAGGCTGGGGTCGAAGCGCAGCACCACCGGATCGGTGGTCTCCTCGGGCAGGATCAGCCGGTCGAGCTTCTCTCTGATCTCCATGGTCAACAGGTCCATATCCGAGCCCCAGGCGAACTCCAGGGTCACTTCCGAGATGCCCGGCCGCGAGACCGAGTGGATGCTCTGCAGGCCGCGCAAAACGCCCACGGCCTCCTCCACCGGCCTGGTCACCAGGTTCTCGACTTCCTGGGGCGCCGTATCGGGAAACTCGGTCTGGACGGTTATCGAGGGGTAGGCGATGTCCGGAAAGAGTTCCAGCGAAAGACGGCCATAGGCCACCAGGCCGAAGACGACGACAGCCAGGGCGGACATCACCACGCTGACGCGGCGACGAACGGCGAGTTCGGCCAGCGCCCTCATCGGCCGCCCGCTTCGCCCGACTCGAGGATCTTCAGAAGCGTGCCGTGCTTGAGCGAGCGCTGCCCCTTGACCACCACCATGTCGCCCGGGACCAGGCCCGCGACGATCTCGGTATGGTCGTCGTCGGTGAAGCCGGTCTCGACGATGCGCCGCTCGGCCACCGTTTCCCCGTCTTCCCCCGCGCCGGCGACGGGCACGAAGACGACCGTCTCGCCCTTGTCCGTCAGCACGGCGCCGCGCGGCACCAGGATCGCGTTCTCGCGCTGCTCGGTGACGATCCTGACCACGGCGAAGTCGCCCGGACGGACGCTCGCGGGACAGTCGCTCACCTCCACGGTGACCTTGATGGTGCCGCTTGCGGGATCGATCACCGGGCTGATCAGCTTGATGCGGCCCTCCAGCCGCGTGCCGTCGCTGTCGAGCTCCAGGTCCACGTCCTGATCGTGCCGCAGTTTGTTGAACTCGCGGCTGGGCACGTGGACCCGCGCCAGCAGCGGGTCGAAGTCGGCGAGGTCGAAGAGCGGCGTGCCGACCGATACGTTCTGCCCCACGTCCACCAGGCGCTGCGTGATCCGCCCCGCGAACGGCGCCCGGACCGTCGTGTACGAGAGGCTCAGCCGGGCGAGCCCCTCCTCCGCGCGGGCGTTCTCCAGCTCGCTCAGGGCGGACTGGAACTCCTCCTCCGAGGCCAGATCCTCGGCGCGCATGGATTCCATGCGCGCAAAACGCGAGTGCAGGTTGGCCGTGTTGGCCTCGGCCTGCTCGACCCGGAAACGGTACTCGTCGTTGTCGATGCGCAGCAGGGCGCCGCCGGCGTCGACCCGGTCGCCCTCCTCGGCGCTGATGGCCAGGATCTGGCCGGTGACACGGGCGAGCACCTGGGCCGTCTTCTCTGCCTCCAGCGACGCGGTGGCGTCGTAGTAGCTGGCGATGGCGCCGCTGGCTGCGGCGCTAACGGCAACGGGGACGGCCTGCTGGGCTGGGCGTGCTCCGGTTGGACCGTGCCCGGGCCCCTGTGTCCGGGCGGGG
>JACKQG010005209.1_pt1 | contig 10963 bp, 6 predicted proteins | sample 8237621 | NCBI WGS metagenome assembly JACKQG01 (sample SAMN15677084, study PRJNA649215) | marine metagenome | biome: marine; feature: Black Sea; material: saline water; isolation source: suspended particulate matter (SPM) from the Black Sea western gyre | collected 2013-06-09/2013-06-10 | depth... | reverse complement strand
CACGGGCTTTCTGTTTCCGGGCTTTCTTAGCTAATTTTTTCTGTCTTCTTCTCTGATCGGGAGCTATCAAATATATCCTTATTCATCGCTGTTGTATTCTTTTTTCGGGAATAAACGGAACCTTGGGAGAGAAATAATTGATTTTGGATTACGCACTTTTCCAAAGGGAAAAAGGGACTACCTTTTCAAAATAGGAGTCGCCGCCATGCGAATAGCCCCTTTCATCCTCAACAAAGCCATGGTCCGCCGTGATTACTACGTTTAGGTGGGGCGGAATAGCCTTTAAGAGCGGACGCATCAGCGCTTCCATGCGGGTATTGATAACATCCAATATAACCGACAAAGGTTCTCTCCGTTCATGAAGTAATGTATCCACGATAGTAGTATTCAACACTAACAAGTCTTGCTCTTTCGCTAATTGTGCTATCACATTTTTCCGATTGCGAGGATCTTCGGATACCGTTTCCAAGTGCCAGTCCAGGGCGCCAGTGGCATCGGCCAGTTGCTGAATCAACAACGGGCGATTCACTTCCGTAGTAGTAAGACTGGAGACTTCCATTGCCGCCAAGTACACCTGATTATGATGCGGTAAATTTTTCCCAAACCAGGGACTTAAACTTTCCCAAATATCCCAGCGCATGGCATCAATGATCAGTAGTACCAACGGTGGGTCATTCAACTGTTCCAGCAACCTTTTCGGAAATCTCCCGCTGGTTAGGTAAGGGAGAGGGAGCTCTTTCTTTAAAACCGACTCTTTCCCGAGCAGGAGTCTCCGGTGAAATTTTCCGCTCCGGTCTGATAGTATCCGCAAGCGGTCACCCAGTTCAAGATCCAGCAAGGTATTTTTCTGTTCCACAGCGGCCAGTAATCCTGGTAACCGCCAACCGCCGGAAAGATAGTGAGCCATCAGGTTAGCGGTCGTCTCGCCCTGACTCACAATATCAATTGCGGCTAAGTAATGATCAAGTACCTCTAAATGAGACCACTGCTGGCGACAGCGATGGGACCGTAGCGATTGTAAAAAATCATTTGCTTTGCTTGACAGTGGTTCGGTGGGAGCAATTTTCTTAAAAACGTTTTTGACTATGGTAACGGAAAGCGATTCCAGCAGGATTTCATGGGTGATGAAATCCAGTAGTTCCTCGATCGTCATTTTTTCCGGATTGATTAATTGCTCTAAACGGGACATGAGTTGCAGGCGGGTAAAATACATAGCTACCTTTGAAACATCTTCTGCCACTTCTGATTCTTGCCGGATGGCGGTGATCACATTCAAATCTTTTGATTTTAATCGGTACCGTTCCAGCACCCAATCCATCCATGTTTCCCGGTCATGCTGGATAGCCCAGGCGATGATCCAAAAAGCCTCAAAAAAGCGAATCCCATCCTCATTGATAGCCTCCCCGGCCCCCTGGTACTTTCGTCGATCAAACTCCGGCAGTTCCAGTTCTCCCAAAATATGTATGTGGGTTTCGTCGTCAACCGTTTCGCCCTCGGTTAACCACTGTTCATATATTTTCCGGGCCTCATTAACTGTTATTTGTTTTCCGGACAGTTCATTTATTAAGGATCTTACAGGTCGCTGCAGAATCAGAATCTTCCCCCGGATTGCCGCATTGATCGCCATAATCACCTGATCCGTTATCAACACCCCTAGCCGGTGGTGCTGTCTCTGAAACCGCTCAGTCGGAAAGGTTAAAAGCCTGGCAAGTTTATCAGCGATCTCGGCCTTCCCCACCTGGGATAGATCGGCAAGATATTCTTCGATGGCCCAGCGGTAAGTTGTCTGTAGCTGTTGCAGAACATTCAAGACGCCTGCACGGGCAGCTCGCACTATTCCGTCTAATTGCGATTCCGGTAATTTCTGTCCCGGAACAAATCCGCATTCACATTGAGGTACGGTAACGAGCTGGTGACCCACATTACGGTTGCACGGAGTTTCCAGTTGCCACAAGGCTTCCTGAATGGTAACCCAATCCGGGGATGTGATGATATTTTCCAAACGATGAAATCGTTTCAAGATTTGAACTGCCAGTTCCTTTTCCGCTGCAGCTCTGGTTTGATAAACCGGCTGGGAATAAAAAGTACGGTGTTCCCGAGCATACCACTCAGCATATTGTTCTTTGAGTTGATAAAACTGTTGGGCATAATCGGAGATCAGGGAATCATTCAGAAAATCCCCTTCATCCATCTGCCGGTATAGTACCTTAAACGATTCCTCTATTCGGTTGCCAGCTTGAGAAATCGATTTCGGAAGGGCAGGATAATGCAAGTAGGTGTACATTTGATTCAACTCCGCAAACCGGGTTTCAAAAAGGGCGACCAATGTATGCAGCTTTTTTACTTCAGCCGCGATTTGACGGATTTTTTCAAGACCGATTACCGCCGCAATCTTTTCCAGTCCCCGTTGCGCAGGATAGGATATCCTTAGCGACGCACAGAATTGTTGCAATAATTCCAAATCAGGTTCAATTGCTGGTACAATCGTTTGGAAGGCCGGATAAGCCTTATACCGCGCGGCCAGGGCTAATCGTTTACTTAAAGTGGTTGAAATATAATCGCGTAACTGCTTTATTCGGCGCCAGATCTGTTCTTGCGTGGCTACCGAAAAGGTGTCCGGGAATCCTTCGAAATACTCTAGTTCCAATAGGGGTTTGAAGGCCTGTTGAATTTCTTCAGAAATCAGTTTGCCCTCCCCAACGGCATCGATGGTACCATCGGAGAGCTGGGTGAGGGCCCGGAATGGAACTACATTTCCCGATTGAAAGGCAGACAATCTTCCCGATGCGATTGAGGCACTCAGGAGTAATTGAAATTGAAATTTGGTTACACCCCATTCACCTTTGCGCATCTGCCAGTACAATGAAAACAGGTCTGTAGGTTTGTCGCCCTCACATGCTGCAATCAGGTGGGCGCCAAGGGTATTATCTCTGAAATGGGTGGATAAAACCATTTCATCAGCAGTGACAGAAACGAGGGAAAGGTTGGATAAAGTGGCACTAATCAGGTTATCCAGATACTGGGATTTGGCTTCGGCCGTTGATATTTTCCCGGGACGAATAAACTGAACAAACAATTTCTCAGCAGCAAAAGGCTGGATTGTATTGCCGGGCATGATTTCACTATGGCGTGGAAAAAGGTTTTGTAAAAGCGGTGAAAAGACCTGCTTCAATAACCGTTTGAAATCAGGATATACCAAGGAAAAGCGCAAGGGTTGCCAGCCGTTTTTATCAGCGATTCGCCCACCGAAGTAAACATCCTCCACCAACGTTACTAATTCCTGGGTGTGAGCATCCAGCCACTCTTTCACAATAGCGTGTATTTGCCGCTCTTCCGGACTCTTTCCTTGTCCCAGTTGGCTGGCTACTTGCGAATAGGCATAAAACCGGTGCAGGAATTGTTGTTCTTCCTCATTGAGAGGGCGAGGAAACCACCCCAAAATCGCTGTGGCAAGCCGTCCCTCCAAGTGCTCCAATCCAAACGGTGGATGGACTGGAAATGCCGCCCCGGAAAGCCCACCAATAAGCAATGCAAAATCGCTTTCCGTGGTTTTAAGCTGTTGCATGAGGGTTTCCAGTTCAATTTGTCCAATGGGTAAGTGTGGTTTAAAATATACCCAACCATCCCGGGGAGTATTTTGCCACTGAAACGTGAATTTTTTACGCTGTCCACCGGAAAAATAAGTAAGTGGAATCAGAGCGTTCCGTAAATAAGGAAACAGGCTTAGAAATTCTTCTCCAACGGGGAGCGGACGTTTCGCAATTTCCTGAACACGGTTCCGCACCATTTGGTGCACGGTTTGTTCAAGACTAATAAAATACACTGTTTCCCCCACCTCCGAAGTGGCACTACTGATAAAGGATCCTTCCCTGATCAATTTATCCAGAATTACCTCTTCAAGATATTGGTAATTCAGATTTGCTTCAAGGTCGGAGACGGGTTCATTCACCATCTGGGCCAGCCGCTGTATCGTCGGACGTCTGGCGATGGGGGAGATCTCTACCAGAATCAGGATCTTCGCTGCTTTTAAGGCGATACGTTGATCGTCCGTTGATTCAAATAAACGTGGTGTTTCCTGCTCAATCGTTTTAAATACCACTTCCGAATAGGCTATCAATTCCGGATGCTCTTTGATTCTCTCGCGGAAATGATCAAAAATAGTGTCCGGCGTCATTAAACAGTAGGCTGGCAGGGATAGCATTCCTTGCCACCGCCGATTAGCATCTCCGGTTAACTGATGATAGACAAAATCCACCACACCCCGGTGTTGGGAAAAGAGGGGCGTTAGCCCTTCCAACATTGTCACCGTATCAGGGTGAACCGGATAAATATCCAAGAAGTCATCGGGATTGGTTTCCATTTTCGGAAAGGCGTTCCGGTAATGATTATAAACCGTCCGGAGCTTTTTAGCCGTGCCGGATTTCTTATGCACCAGACGTTTGGAAATCAATTGGCTCACATGATGTGATGACAGACTAAACCGTAAAGGATAACGGTCCTTAATACGGTGCACCAAATCATCCTCCATATATCCGGTTTGTTCAATGCTTTCCTGGAGTGTAGCAACGACATAAAGCGGATATTGTTTACAAGCCTCACCCATGAATTGTAAAAAACGGAGATCTTCGGAAAAAGCAGCTGTGTCAGGCTTGGATTTCAAAAATTCGGACAGTTCATCCACCACCAGAAACACTCCGGTGAATTGTTCTTCTACCAAAGTCGTTACCAGTGTATTTAAAGACTGACGGCGGTCAAACTGGGCTTTCAGCGGTATGTGCTTGGAACGGATAAAAGCAGTGACTTCTTTGGCAGCCTGTAAGGGGTGTGACTCACAAAAGTGTTCCCAGTTTTCCGGTGTTTGTTCGACAGCAGCTAAAAATTCACCGTGTTGAGGAAGAATGTAGCGGTTGAAATGATCCACTAACAACGTGCCTTGCTGAAGTAGAATAGGTTTACCGGTACGATCAAAAAAAGCTTTTTCAGCTTCTTCAAAAACAATTGATTCCAGGGGTTCCTTAGCGGTATAGTTATGAAGAGCAATCTTTACAACCAGGTATTTCTGCTGCTGCAAGCTCTGAAATTCCTGCAACAAAGGGTGGGAGATAAAATTCCAATATTCTTCTGACTCCAATAACAATGATAGAACGGCTAGAAAGTGGGATTTTCCAGATCCGTAATTGCCCTTAACAAAAGCCCCCACTCCCTGTTGGTCGAATAGGTGACGAAATAGTTGCTGGAAAGCCTGCTCAATTTCATCGGTAACCACAAAAGAAGAGAGAATTCCCCGGCTATGGTCCCGGTTGTGACTATCAATGTCCACTAGTTGAATTACGGTTTCAACCGGTGGAACTGTGATTAAATCAGCTATCTTTAGGACGGTTTTATTCATGATTTACCAAAATTAATCGCGGATAATACTGGGTCATTGTAAAGGGGAAATATCCCCTGAACAAGGTTTAAATTTCTAATCGCTGATCTCCTTTTGCCATTTCTCTACTTGTTTTCGAATCCCCAGATAATTCCTTTTTTCCGGGTACTGTAGGAGCAACTGATCGATAAATTTAAGGGCTTCACTTTTTCTCCCAGAATTCTTGAAAGCCGAAAACAGAGAAGACCGCACAAAATGATCGTCGGGGTCCTTCATCAAACATTCGGTTAATAACTCAACGGTGCCAGTCCAATTTTTTTGGCGGGAGTACAAGAAACCCATCTGCTTTTTTTCAAACAGGTTACCCGGTTCGAGGGCTAATATTTTTCGATATACTAGTTCGGCCTTTTTCCAATCCTCAACTTTTTTATATTCACGTGCTAAAAGTCCTAACAGGTGCACATTTTTGCCCTGGGATGATAGTTTCAGGATCATTTCCAATTGGCGAATTTTTTCCGGTCCCGATTTACCGCGTGTTTTTAGATCAATCAACCGTTCATAGGCAAATTTATTGGTTTTATCTTTATTGACTATATGTTCGTAGAGTTCAACGGCGCGCTCCGTTTTTCCAACTTTCTGATAATATTCGGCAGCCACACCGGCAAATCCGCTTTCTTCGGAATAATGAATCATCCAATCGTTAAAATAGAGGTCAAGTTCCGAAAGTAAGTTCAACGATTCGCTCACTTTGACCAGTTTCCTCAATAGCGGGATCTCCAGCTTTTCTTCGATCAGTTCCTTAATGAGGTCCAGCGCTTGAACGACCTCTTTGGAACGGAGCAGGATACTGGCATACAGGGAACGGCTGAACCGGGATGTTGATTCCAGCATCAATGCCGATTCGGCAAACCGGCGGGCCTCCCTCAGCCGGTTCATCAAAAAAGCTAAATGGGCATAATTTGACCAGAAATAAGCGGATTGGGGATTCTCTTTGGAAAGTTGTTTAAAAAGTTCCCAGGCCTGGTGAAAATCCTTACCTTGTTTCAGCCGGATGGCTTCATTTAATTGGGCTTCAAATTGCCGATTCATTACCAATACCTATTAAGTCATGAAATATGATGCGCGCTGTGTGTCGGAGGATCGAACGAAATGAGGTCGGGGAAACTTGATATTTGATGCCGGATTCTGGATGTGGAAACCCTTTCCTTGATTCTTGCCTGCCCCGCCCGCCTGCCGAAGAGAAACGGCTGACAGGTAGGGAACGTAGTGACCGTACTGGGGTTCTTCTATCTTTATAAAAATGTTGATTTGAAAATCAGGAATCACGGGTAGTATTTCCGACACAACTTAACACCAATCTGATTTCATCATAGGAGATAGTATCACCCCTGGAGAAATGGTCACAAAGCGTATCTTTGATCGCACTTAATGACTCTATTTTTGATTGCCTTATGGCTTTTTGAATTATCCAAATCTTCCCCTTGGGAAGGAATCTTTCCGTGTCAATTGTCTTACCAAAGCTTGCAAGTTGACACAAATGATTGACAATTGTACTCTCTTTAAGACCCCTTTTAGCAGCAATTTCTTGTAAACCTAACCCGGCCTTATAGTATGACCAGGACTCGTGTAAACTTTCAGACAAAATCTTCGAATGTTTTTTATCTTTAACCGCATCCGGATTTTCCGCTAAATACTGCTTAATAATTCCCGTAAATGAACCTCCATACTTGCGGAGCTTCACTGGTCCGATACCCGTGAGAGCGCCAAATTCAGCCGATGTACTGGGGTAATAACGACACATCTCTTTTAAAATCCGATCCGAAAAGACCGTATAGGCCGGCTTACCGTTTGCTAGAGTCGACCGTAAATGCTTTAAAAGCTCGTATAATTTCCTGTCATACGGTTTTTGTGCTCCATCCAATCGTGGACCATTAGCCGGCATTGTAGAAGCCGTTGCGTAAGCCTTTCCTGTTACCTGATCTATTTTTAAGTCCACCATGGATCGATTTCCGGATAAAACGTCCTTCCCTTTACCGGATAATAAAAGCGCTGGGTACAAACCTGAAGTGCGGTGAAAGTATCCCTGTTTTTCCATTTTATCCAGAACCTTTGAAATGAATTTTCTGGTAAACTGCTCATATTTCCCATACCATAGGCTGGTTTTTAGTTTTAGTGATAGCCGTTCTGATTGGGATCCGGCCAGTGTTTTAGCCAGTGCACCGCTACCAAATTCCCCATCTACATCCTGGACAAAATTTAAAATGTCTAAAGCCAGGTCTTTTACTTCTGGCTGTACGAAACTCTTAGCCCTAAATGAATGCTCCCTTGCTTCCGATTTCCCAGGAGATATCCAATTCAGGCATACATCACAACCCCGGCAATTTTTCGAATGGGGTGATTCGCCAAAATACTCTAATAAATAATTCCGGCGGCAGCGCCGGATGGAGTAATACTTCCGCATTTTAGCAAGTTGTTTCAATTGATAATCGCGGTGTTTCTCAATAGCTTCAAAATCAATGGTTAGTTTGGAGGCTGGCATTCGTTGGGAAGTTAATCTTACACCGCGACCACGAAATGGCGGTAGATAACCAATCAGGCTCTTTTTTCCCAAATTCATGAGCGTTGTGCTGAGTTGAGCACGCGTAAGACCGGTAGCTTGAGTCAGTGTTTCCGGTAGTATCCTAATGACTGGCGAATCAGGATCCGGAACGCGTTTCATTAATTCGTCCAAGAGGATACCCTGTTGCGTATCGTGCTTAATCTTTTTCAGTGTATTTGTTTCAGGTAGGAATTCGATCTCCATCAAGTGATCGCTACGGCTTAGTCTTTTTATGAGTCCCGCCCGTTCCATTATAGCTAAGGCTGAACCAACCATCATTTCTTTGATCCCGCTACCTGTTTTTTCAGCGATCTCTCTATGAGTGAGAAAAATATCTTGCCGGTTTAGAGAAAAGAGGAAATTGTAAATATCAATGATCACCTCCCGGGGTGGGTGGGCGTTATCAATGAAAAATTCCTGCAATCGTACGTCACTATAACTGGAGAAGGATACGCAGTAAGCGGTAATTCCATCTCTGCCGGCGCGCCCTGATTCCTGGTAATAAGCCTCTACCGTCCCAGGCATCGTATAGTGAAAGACAAAGCGAACGTCCGGTTTATCAATCCCCATCCCGAAGGCATTGGTTGCTACAATGTTCGATGTTTTACCGCTGATCCAGTCGTTCTGGGCTTGTTCGCGTTCCGCCTTCTCCATCCCACCGTGGTATCCAGTGACTGAATATCCTTCTAATTTGAGTAGGTTCGTGAGACTAGCAACAAGTTTTTTGGTACCAACATAAAGAATCCCTGATCCTTGAACAGTGGGTAATATCCTCAATAGTTCTTTCTCTTTTTCCTTATCATTTTTCAGGTAAAGGGCTACATATTTCAAATTAGGCCGGTCGAACCCAGTGATAATCTCGGCTGCATCGGTCAATCCCAGTTGAGTACGGATATCGCGCTGCACATCCAGAGTAGCAGTGGCGGTAAATGCTCCCACGGGAGGATTCCCAACCGTGTAGATAGCATCTTTCAAACGCAGGTATGATGGCCGAAAATCATGACCCCATTGGGAGATACAGTGGGCTTCGTCCACAACAAATAGCGATACCTCTACCGATTTGATCAGTTGGAGAAAACTATTGGAATAAAATCTTTCCGGTGCAATGTAGACCAAATGAATTTCACCATTTTTAATCTCCGAAAACCGCTTCAGAGTTTCTTTCCATGAAATAGTGCTGTTTATAAAGGTCGCCGGGATATTTAATTGTTTCAGCGTATCGACCTGGTCCTTCATGAGGGCAATGAGTGGTGAAACAACCAGCGTCACACCCTCAATCATAAGCGCCGGCAATTGGTAACACAAGGACTTGCCGCTACCGGTGGGCATTGTGACAATCACTGACTGTCCGTTCAGTAAATGGTCAATAATTTCGCGCTGCCCCGGTCGGAACTGGGATAACTCAAAACGGGTTTTAAGAATGTATTCAGGGACCATTAAACGTAACCTGGACAATCCAGAACCCAAACAGAATTAAGTCCATTGTTACTTGTCACTTGTCACTTGTTACTGTTGGTTCACAAGCAAATTTATATCACTTAAACGGTTCGAAACTGACGAAATCAGCATGATGCACGATGATTGATTCAACCGTCCGGTAGCCCAGGTCGCCTTCTTTAGAGTGAGTGCCAATGATATGCTGGACTTCTGCCGGCAGATCGAAGCGGGCGGCGATAGCAACACCACTAAACGGATGCCGTACGATTTTACCGGTGTTGCTGGTAGTCAGCTTGCCATCGACTATTTCGTATTCCAACAACTTGCCAATGTCAATCAGAATGGCCCCGGCAATGAGAATGTCCATATCGATTTCGATCTCATCACCGAAATTATCCTGCATGCGCTTGGCGATGTCTACAGCCAGTTGCACACAGGTGTGTTTGTGATTCATGAACGATACCCGGCAATCCTTAATCAATAGTGAAAAAGGAATCACTTCCAGGTCTTCCGGTGTTAGAACACTGTTTTCAATTGCGAAGACCCATGCTTCCAATGTTTTTTCACGCAGTTTGTCATCTTTAATCCAATTGATCTCCGGCCAGATTTCTAAAACTTTTGCCCTCATAAAATCTCCGATTTTATTATTTAAGATTTAATATTGAATAATTAAGAATTTTTGGTTTTTTGAGTTTTCCGGGTGGAATAAAATATCGCTGTCAATTCATTAGCTTCATTCAAAATATCAGCTAACTTATCATGAGCAATTATGTTTTCTGATTCTATGAATTCTATCCAAAAAAGCGTCTCATCAACCTCTTCCAGCACTATACTGACTTTGGCAGTAAAGGCAGCTTCCGATTGTGCTAATACTGCAGCTCGATAATTTGCTGCAACTGAGGTAGCACACCTAACAATCTGATTTTGCGTATATCGTCCCAAAATAGTATTCGGCAATGAGACGGCCATTTTCACACATCGATGTGCAAAGCTTGTTGTCCGGTCTTTCAGTTCTTTACTATCCATTATTCAATATTAATTATTGAATATTAAATCTTACTTTATTATTTGATCCCATAGATCGAATCAATCACCGTGCCATCGACCCATTTGACGATGCCGATAACTTTATCGGTCAGCTTCGGTTTGACCGGTAGACCACCGATCAAATCATCGATCTCCGCCTTTAATTCTTGAATTGTACGGATTGGTAAGTCGCTATCCTTGACTGCTGCCAGCAAATCTTTCCGTAGCGGATTAATCGCTATCCCCCGCTCGGTAACAATCACATCGATTAATTCACCGGGTCCAACGATCGTAGTTACTTCATCCACAATTACCGGTATACGATCACGGAAAGCCGGGATAGGCAGGATCGTGCATTTACTGAACAGGCAGTTCTGCCAGCCACCGATCCCATGGAGCATTTTACCGTCGGAATGGGTTACGACGTTGGCATTGAAGTTCACATCAACTTCAGTAGCGCCCAGTACAACCACATCCAACAAGGAGGCAAAATTACCCTTGCCATGCCAGTTATAACTGGTAAACGGTGAAGT
>JACKQG010007490.1_pt1 | contig 10967 bp, 10 predicted proteins | sample 8237621 | NCBI WGS metagenome assembly JACKQG01 (sample SAMN15677084, study PRJNA649215) | marine metagenome | biome: marine; feature: Black Sea; material: saline water; isolation source: suspended particulate matter (SPM) from the Black Sea western gyre | collected 2013-06-09/2013-06-10 | depth... | reverse complement strand
ACACAAAAATTCACCTCACTCATTGAGCCGATATTAATTTTGATATTGGCGGTGATGGTCGGTTTTATCATTTTGGCCATTCTGTGGCCCGTGTTACAGATGACACAAAACTTCTAATCATGAAAAAAACAATACTTAAAAAATCACGTCGCGCAGGATTCACCCTAATCGAAATTATGGTGGTGGTCCTAATTATTGGTTTACTACTTGGCACAGTAGGTAAAAATATTTTTAGCGCATTATTCTCGAGTCAACGTCAAATCGCAATCAACCAAATAGCTTTGTTTGAAGATGCGATTAGCACGTACTACTTGACTAATTCGTCTTACCCAGAGAGCCTCGATGACATGACTGAAAAAGACAACAACGGTCAGGCCCTTATGAAGCGTATTCCGCTTGACCCATGGAAGAATGAGTACATCTACGAAATTGATTCTGATGGTTCTCCTTTCTTCCTCTGCTATGGCAACGATGGTTCGCCTGGCGGAGAAGACATGGATGCTGATATTGATTCGCGTACGATGCGCGACGAATAATGAAGTGCCGGCAAATAAGCGCTGCTGGCTTTACATTAATTGAAATTACTGCTGTTGTAATTATTATTTCACTGGTAATGAGTATGGCAATCGTGCGGCTTGACAGCACCTTGCCATCTACTCGGAACGAATCTGCTGCGCGAGAGATGATTGCCACATTAGATTTTGCGCGCTTGCAGGCGATTGGTCGTGGGCATCAATATGAAGTGGTTCTTGACTTCGATGAGCAACAGTATGGCATTCGTATGCCATTTGACGCCGAAGGTCGACTCGTCACGGACGATGATGAAAAAATGATTCTGCGTTGGCACAAGATTGCCGATGGAGTAGAGATGCGTAGCGTGCTTGATCCACGCGGCGTTCGTATTCGTGAAGGGCAATACCCGATACCATTCGATTCGCAAGGTGCAGCGCGCGACGTTTATATTTATATTGGCGCACAGCAAAACACCGACTACGAGGTCACCATCAGGGTTTTAGGCCTGACGGGCATCCCGAGCGTTGCGCAAGGCACTCTCGAACCATCCATACACACCGAAAGTGATTTTTAAACAGCGATCAAGCGCTAGTGGTTTCACACTACTAGAAATCATGGCGGCCGTCACACTGCTGGCCTTGATTTTCACGACTGTGATGCAGATTCGTGCCGGTGCCATTGACAAGGCCGTTCGTGGCCGCTCGCTATCTATTTCTGCACGACTCGGGAAAAGCTTGTTGCATCAAATAGAATCTGGCTTGGTTATTGATTTGGTCGATGGCTACACCGGAGATTTCTCCGAAGAAGGCTTCGGCCAATTCAAATACGTTGTGGGTGTTGGAGACTCGTCGCAATATTCAAGTATTTCGGCAAACGACCTCGAAGATATATGGCGCGATTACCGTAAAAACCAAGACGAGGACAATGCGGTTGATGAAGACACCAAGAAACCTGAATTTACTCGTGTTTTCATCACTATTACTTATCCTACTTCTGCCAAAGACGAAACGGAAGATTATGTGCTTGAAGCACTCGTCGACACTTGGGCTGTAGAGCGCGATTTTGAGCTTTACGATTTTCTTTGGCCAGAACTAGACCCAGAAGAAATACGATGATTAAAGCTCGCAATCGTTCCGGATTTACTCTACTAGAAGTGCTCATTTCTTTGGCGATTATGGGAATGGTAATGGCTACTGTCATGCAAACGGTACAGCAAACACGAATGGCTGTTGACGCTATTCACAACATCGCTGAAACCGAAAATGTTGGCCCACGTATCCTTGACCAAATCCGCAACGACATTGAGAACATTGCTGTTTCTGACATTACAGACTACAACTTGCTGCAAGGAGAAGACCAGACAATCATTGGCGCAGGAGCTGATAAGCTTGACTTGATCGTCAATCGTCGTAGTTACATCCCGGCTTTGTCTGACGACGGCGACCGCTTGCTGTATCCCTACCTCAATGAGGTTGGTTATCGGCTCAAGCAAAATCCACAGCGCTCGGACTTCTTAGAGTTATATCGCCGTGAAGACGCGCTCGTCGACGACGACCCCTTTCGCGATGGTTCTTATGCCTTAATTTACGATCGTATCGTGAGCTTAGACATTCAATATGCTAAGCGTCCTGACTTTGATATCTTTTGGGAAGACAGCTGGGATTCTAAAGTCGAACAGTCGCTACCGTTCGCCATCAAGGTGTATCTCGAAATTGAAATTCAGCCGCGTCGCTCCATTGAGAGTTTAAATATCATTCAAGCCAATCGCGCGCGCTTAAGTTTTACCGATGTCATTCACATCCCTGAAGAAAAACGTTGGAGATTCCGTCACCATTTTCAGCCCGGTCGCTTAGTGGAAGTGGAGGCGCAAGGCATGGCTGTAGATGGTGATCCGATTTCTGGCGATGCGACAGGAGGTTCCGGTTTGGGGGCGCCTTCAGGCTCCAGAGACGAAGAGACTAAAGATAGCTAGTCGCGCTAGCTAATCGTTTGCTGCCCGCCCATATACGGCTGCAACACTTGCGGGATATTCACGGAACCATCTGAGTTTTGATGATTCTCGAGTAATGCAATTAACACGCGTGGCGACGCAATAACAGTATTGTTAAGCGAGTGGCAAAACTGAGGCTTGTCTTTACCCGACTTGTAGCGTAAGTTTAGCCGACGTGTTTGAAAGTCATGAAAGCGGGATGCAGAATGAGTCTCACCATAATTGCCACGGGATGGCATCCATGTCTCAATATCGAATTTCTGAACCTGCCCCTGCCCTAAATCTCCGGTGCAAACATTAACGACCCTGTAGGGAAGCTCGAGTGCTTGCATCAAATCGGTGGCATGGCCAAGCATACGCTTATGTTCTTCTAGTGACCAATCTAAATCGTTAGGGCCAAGGACTACTTGCTCGACTTTCCAAAATTGGTGGACACGGTACAGACCTTTTGTATCTTTACCATAGGTGCCAGCTTCACGGCGGTAGCAGGGTGATAAAGCAACGCGACGTAGTGGCAAGGCACTCGTGTCAAGAACCTCGCCAGAATGAATAGAGGTTAAGGGCACTTCAGAAGTGCCGATCAAAGCCAAATCATCACGTTCGGCCAAATAAGCTTGCTCTTCGCCACCTGGGAAATACCCGGTGCCTTCCATACATGCGCGGTTAACCAAAGTTGGTACCGAAACTAATTCGAACTCACGCGCCAACATGTGGTCGATAGCGTAATTCAAAACTGCGCGTTCGAGACGCGCCAAATCGCCAAGCAATAGGTAATTACGCGAGCCTGCAATTTTCACCCCGCGCTTGATATCAAGGAGGCCCATCTGCTCTGCTAGCTCGTCATGACTAAGTGCCTCGAAATCAAATTCCGGCGGCTTTGAGAAGGTTGTTATTTCGACGTTGTCAGAATCGTCTTTACCATCGGGCACATCTGCAGCAGGCGGCATAGGCAAGCGCATTGCGATGTCTTGAACCACAGCGCGCAACTCTTGCTCGGAGCGTTCAAGCTCTTTAAGGCTCGCCTTACTTTCGCGTTGCGCAGCCAAGGCTGGCTCGCGCTCTTCAGGCGTCATCTTGCCTAGCAACGACGACGATGCCTTCAAGCCAGCACGCAGGTCTTCTACCTTTTGCAGCACTTCACGGAATGCGCGATCGTGCTTAATAAACTCATCAACCAACTCGGGCTGCATGCGTTTACGCTTGGCGGCGTCGCGGACGACGTCGGCATTTTCTCTTAGCCATTTAGGATCTAACACAGTGCTTCTCTACTTAACTGTAATGGTGGTTTTAACGTTACCAAACCAAGGATGCTTCTTATAAGAAAGAGTAACGTCGACCTCAGTGGCAGCTTTGCGTAATTCTAAACTCGCGCCCATAGGATAAAAGAACCTATCCCACAATTCAGACGCCTCATCCACAGAAGGTCTCGCCAAGACTGTAGGCTTTAGCCCTTTAACCAGCAACTCGACATCGAAAAACGGCTCTCCGGCAAAGCGCAGCCAGCGCTCGCCATTATCACCAACCAAGTGCAAGTCGCGGCCGCTAACATTTAGCGCGGTGCCATCAAGAGTTGATTTGGTGGCAAAATCGAATTTGCCGCCAAGAAACAATTCAGGGACGCTTGCGGATTCCACTCCGGCTTCGACATCAAACAACATCTGCTTATTGGGGTCAGGAGAAACTAAAGCCTCAACTCCGTCTTTCCCACCGAAACGAGCCTGCAAGAAGCGGTAGCGCCCAATAGGAATCATCTTCTTCTTCGGCAGTGCCATCAAGTCAATAACCAAGCCCTTGGTGGCGGACGATTCGCTAGCAATCAATACAGACAGAGGTTTTATTTTCTTCACACCTTTGTAATCAAAACGCAACTCGCCAAGAGTTGGCTGCACCGGCACCAAGCTAAAGGAATCGGGGTTAATCGGAGAATCAAGTAGCACCTCGTACCACTGACCTTTCGCATCAACGACAAAGCGATTAAATGGCTGCGAATGCTTTTGCTTGCCAATAGTCAAAGCATCAGGGCGCCAAAACCATTCGTCTGGCAAGAGGCCTTCGCACCAGGCCTCTTTCAATTCTGTGTACCCAAAGTTACCATCGACGTTGGTGTCATAAATTTTCACTAAATCTAAGTCGGTATCAAATTCACGCACGGACGGCGTGCGGTAGAAATAAGTGCCCGTTGTCGCTGTGGGCGTCAAATTGATTTTAATGCCCTGGTATGTCGAGTCTTCACTTCCGCCCTGAATTTCTATTGCATAATAATACTCTTTGCCATTCCCATGCATGCGCATGACATGAATAACTTGGGCGTTAGTCGTGAGTTTAAATTCTTCAGATGGATTACTACCGGCCTCTAGTTGGAATTCGATGTTGCCGATACGCAACAAATTAATCGGCGGAGAAATACCGGGAATAGCAATAGACTCGCCAACAGCCGGCAAAGCAGCCCGCAGCCATGAATAGTGGTCGTCGTCATATGCGTCGGATGCATGCACCAATTTACTGCCCGCTTTTTCGACAGAAGCTACCGCATTAGCGCTGTATTTTATTCCGCCTTCAAGCAGCGGGATAGTCTCTGCGCTTTCCCTGACATTATCTGCCTCAACCTGCTCTTCGTGATCACCAAGTACATCGTTAAGCGCCTTCAAGGTGACTTTAGTGTCAGAATAAAACTTATCTTGGCGCAACCCCAAACGATCGCGAGCTTCAATCGCAGCCTGGTAAGCTTCGAGTGATTTTTGCGAATCAGACTCTTTGTGAGCGTAATAATTAGGGTTGTATAAATTGCCAACGATGTTGTACGCTAAAGACAGGTAGTATAAATCGGACAAGGCCGTCAAGGATTCAACCAATTTATCCGCGCGCTCGACCGCCCGTTGCCAATCACCTGCTTTCTCAGAAATAATCTTAAAGTGCAAAGTCAATATTTCTGGATAGTCACGCTGCAGCAACACCGTACGAAGATCTCTCTGCTTAGTAGACAATCGCTGCATATAACGATCGTAGTCCTTTGCGAAATTAGTCTTATAGGTTTCTTGCCAGGTAGACTTGAAAATCTCTACCCACTTTTCTATTTCGGGTAATTCTGCATCTAGTCGGCGCTCGACACGAACCATATACGCCAAAATGGCATCTTCTTTGTATTTGCGCAAAGCCGCTTGCAGTGCTTTAGTGTCTCCGACCTCGTCCGCGTCTAAGACGATACGGGTGAACTCTTCAACCTGTTCAGGGTTTTGAGGCTCTGCGCAAAGAGCAAAATTAAGCAGCAGGCTAAGACAAATCAACATGCTGATATTCTAGCTCTGCCTATTTCTTACGTGACTGCTGCTCAAGGAATTTACGCTCGGCCGGGCTAAGCGAACCGATACCGCTGCGGCTTACCTTAGCCAAGATGTCGTCTACGCGCTGACTATTCTGTTGACGTTTACCAGCCTCAAAGCGCTGTTTACGCTCACGCAACGACGCCATAATAGGCAGTTCGCTTAATGAAAATCGCTGATGTCCGCCTACTAAAAGCCATCCGCACAGGGCGCCGAAAAGGTGGATGGAGTGTGCGGAGTTGCCCCACTGCACGCCGAACAGCTGGACTATTGTGGCGACGAAGCTAAAGGCTATTAAAGCCCCAGCGACGAAATAGAGCTTGAGTTGAACAATAATCAAGTTCACCTGCATGTCCGGGAACATACACAAGCAAGCACCCAGTAAAGCGTAAACCATGCCCGAACTGCCGACGACATGAGTAGGTGCGGCACTAGTAAGCAAGCTTATTACCAACCAGATGAGGGCTGGGGCTACAGTGGCAGTCGCCAATACCTTAATGAACAGCTTACGCGTGAGAGTGGATTCAAGCAGAGCTCCTAATGAAGCGAATACGATTGAATTGAGCAGTAGGTGCAAAAAGCTATCGTGAAGAAAGGGGTAAACCACGATTCCGAGTAAATACCCGATGCTTGGGTCACTGAAAATCTGATTATTGAGGGATACCGCTGCTAGTGGAAAGCTGCCGCCAGCGGCGAACATCAACAACCCAATCACCCACCAAGAAATCAGTAGGACTTTTGTAATTGGAGGAAGGAGTACTCTCATTTAGAATACTCATTCTAAAACACCTACCCTGGAATCCCAAGTGTCTAAAGCAAACATCCTCAACGGCAAAGAATTGTCGATCACTATCCTCGAGCAGCTCAAACCGCGTGCTGCTGCCATCGCCAAGCTGAACAATGATAATCCTCCGGGGTTGGCGACTGTTCTTGTTGGCGAAGATCCAGCATCGCATGTTTATGTCCGTAATAAGCGCCGCGCATGTGAAAATGTTGGACTCACTAACTTTCATTACGAACTCGAAGAAAGTACTGGCCAAGAAAAGTTGCTTGAACTCATCAACGCGCTAAACTGCAACATCGAAGTCGATGGCATTCTAGTTCAGTTGCCGCTACCTAAAGGTTTTGACTACGATGAAAATGAAGTGTTGGCCGCAATCGCTCCCACCAAAGATGCTGACGGATTCCATCCGCAAAATCAAGGGGCGTTAATGCAAGGCACCGAAGCTCCTGTACCATGCACTCCGAAAGGTGTTATGCGCTTGCTTGGTGAAAGTGGGATACAAGGTTCTGGTAAACACGCGGTGGTTGTCGGCCGCTCTAATATTGTGGGCAAACCCGTAGCGATGTTATTACTCGCACAAAACTTTACCGTAACTATTTGTCATTCACGCACAGCCGATTTGGCCCTTGAGGTTTCCCGCGCTGATGTTGTTGTGGCGGCAGTAGGTGTCGCCAAATTAATCAAAGGCGAGTGGCTAAAGCAAGGCGCCGTAGTTCTTGATGTCGGCATCAACCGCGGCGACGACGGCAAGCTCGTTGGAGATGTCGATTTCGATTCTGCATGCGAACGCGCTTCTCATATTACTCCGGTACCCGGCGGTGTCGGACCCATGACGATAGCGATGTTGCTCAGCAATACTGTTGAAGCAGCCGAGCAACGCTTGGGGATTTAGTTCTCGTCTTCTATCGGGAGCATCATCGACTCTGATGGAAGGGATTCCATATCGGTGTAACGATGCAAGCTTTTTTGCGAGTCTGGCAAGTAGCCGAACAGCTGAAAAGTAATAAAGATTGAGAGTGCGCCGACACAAAGCAACATCATTGCCTTTTCACCGCGCCACCCGGCTATCAAGCGCAGGTGCAGGTAGATGACGTAGAATAACCACGAAATCAGCGCTGAGACCTCTTTAGAATCCCATCCCCAGTAATTAGCCCATGCTTCTTGCGCCCAGAGAGCGCCTTGAATTAAGCCACTAGTCAAAAACGGGAAGCCTACAACAAAGATAAGCCAAGTGAAGTTGTCGGATTCGCGCTCCCATGTTTGGTACCACACCATCTCGCGGTCACCGCGCAAGCTGTACGCTGTGACTACGCCGGCAACTGCGAACACTCCAAAACCCATCACTAGCGCTATGCTACCGAATGGAGCTGCGATGAGTGCGAGAACAGGAACGCCTATCTTGATTGCTAAGCGTGATTCTTGACGGCGAATGACCTGTAACCAGAACTGAAAACACAGATGTAACCAAGCTGCCAACGCAGCGATGATTAGAGTGAAGTATCCAATCATGTACGCGGTGATGTGCGTGCTAAACCAGTAGGATTGCAAAGCTGGCGGCAATGCTTTGCCCGTCGGGTCTAGGTTGAGAACGTACTGTAAGGTAAAGACTCCGCCAACCATAATTAAGGCGACGAACAGGTCGCCGAAAGCACGGGCTACACCAACACGGCGATTAAGACCTAATACGTAATACAGGGCAATGGTTGACAAGTATGCGGCACAAACGCCTAGAGGGATAACCTCGTACATCGTTTGCGCTGGCCAGTGCTGCACTTCGATGTACCGCAGAACCATAGCCATACAGCCTAGTAAGAATGAGGCACCCGTTAGCAGCATTGTTCCTTTAGAAAGCAATGTTAACCATTTGTGATCGCCACCTTTTCCTGCTGAGATTACCCATGACAAGAACAGCACTAAGCCTAGCGTCATCGGTACCATGGACAGCTGCATGGTCAACTCTAAGAAATTACGAAAACTAAAAAATTCCATTAGTCTTGCCCCCGTGTTTTAGAGCCTTTCATCAACGGCATTACCAAAAATATGAAAGCCGTTGCGAACATAACGCAATACAATCCCCAAAGAACCAATGGAATCCCCGGATCGTAGACGACGCCGATACCAGAGTAGGTGGGATCATTAGGATTGTGATTCGTCTGAAAGAAGCGGTAGCCACCATGAACAAAATAGTCGTTAACGCGAACTTCGCCCTCATCGATTTTAACAGGATGGCCACGCTCATCGAACTCAAGGATGCTCAATTTAGACTGCCATTCAAGAGGCATGCTACCCCCATCTCGATCTTCACGGAAGCGCAGCCATGCTACTCGACGCTCGCCATCAGGGCCAACATAGCTAAACGGAACACCATCGCCATCGCCTCCAGCGTGCAATAGAAACTCTTCGGAGCTGAGCTCATTATTCTCATCAGGACCACTCACCTTCAGCTTAATCGTCGCCGCAGCTGCATCAAAGAATATCGCATCACTTATCGCGGCATAACTTGTGACGGCTCCGGAGTCTTCGTCACGCACCACGGTTGTCTGAGGCTCGTACTCCAGGATTTCTAACTTAAAGGCCGGGTCGCCTTTGGGATTGTCAATCGGATAGTCATAGGCCTGAGTAAGACCCGCAAAGACCCGCAGCTTAGGCTGCTCATCGAGATCAAACTCGTGTCGCAATTGGCCCTGCTCGTTGGCCGTGACGTAAATAATGTCAAGTACATCGTGCTGATCTGCTCTGAAGTCTTCTAGCTTAATCGCAAAGACTTTACTCTCTTCATCAGCAAATGTTGGGTTATAGACAAACCGCTTTGGCTGGCGCGTCCAGGTTTCGAATTCGGAGGTGTAGTCTCCGATATTGAGATTAACCAAACCACGAATTTCGGTGGTACGCCCCAACAAGCCGCCGATAACGATCAATAGTATTCCGCCGTGCGTGATAGCAAAGCCCCATTTGTTCCTTTTCAGTAAATACGACACGCCGTTACGCAACACGCTTGAGAGCACACCGAAGAACAGGATCGCCCACATCATAGAATACCAATCAGAGCTATAGGCGCGCCGCAAATCAAGTTTGTCGGCGATAACGAATAACGAGAACAGCTTGTCGTTTAGGCGTTCTTCGAGCTGACGGATTTCGCCATTCTTTGCACGGGTGCGTAGGCCCGTTTCTGATTGACTGCGAATGGCTGCTGCTTTTTCTGCACCAAAGCGCGCCGCTATTTCTGGCAATCGGTGCTCGAGATTAGCCAACATTTCCTGGATCTGTTCTTCATCGCCAGCATCATCGCCCTCGAACCCTAGCCAGTTTCTGAAACCAGTGTTGTTGCCTAAGTGATACAAGAAAAACGATTCTGCTTCACGGAAGCTTTCAAAATGCTGATAAGCACGACGGGCACCTGCCGAAACAGTTGCGCCGTCAATAGACGTTAGTTCACCTAACGCGACTAGCTCTTGAACATCCCCGACAGCCGTTGGCGTATTGATATCTTCTTGCTGAATCAGCACACCGACCATCGCACCAAGTGCCAAGAAGCAAAAATTCACTACAGCTACACGCACGGATCGGAAGAAGCTAAGGCAGTTGTACCATCGGTAAACAAGCAACCAAAACATTGGCAGTAGCAATACAAACATCATGATGCTCGCCCCTGTTGGCGCCCCGCCAGCCACGACTCGTGTTGCGGAAGCCATGAGCGCTTCGGCCCACAAATACAAAGTCACGCATCCGAGTATTGCCTTGGAGTATGTCCAGCTATTTGCTAGTTTGTTAATCTCTTTACGTTGCATTATTACAGTTCTCGGTCACCTAAGAAATACGTTATATCGCGTAAAACGTTAGCATAATCAGAATCAGGCAGGCAATCTAAATGCGACACCGCCGAATCAATATAGCCGCGCAATTCACCACGGGTTTGTTCTGCCGTAATCGCCCATGCCTCTGGCCACATTGCAGCAAGATTGGCATCACAGCTTTTTTCGTCACCAAACATTTTTTCAAGTTGAGTCGCTTCGGTCTCTGACAAATTGTCGCGCAATCTCATGAGTGGTAATGTTAATTTACCATTTCCCAAGTCCGTGCCAAGAGATTTTCCGACCACGCCTTCATCACCCGCGACATCAAGCAAGTCATCCGCTATTTGAAAGGCGCGACCCGCAAGCAAACCGAATGATGACATCGACTGGCAGTCCTTAGGGCTAGCCCCAGCATAATGCGCAGCCAAAAAAGCAGCGGCATCGAATAACGCGGCGGCTTGACCGTCAATGTGGCTGAGATAATCCTCTGCGGAAAGATTGAAATTGCCGCGCGACAGGTTCTGCGCACTTTCTCCGCGACACCCCCCTTTAGTAGCCGCTGCCCA
>JACKQG010007489.1_pt1 | contig 10967 bp, 10 predicted proteins | sample 8237621 | NCBI WGS metagenome assembly JACKQG01 (sample SAMN15677084, study PRJNA649215) | marine metagenome | biome: marine; feature: Black Sea; material: saline water; isolation source: suspended particulate matter (SPM) from the Black Sea western gyre | collected 2013-06-09/2013-06-10 | depth... | reverse complement strand
GCACTTTGTTTTTTAGTGTGTTATCTTCTCTGGATTTTCATGCTATCAACTTCGTCCGCTATGGCCAGCCATTTTTTTAACAATTCCTTAAAAATCAATAATTTACACATATTGTTATTGTTAGATTTTTTTCTTACCAGAAAAGTATCTTTTATTTTGTTCCATCTTTTTGGGTCTTATCCCATGTGTATGACTATAATAGTGACTGGACCCATTCCCTATTATTCCATAAAGAACACCCACCTTTTGATTCATCTAATTTATGTGAGTTATTTCTGATCTCTTCCAAGAGTTTTGACTTTAGAGCGTCCTTTAATGGCATATCTTTAAGACTAGTATCTGAAAATGGAGCAAATGGACATGGTTCCAGACCTCCCTCAGCATTTACGTGAATAAAACCTCTTCCCGAAGAAAGGCATCCTCCAAATACTTCTTCTTCAGCAGGTATTCCGATAAAAAGTGAAGGAAATCTCTTCCTGTACTCAGCCATAATGTCAGGTATTTTGTCTCTCTGCTCTTTTTTAATAATCCAATCCTCTGTTCCTTCAGCAATAGCAGTATATTCGAGATAGAAGAATAGTTTACTACCTTGATCTACAAGATCATGGACAAATGATTCATCAGTAAGTGAATTAAAATTCTGCCTTGTCATTGTAAAAGATATTCCAAAGAATATAGACTCCCTTTTTAGATTTTCTATTACAGTTCTTACAAAATTAAAGACACCGTCTCCTCTTCTATTATCAGTTTGTTTTATATGACCTTCTAAACTTAGTACTGGAATCACATTTCTCTGTTTCTTTATTTCATCTATAATAGCCTCATTTATCAAAAGGCTATTTGTAAATACAAGAAATACCAGCTCTGGGAAAGCTTTAGTTATCTTTAAAAAATCTTTCCTTGCAAATGGCTCTCCTCCTGCCATAACTATAAATGACATTCCAATCTCTCTTGCTTGCTCTAAGATACTGGCTACCTCGTCTGTATTTAATTCAGATTTTATTGATGGTCTTAAAGTCATATTGTAGCAACCTTTGCATTTTAAGTTACACTTATTAGTAATACTGAATATCATGACTGGTGGTACTTGTATTCCATTTTTAATCAGTTTCAATCTTCTGCGCTGTGACTTAATCTGATTAAAAATTGTTTTAAGAAAGAAAAATGCTATAGAAGGTTTTTTTATAGAAACTTTTAATGCATCTTTGAAAGCTCCAACAGTAGATACTTGGATATTATTACTTACCATTTTCACTCACCCTTACTGTAGATATTATTTTTTTACTATTATATTCTAATATTCTACCTTTACTTTTATTTAAAAAGACCCTGTTACTTTATTACAATTATTATAAATAATTAATTCTGGCAAGCAACTTTATACTAAATAGCAAGCATGGCAGTGATGTAAATATAGACTAAATCTGGAAATCTAACTATCTTTTCATTACTTCTGCAAATTTAGTAATATTATCTTCAATAATTTTGGAAAAACTTTTTTCGGTATCAGACATCTTTTTTGCCAATACTCGCAGAGCAAAATTCATTTTCTCAAAATTTAGTTCATATCCAAAATAACCTGTAGCAACTGCATGATTAATCAGTTCTTCAGGAAAATTATCTCTCAATTCCTTATCTACCTGTTCTGAAAGTGCACCACATATAAAAAGACCAATCTTTTTCTGTAATAATTGAGCTAAATTATTATTGTAAAATTTTTTAACTTCTGAATTTATCTTACCCATCATTATCGAGCCACCAATTATTACTGTATCATATTTATCTAAACTTATTTTGGTGTTATTTTTTAGATTTATAATTTCCATATCATTTGAAAGTTTCTCTTCAAGTTTTTTAGCACATTTTTCAGTACAACCAAATCTCGTGGCAAAGGTTATTAAAGTATTCAATTTAACCTCCTTTTTACAATAGAGTGACTTTTGATATATTTCAAAACTATACTGTGTTTGCTCTATTTTTATTATAAACATTCAAATTTAAATAGTATAGAATTTTTTACTTATCCTAATTATAATTCAGGTATAAAAATATCCCCATCAAACCAATAATCCTGGTTTGAACTTCGTCTACTGCCCCAGGCAGGTTCTACTTTTAATACTAGTTAGTTTTTAGGTAAAAGTTTAAAGATTACATTCCTGATTATATTAGAAAAATAAACACTATATAATGATAGTCATAACCTAGCAAGTGCGGAAAATATATCCAAAATTATCATAATTCTTAACTATTAAATCTTGAATTTGATAACATATAACCTTTTTATTATCATAATCATTAGTCATACATTACCACAAACGAATATCTCCAGTCCCGGGTTCCAAGTAGAGACCAGCAGAAGATGCTTGCTTCAATGAAAAGAATCCCCCGTCCACTGGCTGTAAAGTTGATGAATTGGAAAATCGGAAGATCTCCACCTATGAGCTCGATGATGGCGCTGGCAATGTGGAATAGTGGATTTAAAGATCATTCTGTTCCTGCAATGCTAGATGCAATGGCCCGGGTGGATCCTGATGAATGGTCAATTAGAAATGATCTTAGTCAGATCAATTGCCCCACCCTTGCTCTGGTAGGTGAAGGGGAAGGTGATGAGCTGGTTTTGCAGGCAAAAGAATTTTACAAGGGTGTTTTATCTGCTAAAAAAGACATACATATATTCTCACTTGAAAAGGATGGCTCAGATGATCATTGTCAGCTGGATAACCGTACAAGGGGAAATAAGGTGATTGGAAAGATATTATAGCCACATTGATTGCTGGATTGATTTCTTTAGGGCTCTATGAATTTATTTTTAGAAAACACAAAAATAGATTATTATTAAAAAGGACTAACTAATTTATTGCGCGCTATCATCTACAGTCTTCCTAAATTCTCCTAATTCCTCCAAAATACAGTTCGGCATTCTACTACTCAGGGGCACTATAATATTTTTATTAATACATTAGTTAAAATATTTATATATAAGTTTTTTGTAGTTCGAATCCTCTATTCCAGGCCATTCAGACATTTATCTGTAGACCTTTTAATGCTTAAACTATTTTGAATAGTTTTATATATATTATAAAAAAGACTCTGGGTTTGTCTTAAAACTAAATAATCTTAGTCCATTAATAATTACAAAAATAGTAACTCCTACATCTGCGAATATTGCCAGTGTTAAGTTGCTTAAGCCAAATGTTGCCAAAATTAAAACTATAAATTTAATAAGAATTGCCACAATTATATTAAATTTTATAATCGCAGAACTTTTACTACCGAGTTTTAATAGATAGGGAATAGTCTTTAGGTTGTCATTCATAAGTGCAATATCTGAGTTTTCGATGGCTACATCTGAACCTACAGATCCCATTGAAATACCAACAGAAGCACTGGCTAAGGCTGGAGCATCATTAACTCCGTCACCTAACATAGCGACAGACCTATATTTTTGTTTAAGTCTTTCAATTTCTTCTGCCTTTTCTTGCGGAAGAAGAGATGCCTTTATATCATCTATACCCAAAGTAGAACCGATAAATCTTGCAGAAGAATTGGTGTCTCCTGTTAAAATGATTGGTCTTATTTTTAATTTTTTAATATTTTCAATTACTAGTTTTGCTTCCTCTCTTATCTTATCAGTAATAGTAATTATTCCTTTAATAGTTGTATTTTCACTCATTACAATTACTGTCTTTCCTTGTTTTTCATACTCATTGATTTTATCAATTATTTCTCTGTCAATTTCAATATTCTTCTGTTCTTTTATAAATTTTAAACTGCCTAGAAAATGAATACTATCTTCACAAATAGTGCACTGACCTTTAATACCTTTTCCAGAAATAGATTCAAAGTCATCATATTTATGAGTATTAATCCCAAGCTTCTTTGCTTTATTTATCAGGCTTTTGGCTATAGGATGCTCTGAAAAGGCCTCAAGTCCCGCAGCACAGGCTAAGACGTCTTCTTTTTCAAATCCATTAAAAGTAGCAATATCTGAAACTTCAGGTTCACCTAAAGTTAGTGTTTTGGTCTTATCAAAAGCAATAACCTTTATTTTCCCCATTTCTTCTAAAAACTTACCACCTTTGATCAATACTCCGTTTTTGGTTGCATTTCCTATAGCAGAAAAGATAGTAACCGGGGTTGATATCACCAGTGCACAGGGACAGGAGATTATAAGCAAGGTCAAAGCCTGGTGAAACCAGTAATTAAAAGGATTTTTCAGTATTACCACGGGAATAGTTACCAGCAGGATAGCAGCTCCTATAATAATTGGAGTATAGAATTTTGCAAATTTTTCTATAAATCTCTGAGAAGATATTTTTTTCTCGGTTGCCCTGTAAGTAAGCTCTACAATCTTTGACAGTGTATTATCTTTGGCTTTTTTTGATACTTCTACTTCTAAGTAACCATTACCATTTATAGCCCCCGCATAGACAGAATCATCCTTGTATTTATTTTTTGGAAGAGGTCCACCAGTAATTGAAGATTCATCTACTAATGAATTTCCGTAAACCACTTTGCCATCCATTGGGATTATATCACCAGGTTTTACCACTATGATCTGAGCAATATCTATTTCTTCTATGGGTATTTCTTTTTTTCCCTCTTTTAAGGTTGCAGTTTTTGGTGTTTTTTCAATTAAGTTTTCAAGTGCCTTCTTACTTCTTTTAATTCCAAATTTCTCCAGGCTTTCACCTATTGAAAATAATATAACAATAATTACTGCTTCTTCAAATTGCCTTAAGTATAAAGCTCCCGCAATTGCAATGGTCATAAGAAAATTAATATTTGAAAATCTTAGTTTTATCAGGCTTTTTAGACCGCTAAGAAATATTTTTCGACCTACCAAGATAATAATAGCTAAAAAAATGGGGAGTTCTATCCAAAGGTAAGCGTGGATATCAAAAAAGGATAAAATCAAAAAAGGTATTGTTACTGCTAATGCTATAATTAGCCATCTAAATTTTTTATTTTTAAATATTTCCTTCATAATTTTTTTTATTTCTATCATAATGTATCAGCTTTTTTAAAATTAGCAAAAGCTTTAAGGTAAAAATAATAACCGCACTACTTATCATTACTGAGAATCTAGAATCTATAAAGAGCCTCTAAAATATATTTTTAAATGTTATTAAAAACTTGAAGACGATATTAATTTTATTCAGAAAAATGGTTTAGCTGAGTTTAGAAAAACTCAAAAGGTTAGGGAAAATCTACTTTGGAAGATACTGGATCAATTTAATGAAGGTCGGTCAAAGAGCTATTATTGTATTGCTGCTACAGTGTTAAGGGTAGATGAGTTAGAGAAAGCAGTAGTTAAAGCCAAGAGCAAATCTAAAGGTCTAGATATAAAAGAAAAAGCTAAACTTATTCATTCTATTTTGGACAGTATCGCATCAAAAAATAATTATTATTTAAAACTAAGGAAAAAATAATTTTTATTTCTGGCTTACCAAATTAAGTAAAATTTGATTAAAAACAAGCTATAATTATTACCTACTGCTAACCAAGTTTATCTAATTACAGATTCAAGGAATAAAATAAAATATTTTAAAGACTCAGCTCTGGCATAAAAATATCATTACGTAAAGGTATTATTATGGTTCTAACATTGAGTACAATAGTCAGCTAATTATCATAAATAATTAATTATTCGAATTTATAATTAGTGAGTAATTATCAGCAATCTTCAAAATTTTACCCAAATCCTTCAAAAAACAGTTCGACATTGTGTTACTTAGGGGCACCATTAATATTTCTCAAATAATTCATCAAATAATTCTTTTGCCTTGGCCTTTGATTTTTTGAGGATATTGCTGCCCTTTTTTGTTATTGAATAATATTTTCTTATTTTTCCACCAACATTTATTTTTCTTGAACTTAAATATTTATCCTTTTCTAGTTTATGAAATATTGGATATAATGTTCCAAAGGATATATTATAGCCGTGTCTTGCCAGTTCATTTTGAAACTCCATTCCGTAGATTTCTTCTTTTTCTGAGTGGTACAAAATATGTAATTTTATAAAACCAAGTAAAAAATCACGAGTAACTTTATCTTCCATTAATTTGCCTCCTGCTATTTAGATTTTTAGTTTTCCTAAATGCAAGACTTATCAGGAAGATTAAAAATCCCAGCAAGCTAAATGATGCTGATATTATAAATGCCCACCTGCTTCCATAGCTGTCCCATATTATGCCCATTATAATTGAAGCGGGAAATAGTGCTAATCCAATTCCAGTATTAAACAAACCATAAGCTGTAGCTCTTTGATTTGGATTGACAAGGTCTGCTATATATGCTCTAAAAACACCTGCTGAAAGACCATAATAGATGCCGTAAGCTCCAAATAAAATCCATATTGCAAGTAGAGAAGTAGAGAAAGCAAACAAGAAATATATTATTGAGTAATAAATAAAAGATATAATTATTATAGGCTTTCTTCCTATCCTGTCAGATAATGTACCAAAGAGTGGGGATGAAAAGGAACAAAATATATTATAAACAATCCATATGACGGGTATTAATGCAATTGCGAGCCCCTCCTCTCTTGCTTTCAGTATTAAGAAAGCATTTGATGAATTTCCTAGACTAAAAATAATATTTGATACTAAAAAAATAAGAAAAGGAGTATTTCTCAAGCTATTTTTTTGTTTGTCACTATGAGTACTCTTTTTTATAAAAGGAGTTTCTTTAACAAACTTTATAAAAAATATGGCAATTACTGCTGGTACTATAGAAAATAAAAAAACAATACGGATATTGTTATCAAAGAAGTATAAAATTAGCAGTGCAAGCAGCGGTCCTCCTATTGCCCCAATTCTGTCCATTGCTCTATGAAACCCAAAAGCCCTTCCTTTTTTTGAAGGATCTATGGATGTTGATATAAGTGCATCTCTTGATGGTGTTCTAGCTGCTTTGCCAGTTCTTTCTATAAATTTTACTAATAGAACTGCTATCCAGGTATTTGCAAAAAATAAGAATGGTTTTGAAAAAGCAGAAATTCCATATCCTAAAAGAATGAATAATTTTCTTTTTTTATATTTATCTGACAACCTTCCAAAGACTGTTCTAAATAGAGAAGCAGTGCTTTCTGCAATGCCTTCAATAATACCGATTACTGCTTTTTTAGTTCCTATGCTTACTAAAAACTCGGGAATAAGTGGATAAATCATTTGACTGGATAAGTCTGTGAACAGGGAGACCATTCCAAGTAAAAGTATGTTCTTTTTTGGCTTTTTATCATTCATATTATAGATTACCGATATCGCATAATGATATTATAAAATAATATCTTACTTATTGTAGGTTGTCAAGGAGATAGAGGTTTAGAAACTATGCACTTCTAATTATTTCTATTAGAGATTGAAATTTAAATAGAGAATTTAGACCGAGTTTTTAAGTAGATGTATTGAATAAAACTATCAGGTGTAATTAAACAAGATTAATATTAGCCTTTAGAGCATAATTTTTAATAGTTGCTTTTAGAATATTTGCTTTTGATTTTATATCAGTCTTACTAATTTCTTTGTCTGCAAATTTTTTCTTTGCTTCTATACTTGCTTTTTTAATCAGATCAATTGTCATCCTTGAACAAGCCTTGCAATAAAGACTCATTGATCTACCTTCATTATAGTTCTGTAATAATGTTTCTAATAATTTTTGTCTTTGTTTCTGTTCTTCTAACCATTTTTTAAGGCCAATTTTCTTAATTTGATTTAAATTGTCAGCAGCTGGGATCCATTCTATAACTTTTCTTCTCACGTAGATTTTACAGAGAAATATTTCATTACATTCAGAACAGGTCTTAAATCCATACTTTTTTACACAGCAATTCCAGATGCTACACCAGGAATGCTGCTCGCCTAATTTGCACCCAATGCATCTGCTTGGTGACTTTGACTGATATTTGCTACATAATCTACAATATAGTCCGCAGCAACCAGTAAGATTTATTGCTTCTTCGTTTTTCATACTATCATTTTGTAGATGATGATTTCTTGGAAGCAGAAGTTTTTTTTGTTGAAGATGCTTTTTTTGCCATAGATGGTTTTTTTATAGCAGATGGTTTCTTAGCGTATGTAACTTTTTCCGTGGAGAGAGATTCTATATTTGCAACAATTTTTTTAAGTATAGCTTCAGCTTCATTTAAATCATTATTATATTTTTCTTCATCTGCAGCATCAAATGCTTTTTTACCTCTTTGATATTTTGTGTCAGTGAATGTAAGTTTTTTAAAGCTATTTATTTCTCGAGTATTGGCACTTGAGAAGTTTTTTAATGTATTAACTGTTCTTATATGCCAGTTTCTAAATCCTAAGTCTCTAATACTCATACCTCTAATAGATTTTATTTCTTTTATTTTATCTTTTAAATTATCAGTTAGTTTTTTATCTTCCATAAGTTATTAAGAATATATTAATTTAATAAAGTATAAATTGGTTTTTTTATATTACAAAAAATATTTTAACATATTAGTAGATTATTATGAATTTTAAAATTCAAGATATTTGATATTTTAATTAAAGGATTTTGATTATTTTTTACTCAATTCTATGGTTCACTTATTTTTTATGAAATTAAAATGATATAATAAATTGATAAATATTTTGATGTAGGAAATATATAAAGTAAGGTAATATTTTGAAAACCCTGGTTTGTTATTCAAAAGAGAATATTAAAATGGAGAATACAAATGTACCTGATGTTGGCAGAGATGAAATTTTAATCAGGACAATATTATGCGGGCTTTGTGGTTCCGATATTGTAAAAATAATGAGTCCTGATGTTAAAAAACCAGTTAAGCTTGGTCATGAAGTGGTAGGGGTAGTAGAAAAGGTAGGTCCAGAAGTGAAGAAAGCAAGGAATGTAATAAAGAAGGGCGATGTAGTAGTAGTTTCCCATCATATTCCATGCTACAGCTGTATTTACTGTGATCATGGAAATTACTCCATGTGCAGCCATTTTAAGGAAACAAATTTAGACCCGCAGGGTTTTTCTGAGTATGTAAGGCTTTCAGGAGAGCATATAAAATACAATACTTTTGTAGTTGAGAATAAAAAAATCATAAAGAATGTTATTTTTACAGAACCAACTGCTTGCTGTCTTAAGGCAGTAAAGAGAGTAGATATAAAAGATAATGATATAGCCATGGTGGTTGGATGTGGAACTATTGGAATTATATTTATTTCACTATTTAAGCTGTTATATAATGCAAAAGTAATAGCAGTAGATATTGATTCAAATAAATTAAAATATGCCAAAAAATTTGGAGCAGATCTAACTATTAATTCTAAAAAAGAAAATGTAAGGGAAAAAGTTTCTAAGTTTAGCAGCTCTGGCGTAGATATTGTAGAACTTACAGTAACAACCCCACAGACTACTAGAATGGCTATGGATAATGTAAGACCAGGGGGGCATATACAGATTTTTGCTGGTCCAGTAGCTCAGCATGAAATTTCTATTAACTTTGAACATCTGTATAAAAAAGAGTTAACTATTCTCTCATCATATTCGGCAACACCTGAAGCATCAAAAGAAAGCTTTTATTATCTAAAAGATTACCAGCTGGATTTTCGTTCTTTAATATCTGAAATACTTCCTATTGATCAGTTTAAAGAAGGATTGGATCTAGCTCTATCTCAAAAAACTTTCAAGGTTTTATATTATTTTGATAAGAACTTGATTAAAAATATATAGGATGGAAAATTGTTAGAGAGTAAAATAAAAAAATCAGGTGATAGCTATATATAACAATTTAATTATAAATTTTCCTAATAGATCAAAGATATATAAGTACAGATTTGCTTGAATTTTTAATTCAAAATTTTTAATAAAAGGGGTAGTTAGCATGGCTAAAATGAAATGTGCAATTTTTTACGGTCCTATGGATGTAAGAGTAGAAGAAGTAGAAATACCTGTTCCAACTGATGATGAGATATTGGTAAAAGTAAAAGCAGCTCTTACATGTGGGAGTGATTTAAAAACTTACAGGCGTGGTCATCCAACCATGATTAAACTTCCTTCACCATTTGGACATGAATTCTCTGGAGAAGTGGTGAAGATAGGTAAGAATATTAAAAGTAAAATTAAGGTTGGGAATCGAATAGTATGTGCTAATACTGCTCCCTGTGGTTATTGCTTTTATTGTAAATTGGGCAGGGAGTCTATGTGTGAGGATTTAATTTATTTAAATGGAGCATATAGTCAATATATAACTGTACAGAAGAGGATTGTAGAGAAGAATACATTTATAATACCTGAGAATATTTCTTTTAGTGAAGCTGCTTTAATGGAACCACTTGCATGTGTTGTTCATGGCATAGAGGAATCTGGAATTATGGTGGGAGATAAAGTAGCAGTAAACGGGGCAGGTCCCATTGGTCTTATGTTTGTCAAACTAGCTAGTCTTAAAGGTGCTTATGTTATTGTTTCTGATTTAAGCAAAGATAGGCTTGAAACTGCAAAACAAATGGGTGCAATAGAGATTATTCAAATAAAAAAAGGTATCAACCAGGTCGAAGAAGTTAAAAGAAGAACTGAAGGCAGCAGGGGTGTAGATGTAGCTATTGAGGCCACAGGAATTCCTGATGTTTGGGAAAAGACAGTTAAGATGGTGAGGAAAGGCGGTGTAGCTAATTTATTTGGAGGCTGTAAGTCAGGGACAACTATTTCCATTGATACCGCACTTATTCATTATCATGAAATAACTGTAAAAGGAATTTATCACCATACACCTCTTTACGTAAAGAAAGCTTTTGAACTTATTACAAATCGCATAGTAGATGCAAGGCAATTTATAACTGATACTGTAACATTGGATGAACTTATTCCAACGTTAGAGAAAGTAGGAAGGCAGGAAGGGATAAAATACAAAATAGATGTTGGCTAAGGAGAGTTATAAAGAACTACCAAGAAAACCCCGATGCTTGCGCCGGGGATGAATTGGCAAACTTTTTTTAAAGAAAAGA
>JACKQG010007488.1_pt1 | contig 10970 bp, 10 predicted proteins | sample 8237621 | NCBI WGS metagenome assembly JACKQG01 (sample SAMN15677084, study PRJNA649215) | marine metagenome | biome: marine; feature: Black Sea; material: saline water; isolation source: suspended particulate matter (SPM) from the Black Sea western gyre | collected 2013-06-09/2013-06-10 | depth... | reverse complement strand
ACTCATATAGCAGTAGTAAGGGCCAGATAGGTCAGTTCGTTGGTAAGGGTGGAACCGTCGGCATACTGCCCGGCAAAGACGAAGTTTTTGCCGTTTCCACTACCCCGAGTGCGGGAATGGTATTTGAACCAGAGGAACTTAATCAATTCCTTAGCTTGTTCTCGCGTAAGGCGTCCGAAGTCGATATCAGCCCTGTAATACGGATAGAATATGCGGTCAAAATGCCCCATCGAACGTACCAGTTCTCCTTCCATCTCTATCAGCTCGTGCATCAACCACGCAAACTGCAGAGCCTCATAGAAGGTCTCCGGCGCGTGGGCTGGAACACGTTCGCAAACATTAGCAACCGCGCGCAGTCGTTCCTCATGTTCTGGAAAATCGAGTATCATCTTTTGTGCTAGTTTAGCAAAACGTTCCGCGAGCGTAATCGTGGCTCGGTAGACCATCTCCACTGCCTCGTAAAAAGCAACTTGTTCCTCCGTCGCCTCCGGCCCCAAACTCTCCCGAGCCTGTTGAGCTTGTTCGATAAGTCCTGTCAGACCACCGGAGAACCGTAAGCCGAAGGCGTCGGTGAACGAAGTGAACATATTCTCCCAGCCTGGAGAAATGTGGCCCATATCCAGCCCGCCCCTAATCAACCCAATTTGATTAACCTCACTGAACCAGCCGGCTTCCTTCTTGATAGCCCCTGCCCTGGCCTCCCCATACCATCCATCACGAACCTTCGTCACCAGACCGCCATGATTGAGTTTGTCAGCAAACCAGTCGAGTGGATCCAAATAAATCTGCCCCTGCGTCACCACAATCCTGTAGACATTGGCTTTATGCAGAACTTTGGGCTGGTCAGGATGGGCTTGTAGGTAAGCTTCAACCTCCTGTTTTAGCTCTTCAAGAGATAAGCCTGTCTCCGGGATAAACGGAACGTTTTGGAACTGATTGAACAGGTGTTCTCGGAGATTCTCAAACGTTCCCAACACCTGTTGAGTTTTGATGAAATCAAACTGTTGAGTTTCGATGTTATCAACCGCTATAGCCATTTTTAAACCTCCAGTAGATTTGTGTGTTCCTCATTGGCTGTTGGTTTTGTCAAGTTAGAAGCCGGTTTTTCTCGAAGAACTCGGTTTCTATTATCAGAATCTAATATGCTACTTAGAGTCTGTAGACTTAAAGGCATCATTCGTTGTAACATACTATGTGTTTCAAATAGGACTTGAACAAAAACTTTAAGGGAAACGTAAAAATGAGTAAACGTGCGGTACACGGTACCGAACTTAGAGAAATTCTTGCTGAAAATATTCATGCTTACCGGGGTCAGAAAAAGATATCGCAAGAAAAGCTTGCGGAAATCTGTGGACTTCACCGAACTTATGTTGGTTCTGTTGAGCGGGGCGAACGAAATGTGACACTGAGTACTTTATCGGTTTTTGCGAAAGCTCTTAATGTTTCTGTTCCTGAGTTGCTAACTAAAAGGACTTTCGATAATGAGTGAATATTTCCAACAGTACCATAAATATGTAGCGGCAATTTCAGAAAGTGGTATTTCCATTTACGACCCTATCGAACCTGGGACCCCAGAATTATGGATTCCTGCCTCTGCACTTGAGGTCTTGCTTAATCAGGGATTGAAAGGGATGTCTGTACATGGTTTACCTATCCGAACGCGTTCTAAAGTGGTAAAGCAGGCAATATGCCGCGTATTGGGCTATCCAACACCAAGAACGTTTAAGAAAACTCACCCAAGGTTTCCAGGGCAACGGTTCGACACCTACATCCAGAAATCAAACAACCTTCAGATATGGAATGAAGAGATTGCTCTCACAAGACGATATGTGATAATCCGCGTTTCACCTGATGATATTATTGAGCGCGTCAAGGTGATTACTGGTGAGTCTCTTGCCGCGTTAGACACCACTGGTACAATTACTAAAAAATATCAAGCATACATTGTTCCAAAACAAGAATCTACAGAGCTTGTAGCTACGGAAGATACATCTAACCTAAAACCAATTGTCAGAGGTAGTGGCTGTCCTATCCCTTTTGAACAAAGCCCAGTAGATAATTCTGCTGCTGAAACACTCTTACCTATAACTGTAATCTTTGACCGTCTAAAATCTCTTGTTGGTTGTACATTTGCCGATTCAGGCTATGACCAAGAACGCAATCGTGGTGCTGAATTACATCGGCTAGTCTGTTCAAGACTGGGTTATAAAGAATATAGAGATGCTGGTACTTTTCCGGATGTTCGCAATCAATTACTCGAAGTAAAGCTACAAACATCACCAACAATCGACCTTGGGTTGGTATGTCCTGATAGCCAAGAACCACTGGATATTCCTAAAATTAATAGCAATCAGATACGATTTTGTGATGTTCGGTATGCGGTCTTCTATGCTCAAACAGACGGAGAACAAGTAGAATTGACTCACTTTTACCTAACAACTGGTGAAGCATTCTTTAGTTGGTTCCCTCAATTTCAGGGACGAGTTGTAAACAAGAAGCTTCAAATAGTTTTACCCGGTGATTTTTTCAATTAGAGAATCCAAACGCTTGCCAAACAAGACGTTCTAGCTTATCTTCAAGGCACTTTGCTTCTTGCGAAGGTGTTAGCTTGTAAATCTTTTTTGACAACTGAATAATTTGCCTTGCAATCTCCGTGTCTGTGTTTGGCAAGGGAAATTGTCTGACATATTGAGTCATAAATCGTCTTCTACCTGCATAGAGTTTGTTTTTGAATTTATAGTCATAAAATATCTCTATGAACGAGGAATTCCCTACACCTAGTATAAGCCATAATAAGTCTACTTGCTGCGGATTATCACAAGCAATCCAATAACAATCTCCGTTCACGACCGAACCGCTCAAGTCCATCCAGAATGTTGGTTTGTCGGAAATGTCTCTAAACACAATTTTTGGTTGCGACCAGGCAAAAGGGTCGTGAGGAACCCAAATCTCAAACCATTTTCGCCCGGCGTCCAATACATATTTTCTTCCTTCAAGATTAGCGCGATGACGGTTCAGATAATTAGCCGAATGAGGAAACTCGTTTAGGTCAATAGCTACACGTCTTCCTTGCTTGACTTGATGCGTATAGAGCACTCTCTTTGGCTTGTCAGACTCTTTAGCTTTGAACCGCCTTGCTATATGATGAGTAATCAACGGCATTAAGAGTTCAGGCTGTTCTTCTTTAGGCAAATCCTCCCAATCCGAACTGATAAAAACATTGTCAGCAGTTGTCTTAATCCCAACTTTTATTTCCCCAACTTCTCCAAACGTACAATATGTGTGAGACTTTATAAGAGAAAGCCACTTTTCCGAATCTTCTGTCGCAATACGCCACACACCGTTGAGATTATTACCGTGCATTAGTTTTCCTTGTTGAACAGCATAATTTTGTCCATCGGGTAACTTTACCACCCCATCTTTATCAAGAGCTTCTATAACATTTGCACAGCTTATTGATTGTTGGGTATTTTCCGTTGAGTAGATTGAAGTAAATTTAGCCTCTACTGGTTGTAGTGTTTTGTCTTTTACTCTAACTAGTAAGATAGCGGGAAGAACGGCAGCCTCAAACAAGCGGGTGTCACCTAAATCCCAAACGTGAATAGCGTCGAACTTGTCGATAATGCTTTTACGCACACTGATTCCAGATTTAGTTGTCATAAATCTATTGGAGACAATGATACCAGCAATTCCACCTGGTTTCATCAACATAGCAATCCCGTTGATAAATGCGTAGTAAAGGTCAACACGTCCGGAAAGGCCAAACTGAAGAGCAAGCTGTTGAGATTTCTGGGCACCCATGACTTGTGTACGTACATAAGGGGGATTGGCAATAGATAAATCAAAAAATTCAAAACCTTTACTGAATAGACTGCTAACTCCGTAAGTTAAGGCAAACTCTAGGAAATTCTCCTCCCTTAAACGCGCTGAAACACTCGGAAAAGCTTTGCTAATCCTCGATAAAGCCAACTCAATAGCATTACAATCTGTATCAAACCCAACACACTCAATGTTTGAAAATCCAGCCCGAGTCAGTTCTGCAAGTATGGAAAGTAATAATTCTCCGGCACCAACTGCGGGGTCAAGGATTCGCACTTTATCCATGTCAGGTTTCGGTGTCCAAAACTTTAGTATTTTTTGAGCAACAAAATCTGAAAGTATCTTGGGAGTATAATGGGCGCCTACAACCTTACGCTTCTCTAAAGAATCATGCCCTATTGGTTTATTCAACTTTTTTACTATCATACGTTTTGTATATTTCTGTTAAGGTAGATATCAAGGCAGATGTAATCGCCAGAAGAAATCGATCTAACTTTCCAAGTGTTGTGCAAACTAAACTGGATTCATATTATAAATCAGAGATTACCAAAACACAAGAACTAAAATCAGGAAGGATGAGGGAAAATAAACTGAATGGATGGTCAGCATGCCCAGGACTTCCTGAATATTCATACCAAAGTCTATCAATCTGTTGAGCTTCGATGCTATCAACCGCTATAGCATTTTTAAACCTCCAGTAGTCAGATTTTCGTATATTTAGAATCCTTTCGTTGAAAGTCAAAACTAAAACTGACAGTGACTTTTCGACTATCCTATAATATCCGGATGGTTCTCAACCACCTCATCTGCAAATTCGAAGAACTGTTCTGCGACATTTCTCGCAAGTTGTAAGCGAGACTGCCAATCGTTGGGTGCATGCAAACCAAGCCCACTCAAGAAATCATCGTACCCAGCTTGGTATTGAGGCTTTTCTTCTTCAGACCCATCGTTCTGAATTGCAACATTGACGCAATAATGAAAGATCCAAATCCAAAACATTGCCTCACGATGATTTCCTTCATTAATCATCTCCAGGGCTCCCTCCACAAGATAGGGACGGACGCACGAATCAACATTATAACTACCAGAGAAGGGCGTGCGTTTTACTTCCACCGCTCTATCAAAAGCTGTCACACATTCTTGGAGATAGGACTCGACTTGTCCACGGTCCATGTGGACGCAACCAAGTAATCTGAGAATCTCCTCATGCAATTCTGACTTTCCCTGCTTGTACGGTAGTTTCCGCTGGGGAATAGGGATTTGCTTGACGTCCTCCACAGGCATGTAGATATCCACATCCCTGTAAAGCGGAAAGGGTGCCTCTTTTGGCATTCCATTTATCCCCCCGACCAAAAAGGCTCCACAGAATCCCGGAACCTGGCTTGCTTCTTTATCAACATATTCTTTCGCTATTTCAATTACTTGACCAACAGTCATCGAAATACCTCCCTTTTTTATTTTGAGATTTTGTCAGCGTCAATTTCACCGTCCATTTGGACAGGCTCTTTCACTCCAAGCCCCCTTTAATAGGATTCGAACCCTGGTTACATTTCAGGTTTCGCTCGCTAAATCGGTATTGCGAGAAACAGCATAAGAGCAGCGACCTGCATCTGTCCCTGCTCTTTCTGAGGATTTATCTCCACTCGTCAATCGAGACACTCTTTTGATAACCGCATCCCATAATCCGCCAATACCCATTTGTCTCTCCACCAACGACTACGACATGAATCGCATTCCGGCGAAATATCGGTATCAGTTCATCGTCAGCCGCTTTAAGCAATGTCGCATAAGGTTCAACCCCATTTAAAGCTCTCGGATAAACATAGTTCTGTATGAGTTGATAGTCCCAGTAGACACCCGCAGGCATCGTGGCATTTTCGTAGAGCCATTGGATTAGCTTTTCCTTGGTATCAAATCCACCGCGGTCGATAAATTGTCTGGCAGTAATTGGGTCCAAAATCAGCGTCGCGGAATTGTTGGGATTCATCCCGCGTAACATATTTCTCACATGTTCACGCCAGTGCTTTTCTCGGAGTCCAAGCTGAAAAGAGGTGGTCCGACATCCTCCAAAGACACTTACAACGTTGTCTTCCGGTTTAAAACCATGTTGTACATGAAACGGCTCCCACGGACTCCTCTCCTCATTCTCCGCAAAGGTGATACTGTTATATCCATAGTTGTTTCCCTGCGAACCCAGATATGTATGTCCTGGAACTGAACCGCCCTGCAGATTTTGAGATAGCAATCCATAGGCTCTTCCGATAGTGGCATTGGCATGATTATAGGGTCCCATCGCTCCAATGCCCCAGTTCATCCCGATTTCATGGCGTATCGGTCCGTTAACGACTACCATAGAGGCGGATGAGGTTGTTGTGCTGGGTCGAGCCGTAGCGCCGGTCGAAGCTAAAGCCAATATCACCGGAAAATATTCCGGGTTCGCTCCGGCCATAACTGCATTCACCGCTACCTTTTCCACGGTGAATTCCCACGCCTCCCGTGTGGAAGTAGGCCTCATCCATCCGACTACCTCATCCGGCGGATGGCTGGTTCCTGCTAACATCTCCGCTACTCTCTCTTCTGTTGGAAGCACAATTGGCAGCATGTCCGTCCACTGATTCTCCCTAAAAAGCCGATGCAAGTTCTCTTCTGTATCCGGCTCCACAAACCTTGGCGTAGACCTCTCAAAACTGACTTTTGGTTTGTCCTCTTCACTAAGCGACTTGGTCAGCGCGTCGATTACCTCCTCCATAACCGCCCGACCTGTTATGGGGTCATTGCCATCCACATAAGCCCTCAACTCCGCCGGGGACTTGCCCATGACAGGCTGAGGCACGAAGACATACCGCAGGTTAGGTATACCCCTCGCGTAGGCAACCTGCTCCACCGCGTCCTTAAAGGATTCCGTCTGGATAGATGCTGTGGGCACTCCGTATTCGGTTTCCATCGTGATGCATTGCTCGGCGACCGCCGGCGCGCAGGTACTTCAATGCCCCACGGCGATGACAGCCGCATCTCCCTTCTCCCGGATTTCCTCGTAAAGTTCCGGGTCGCGTTCCGTGTATACGCCGGACTTACTCCTCAACTCGGTTTTCACCTGTGGCATCTGTTCTGCGAACCATGCTTGCATCTGCTGCATCAGGATGTCGCCGTCGTCGAATCGACAATCGACCAGATACACTGTTTTGCCATCTAAGCTGTCAAGACGTGGTGCCATTCCTAACTGCTTTATCGTAGGAGGATAACCCATAGGGTTCATAACTACTATTTTCTCGCTTCCTGAATTTCCCATTTCAAAACTCCTTGCTTTTCTGTTTGGAGTGCGTCAGTCTCTGCTGACGAACGTGCAGAAGCAAAGACTTCTGCACTCCATAACTTATTTGACAGTGTAAGTAATGTTCACGAAATCTCTCTTCACTTGATAGGCAATCTGCCGAATTTATTAATCGTCTTTAGAATCGTGTAAAAACTCTCCGCCCACCGGTTATCCGGAACATTTTCCGTAATACCCACAATGAACCTATCTCCGGGGGCGGCCTCTTTGAGAATTTGCTTCGTCGTTTCTTCAATGACGCTTGCTTCCGCAAGATGCACTGACGAAGGATAATTGATGAACAAGACCTTCCCCGGCCACATCTTTCTGGCATCAGCAACGGTCATATCGGTATCAGGCGCCGGTGTGAAAGCCTCAATCCAATCTAACCCTGAATCGCCCACTTGCTTCGCCCACAGTTTATTATCCGCATCAAGATGGCAACCTAGCAGCTTACCGCCTTCGTGAAAGATTGCAGCAACTTCCTCCCAATGTGGCAACACATAATCCACGAACCTCTCCTTGCCAAGCACCTCCGGAGCATAATTTCCACCACATTGCACAACCTTTGCCGGTGACTTTGCGACAATGGAATAGATTTCCCGCTCGTTTTCAGCCATGGCGTCATGAAGCGCGATAACCCTTTCTCTTCTTTCAGCCCATTCAATGCTAAAGGTTTCGAGACCCATAATGCTGTACATAATGGTATGCAGGGGAGAACCTGGAGCTCCGGTCTTAAAGAAAACCCCACCATCGCTTTGCTCCTGGGTTTTGAGAAAGGATTCATAGTTGGGCGAGTACCGCCTGTCCCTCATCATAAATTCAACCGCATCATAATCCTCCGGACCTTTGAACATCATTTCCATCCGCCAGGCAGTGCCCTCACTCCTTGGCGATGGTAATCGCTTCGTCAAGGAAGACAGCTCGCCTTTGGGTGTCTTGATGGTCGTTCTCTGATAAACGGCACCATCCTTGTCGAAGCTTTCTGTTTCTGTTTTAATATTTGGACTCGTCGATTTATAGACTGACCCGGAACCAATGATACACATACCTTCTTTCAGAAGGATTTCTGCCATTTCACCTCTCGGTATTCTCCATCCCTTTAGGGCAAAAGGGATTCTATCGACAAGCTTCCCATCAAAAATCGCTTCGATTCTCTCAGAACAATTCATATTTTCCTCCTATCCCGGCATGCTATTCAACTGTGTACCTATTTACCGCCTCTTCATCTAATTCCACGCCTAAACCTGGCGACTGGGGCACGATTGCGTATCCATCTTCAAATTGGATTGGTTCTACGATTAGGTCATCTTCGCGCAGGAAATTGCCGATTATATCGCTTGCCATTGTGCAACCCTTGGCTGCCGCGCAAGCATGGATATAGGACATATCCATAATGCCCAAATCCACTCCAGAGCCGTGCCATACAGGTAGCCCTGCAGCTTCAGCGATGGTTGTTAGTTTCACAAATCCGACCATGTTTCCGCCTAAATTGAGACAATCTACACAATCCTTCTGAATTGCTGCAATTACATCTTTCGGACTGCTAAGATGCAAGGCAAGTGGAATTTCCATCTCGCGTTTCATGAATACATACCACTCCAAATCCTGTTTGGGAACTGGATCTTCAAATACTTCAATGTTATAACCTTCCAGTTCCCTAGCTAATTCAAGCGCAGCAGCAGGACGATAAAACCTGGTGTTCGGGTCAATGGTAATTTTCATCTCCGGCGCGACTTCTGCAATCACTTTTACACGTTCGAGCATCGGGTCTTCCAACGCGCATTTCATTTTAATGCCTTTGAAACCTTTGTCCCATCCTTCCTTCGCAGTCTTAGCTATATCTTCAGGTGTTTTACGACCACACCAGTAGTCCACTAAAACTTTATCACGGAAGGCACCGCCCAGTAGTTTATGAACCGGCCAATCGATTGCTTTGCCAACAATATCGAAGATAGCCATCTCGAAGGCACCATAAGCCGCATTATGTGCTATCGGCAGTTCGCTAAGGTTCATCTGAATCGGATCTTTACCTACTGCGCTAGCGATACCTTGTTCTAAAGCCTCCTTCGGAGCCCCCCGTCCTGTTTCGCCGATTCCGCAGATACCTTCATCAGTATGTACTTTGACGACAAACTTGGGTACTTCGTCAAATCCTGGCGGCCCCCATTTTGGACTGTTGACTGTACCAGGTTTCATAGGTACTACGACTTTGTAACTATCAACTTTAGTTATTTTCATCGTTATGGCCTCCATTGAAAAAATGCGAGTTTTTCTGTTTTAAGATATTCTGGAAAGAACAGCCCAAGGACAAGCCATTCTTTGATGTATTTTCCATCAACAATGTAGGTTGATGATTTTACATTGCTGTAGTATTAGGTTATGTGCATTCAACTTTTAGAATCCTTTCCAAGGGTTGAGCCCTAACTCCTTATGTTTTGCATATAGCATAACTACATAGATTAAATCAAAGGTAAAAATGGCTAGATACAGAAAAGTAAGAAGAGATGACGAAGGAAAAAGCATGAAAAAGAGGATCGACGGTAACAGTGTACCGAACATCTTGAATAATGCTATATACATCGATTGACCACTTACATTGTTGCGCTTGAGTAACATAGACACAAACAACACCGACATCATAAAGTTTTGTCCAAATGCTGCATATTTACCATCCAAATCCTTGAACTCAGATGTTATAAATAAGACTACGCCAAAACTTAAAATCAGAGTTAAAAGAAGAGCCGGGTAGAAAAGCTTCACTGGCAGATTTCTATTAAAATAAAGCTTTCCAAATCTGATGACTTGAAATAGGATGACTACATCGAATGCAAACCAAATAATATTGATATAGATCTGAGGCACACCGTGTGGATGTATAAACGAAAAGATAAATTCCCAGGATAGATTAGCACAAAGCGCTGTTTTAGGCATACCAAAGGTCTTTTCTTTAAACCCCAGTTTAATGATTAGAATATAAACCAAAGTCCAAAAAAGTCCAGAGCCAATTTGTAAACTCCATCTTATCGCAGGCGAGACAGTCATAATGTTAATACTCCCTAAAGGCTTTACGGACAAGCCCGTAAAGCCTCTACTCTATCATGGTTTGTACACACTGCACGATAAATTTTAAATACGGCGAATCTGATGCGCCCAGAGAGAAAATTAAGTTTTGGATCTTCCGATTATACGAAAGATGAGTGCTACTTAACCCAAATATAGGTCCAGCCAGTTTTTGGCGTGATTGTTAAAATCCGTGCAGGGTGAATGTCCAAGGTCAGGATAAATCATCAAAGCTTTCTGACACTGAATATTCTCGAACACCGGCATAATCGTCCGGAAAGGGCAAGTCTCGTCTTTCATTCCGATATTCACCAGAACGGGACAGTTGATGCGTTCCACCAGCGACATCGGATCGAACCAGGCCAGGGTTTCCAGCGCCGCTGTTCGTTCGGACGGATGAGCGTTCAGATAGTCGCTCAGTTCCACGTAGGGGCTGGTCCTCACTGTCTCAATTGCCACCGGATAGTTGCATAAAAACGGCTCTTCTGCGACAGCGGCTTTCAGACGCCCATCCAAAGAAGCAGTTACCAGCGTCAATCCACCTCCTTGACTGCGCCCCCACATCCCGATTCGCTCCGAATCAATCTCCTCTTGGGCGACGAGGAAGTCGATGCCTCGCACACAATCGGCATAGCCTCCCCGGTAATAGTATCGGTCTTTGTCAGTAATATGATAAGTCAGCTTGGTGTTCTCTTCCAAATCCCACTCTGCAAGGCTCTCTCCCTGACCTCTTGGAAAGAGCGTCAGCACCGCGTATCCCTGTTGCACTAAATGTATA
>JACKQG010007487.1_pt1 | contig 10970 bp, 6 predicted proteins | sample 8237621 | NCBI WGS metagenome assembly JACKQG01 (sample SAMN15677084, study PRJNA649215) | marine metagenome | biome: marine; feature: Black Sea; material: saline water; isolation source: suspended particulate matter (SPM) from the Black Sea western gyre | collected 2013-06-09/2013-06-10 | depth... | reverse complement strand
ATTAGCGCCATAGGTGTTGGTTTCGATGATTTCAGCACCGGCGTCGATGTATTCCCGGTGGATCGATTTCACCAGGTGGGGATCGGTCAAATTCAACCCTTCGAAACTGCGGTTGATATAGACCCCGCGTTCGTAAAGCTGAGTTCCCATCGCGCCGTCGCCGAGGATGATGCGTTTTTCGAGGTGTTTGATAAAATCAGGAGGCATTGGTTATTACAACGAATTGAAAATTGACATAAATCGGATTAGGCACACTTAAATATCACTCTGAAGAGACGGAAAAGTTTCTGCGGATGCGACTTCGCAGGATATTTCCTAATGAAAAAGGCCCGATATTCCGGGCCTGAATGCAGTTTATTGAAACGATGTTCATCTCTGTTATAATAGCAGCTTGTCTATTTGATGTGAATTATCGGAATCGCGGATTGACGGTTATTTTGGGTGAGCGACAGGAAATATATACCCGAAGCAATATTTCCAGCTTTCCAGGTTGTTGAATAGTTGCCGGGTTGTTTAAAACCTTCGTCTAAAACCATTACTTGTCTGCCCTGCAGATCAAAAATAGTAAGGCTCATCATTCCCGGCATGTTCAAAAAATATTTCACATTTGTTTTTGAATTGAAGGGATTGGGATAGGCGGGTAGTAATTCAAAGGTTGTCAGAAATTGCTCAGTAGGTACGGACTTTACGGATAACACTTCGCCAAGATTGCCGTTTGATGATATTTGTTGGACATATACTAATGCCGGATATACCGGCCAGCAGACAAAAATCCCGCCATTATGATCACTAACGATGTATGTATCATATGTTAAACTCCAGTTATGGGAGATAATTATGTCATTTAGATCCCATAACCGCTCACCGGACAGATTGAATTTCTGAGCTCTGATAGTGTTTGCGGACCTGGCATCCATATGCACAACCACAATATTCCCATCGCTGGTAAAACACGGGTTGGGCATCGAAGTGACAGTGTCAGAAATAGTTACCGGGATGCCGAATTCGCCCCATAGTGGCATCCCTTCATCGCTGAAATTGTTAATATATGACTCATAGGTACCTGTGCGGTCGTCGTCCCATGCAATAAAACTCCCGAATTCATTATGAACGACGGGGGCGTGGAATGAATTTGCAGTATGCGTATCCGAAACGGCAACGCATGATTCACCCCAAAGAATTGTCCCGGCGCTGTCGATACGTTGCGAGTAATGTTGGAAAGTCCCTGGCCCTGGTAGTGGGATCCTTCCGGTCAGGATGCATCCGCCGCTTTGGTCCGCTGCTCCGCTGTTCCATTCACCAAGGTTTTCGGGCAAAAGTATTCCCTCGTCACCCCAGTTCAGTGTGCCGTCAGCATCGATCAACTGTCCGCGCAATATCGATTGAGAGGAAACCTGCCAGAAAACCATCAGCTTATTTGAAGTATTTGTAACTGTAACCGGACGGAGGTTAGTTACTCCGGTTCCCCCGCTAAGGCAAACTCCATTCGGCGCCCATTCAATATTCCCGAAGCTGTCGATACGTTGGCCGTATAATTGGTGGGAAGAGGTTCGGGAATCTGTCCAGGTAATATACGCGCCGCCTTCTACATTTGAAGTTATTCCCAGATAACCGATAGAGACGCTGTCCAGGCTGTTTATAAAAACACCGGAATCGCCCCATAGTCTGTTTCCGGAACTGTCGAGTCTCTGTGCATATAACTTGAAATAGTAATAGGGCGATTCGGGGTTGATTTTGGTATAGGCAATTATAGTGCTGTTGTCGTCAGCCTGGCAAATTACGTAATTGTCGTGTTCGAGCGTATCGGTATCGATCAGAACGCCTTCGGTTCCCCAACAAGGGTAACCCAGTTTATCAAATCTTAAAGCGTGGATTTTGTAATCTTCCCAGCTCCAATAGGTCAATACGCATCCGCCATAACCGTCGGAGACCAGCAAAGGAATTGCGGCCATGTCGGAGATGAGGATATTCTCATAAGGATCATTCGACCATTGGGCATCCAACAGCACGGGGAAGATAAGGGTCAGGAGAAGAATCTGCGGAATGGTTCTAATAAATCTTGAAAGACGGTTGAACACAATGTTGCCCTCTTATAATGGATATTCAATACCAATATATCAAAATCGGTAAAACAAACAAATAAATACTCATTGAAACAGACATTTTCTATAGATTCAACTCTATACCTATTTCCGTAAAGCTAAAATTAATTCCAATTCTGTCCCGATAATTGCATATAAGGGATTACTATTGTACTTTAGTCTGAAGCGGCGCAGGTTTTTCCGGGGGACGTCGTAATACCGTGCAGAATATACACACTGTAAATAGAAAACGCAAATAGAATTTTCTTAAGGAGAGAAAAGTGCGAAAAACTCTGATTACTTTAATGACCGTTTTCACTTTCTGTTCCGTCCTGTTCGGAGGGACTGTGAACACCGCAGAGGAGGCATTGACAGTTCTGAAAACGCAAATCGCGCCGGAGGATTTCGAACAAAAAATGGTTTTCAAAGCTAAATCGATGTCTTCGCAAAGCGAGACCGTAGGCGACTGGCGGGGCGATTTGATGATGGCTCCGGACGAAGGGTGGTTCTTTTTCGTGGACGACAATCCGGGCGCTAACTGGGAACACCCCTGCCGCTATGCTTTCGTGACCAGAAACGGGGAAATTCACTGGACGCCATCCATGTCACCGCCCTATGATATGGACGATTTTGAATTGGTGGCGACGGAAATCTCAAATCAGATCACCCGCGCGGAAAACCGCAGGCCAACGCGGACCATTTTCAATCCTCAGACCGACCCCTACACCGGTGAAAAATACGCTTTACTGGTCAGCGGTGGACATTCGATGGGTTCCAACCACGTCCGCTATTGGAATGATCTTTCGAATATATATTGCACCCTGGTGGACATTTACGGTTACGAGGACGACCACATATATGTCCTCTGTTCAGACGGTCTGGATCCTGCCCCTGATCAAAGCAACGGTCAGAATTCCGATCCCGATCTGGACGGCGATAATGACGACGACATCATCGGCCCGGCGCTTTTGCCGTGGGTAGAAGCGATCATGGATTCCATCGCCGGTTTGTTGACCGAAGACGATCATTTCCTCTATTTCCAAACCGATCACGGCAGTTCCAATACGGGTTGGTCGGTGTATGCGAATCTTTGGAATATGCAGGAATTGCAGGACGAAGATTTCGCCGGGATGCTGGAGGCGTTTCCTTTGTGTGAACTGAATTTCTGTTTCGAACAGTGTTTCAGCGGCGGATTCATGGACGATATCATGTGGCCGGGAGTCAACCTGCGGGTCTTCAATTCGGCCTGTACCGCGTTCCAATATTCGTGGGCTATGGGACCGAATTACGAATACGACGAATTTGTTTTCGACTGGACGGCGGCCTTGCGCGGAGAAGACGCTTACGGAGTACCGGTGAACGCCGATCGTACGGGTGACGGATATATATCGATGCGGGAAGCTTTCGTTTATGCGGAGAGAAATGACGTTTGCAACGAAGAACCTCAATATGATTCCAATCCTTACCCCTTCGGTTTTTACGAGACCCTTGACGGTTTGATCGAATTCTATAACATCCGGGTTACGCAGACTTTCGTCGATGACGACAACCTGGGACTGTCATCGGGCAACGGGGACGGCGAAGTCAACGCCGGGGAAACTATCGAACTGGCGGTTGAACTCAGGAACGTCAGCACGCTGGATTTAGCTGGACTTACGGGAATACTGGAATCGGCCGATCCATATGTCACCATTACCAGTGACGCCTGTGTATTCCCAGATATGCCGCTGATGGGATTTTCGACCTCTGAAGCTGATCCTTTCGTGGTGGAGATTTCCCCCGACTGCCCGGCGGATTACGAACTGGATTTCACGTTAATGGTCACGGATGAAAACGATTCCACCAAGACCGAAGCATTCACGCTGGTCTGTGCAGGAGCCGGGACGGATGGTTCGGCGACCGGTATCAATAAAAATTCCGGCAAGACCTCACTGACCGCTTCGCCCAACCCTTTCAACAATCAATCGATGATTTCATTCACGCTCGAACAATCAGCCGATGTCAGCCTGAAGGTCTTCGATATTACGGGCCGGGAAGTGCAGTCATTGGTCAATGGCCAAATGCCTGAAGGTGCGCATCAGGCGGTTTTCGACGCGAAGAATCTGTCGTCCGGTTTTTACTTCATTAGGCTGGATTCCCGTGGTGAATCGACGATGATAAAATCGTTGTTGATAAAGTAGGATACATCAAGCTAAAACAGAAGCAAAAGCATGGCACACTGATAACACAGATGACGCGGATTTGCACGGATAAAAGCGAAAGGCATGGTTAAACGGATTCAAGCATTAATTTGTTTGAATCCGTTTTCATTATGAACTTGACATTTTCCTAAAAACATTGTATAATAAAACAAATTGCATGTATTTCATTACCAGGAGCGGAAAATGAAATCCGGAATTTTATTAACTGCGGTATTCGTATCCATCCTCTTCATCTCCCCCGCATTTTGCCAAATCCAATTCGAAGCGCATACGATTGCCGGCGGGGAGTTAAGTGCAGATGGCGCACAATCAGTTTACGCAATCGATATAGACGGAGATGATGATATCGATGTACTTTCGGCTTCATCCGGTGATGATAAAATCGCCTGGTATGAAAATGTTGGATCAGCAGTTTTTGTATCGCATGTCATCACTACCCAGGCACACTGTGCGCTATCAGTTTTTGCCATAGACGTCGATGGAGACACAGATATCGATGTGCTTTCGGCATCAGGCTATGATGACAAAATCGCCTGGTATGAGAACGACGGTTCGGAAAACTTCACCGCGCATATTATATCGACAGATGCGGACTATGCTCAATCTGTTTTTGCCATAGACGTTGACAGTGATGGAGATACCGATGTATTATCCGCATCATATTATGATGACAAAATCGCCTGGTATGAAAATGACGGCTCGGAAAACTTCACCACACATGTTATCACCAATGATGCAGATGGAACATATTCTGTTTTTGCCATAGATGTCGATGGTGATGACGATATCGATGTGCTTTCGGCTTCCTCCGGTGATGACAAAATCGCCTGGTACGAAAATAACGGCTCGGAAAACTTCACCACACATATTATCACTACCCAAGCTCTCAGTGCACATTCAGTTTTCGCCATAGACGTCGATGGAGACACAGATATCGATGTACTCTCAGCATCAGGCTATGATGACAAAATCGCCTGGTATGAAAATGACGGAACAGAGAACTTCACCACGCATGTCATTACTACCCAAGCTAATGGGGCTAGTTCAGTCTTCGCCCTCGATGTCGATGGAGACACAGATATCGATGTGCTTTCGGCTTCAACATGGGATAATAAAATCGCCTGGTATGAAAATAACGGATCGGAAAACTTCACCACGCATGTCATAACTACCGAAGCAGATCAAACAGTATCAGTCTTCGCCATAGATGTCGACAGTGATGAAGATATCGATATACTTTCGGCATCGTACTATTATGATAAAATCGCCTGGCATGAAAATGACGGTGAAGAAAACTTTATTGAGCAGATTATCGTTGCTAAGGCAAATGGCGCTCAATCTGTTTTCGCAATAGATATTGATGGCGACACAGATATCGATGTACTTTCTGCTTCATTCGAAGATGATAGGATCGCTTGGTATGAAAATAACGGATTAGAAAACTTCACCATGCATATTATCAGTCTTCAGGCAAACTATGCAAAATCAGTCTTCGCTATAGACGTCGATAGTGATGACGATGTCGATGTGCTTTCAGCCTCTCAATATGATGATAAAATCGCCTGGCATGAAAATGACGGGGAGGCAAACTTCACCGAGCATGTTATCACCATCCTGGCAGATGGCGCACAGTCTGTCTTTGCTATAGACGTCGATAGTGATGGCGATATCGATGTGCTTTCGGCTTCCAAGAATGATAACAAAATCGCCTGGTATGAAAATAACGGAGCGGAAAACTTCACCTTGCATGTTATTACAACACATGCAGACGAGGCAAAATCAGTCTTCGCCATAGATGTCGATGATGACGGTGACATTGATGTGCTGTCGGCATCATACGAAGATAACAAAATCGCCTGGTACGAAAACGACGGGGCGGAAAACTTCACCGAACATGTTATCACCACGCAAGCAGATTACGCAGTATCGGTCTTCGCTCTTGATGTCGATGGTGATGATGATACCGATGTGCTTTCGGCATCCAGCACTGATAACAAGGCAGCCTGGTATGAGAATGATGGGTCGGAGAACTTCATCGAGCATGAAATCACTAATCAGGCAATCGGGGCATGTTCAGTTTTCGCCATCGATATGGATTGGGATAATGATATCGATGTACTCTCGGCATCCGGGGGCGATGACAAAATCGCCTGGTATGAAAATAACGGAGCGGAAAACTTCACCTCGCAGATTATCACTACCCAGGCAGATTGGGCACAATCAGTATTCGCCATAGATGTGGACGGCGACACAGATATCGATGTGCTTTCGGCCTCAAAGAATGATGATAAAATAGCATGGTATGAGAATTTGGGATATGTGGGAGTCGGGGATGTTACATTAGGCGTCCCCCTCGAATTCAACCTTGCCCCCGTCTATCCCAACCCCTTCAACGCACAGACGACCATACCCTTCACCCTCGACCGTGCAGGGAAGGTTACTTTGAATATTTACAACATAAACGGCCGTTCCGTAGGGGTTCAATATATTGAACCCCTGCAAGCCGGAACCCACGAAATCGTCTGGAATGCGGAAGGGTTGAGCAGCGGAGTGTATCTGGTGCGGCTGGAGCAACAGAGTGCGGGGACTCTGCTGCACAACGTCAGGAAAGTGGCGCTGATTAAATGACGCTTCGTGAAACCAATAACGAATCCTGTAGTCTAATAAGCAGGGGGTTGATTTTCAGCCCCCTTTTTTTTGTACCGGTTGATTCAAAGGCAAAGGCATAGCACACGGATGACGCGGACAACTCGGATTTGCGCTGATAAAAGCGATAGCTAAGGTAGACTAAAAGCTGCAGCAACAAGTGGAAAAGCAAGAAGCGAATCCCCCTTAGTCCCCCTTACAAGTAAAAAAATGACTTAAAGCAAAAGCCAAAAGCAAATACGCTATCAACATTAATTATCAGGTTTGTATGGATTCTATTATTTCAGCGGGAAATTTAAAGAAGCATTACCGTTTCGGGCCGGCGGTAGTGAAGGCGGTGGACGGGGTGGATATCGAAGTCCGGGACGGTGAATTTTTATCCATCGTCGGGGCTTCCGGGTCGGGGAAATCGACACTGCTCAACCTCCTGGCCGGTCTGGACACGCCAACGGAAGGCAGGATCACGGTCCCGGAGGGTGATTTGGGGGAGATGAATCCCCGGCAGATTGCCCGTTACCGGGCTTTCAAGATCGGGATGGTATTTCAATCGTTCAATCTGATCCCGCACCGGACGGCTTTATCCAATGTGGAACTGGCGCTGTTTTTCACCGGTGACAGCCGGAGTCAGCGCAGGAAAAAAGCGGCGGCAATACTGAGCAGATTGGGATTGGGTGAGCGGTTGGAGCATAAACCATCCGACCTTTCCGGCGGTGAGCAGCAGCGGGTGGCGTTAGCGCGGGCACTGGTCAAGGACCCGAAGGTACTATTTGCGGACGAACCGACCGGTAATTTAGACCGCGACAGTGCAACGGCTGTGGCGGATATATTAAGGGAATGGAACGGCAGCGGGGGCACGGTAGTGATGGTCACGCATAATCTCGATTTGGCGGAAAAATACGGCGACCGGATTTTGAAGATGGATTATGGAAAACTGGCAGATAATTCCGGTTCAGGGAGGGATCAAAAATGACATTTGCCGATATAATATCGATCTCCTTCGGGAACCTGTGGAGGATGAAACTGCGTTCTTTCCTGACCATTTCCGGCGTGGTGATCGGGATCGCGGCCCTGGTTTCGATGATGAGCTTCGGCGCGGGGATGCAGAGAAACGTATCCGACAGCCTCAAGAGCATGGCCTTATTCAACACGCTGCAGGTATTGCCGGGCGGGATGATCGAAGCCGCCGACGGGGACAGTGTGGAAGTTAAGAGACTGAACCAGGCGGCGATTGAGGAATTATCCCAGGTGAAAGGAGTGCTGGCGGTATTCCCGGAGGACACTTTTCCGGTGCGGGTAAAATTCGGAGATAAATCCGCTTCGGCGACCGCCGAAGCTATTCCCGCTTTGATGGGGGATATCGTTGCGGAAGGAGAAATGCAGGCAGGACGTTTTTTCCTTAGTGATTCCGCCAATGAAGTGGTGATCCATCCCCGGCTGTTGGCGAAACTGGGCGTGGAAGACGCGGATTCGATCATCGGTTTGGAGATCAGTATCATTTCCGCGAAACTTGATTTATCGTCGGCCATGGGCATGTTTTCGGGGCGCAAAGGTCCGGCGCCGTTCAAGGAGGTGGCTCATAAATTCACGGTTTGCGGAGTCCGCGGCAAGAGCGACGGGATGAGTTTCGATCTGAAACAATTGATCATCCCCTATGAATCAGCGCAAAATATCGAGCGGCTGGGGTTCAGTTCGGCCTTCGACTTGCTGTCTAAAGTCACCGGTAACGGCGGGAAGGACGAATATTCGACACTGACGGTGCGGATGAAATCGGCGGATGATTTTGAAGAAGGACGGGATGCAATTGAAGCGCTGAATTACCGGACTTTCAGTTTTGCGGATCAGTTTGCAGAAATGAAGAAGGTGTTCCTGGTTTTCGATTTGATCCTGGCAGTGGTCGGTTTTATTGCGCTGGTGGTAGCTTCGCTGGGAATCGTCAATACAATGGTGATGTCTATCATCGAAAGATATCGTGAAATCGGGATATTAAAATCGCTGGGGGCGGGCAATGGTGAAATACGTTTGCTGTTTCTGACCGAATCGAGCGTGATCGGATTCACCGGCTCGATAATCGGATTGTTTTTCGGGTGGATAATCTCCCGGGCCGGATCAATCTTCGCAAAATATATGATGGTCAAAGAAGGCGGTCCGGCAGTGGACTTTTTTTATTTACCTATCTGGCTGATTATTTTGGCGATACTATTTGGAACGCTGGTGGCGCTGGCAGCGGGGCTGTATCCTTCGGCCCGTGCGGCCCGGGTAGATCCGGTGCAGTCGCTGCGGCATGATTAGCTGTGAAGCTATAATAATTCCCTGCCAAGAATGTCCGATATTTTAAGGGAAAAGTTATTGTAGGGGTGTAGCATGCTACACCCTTACTTATTCAATATCAAATACATAATGCTAAGATATTATTCGCATCATTTCAATACATTCGGTAAATTTTAAGGAAATGCTATAAATTTACAAGCTTCCGGAGTTATCACTATCCGCTGGATTTTATTATGCAGCAGCTTTTTTTTGAGTAACTGCTTCCATTCATCCAGCCATCACCATCCGTTTATCCGGCCCTAAACTTAACAAAATCTTTAACTTTCCTTCCTTTCATAATATCTTGATTATAATGTAATTACCTCCTCTTTTAGTCATTAATAGCACCTAATCAGCGGTTATTTTGAGATTTTTTGTTAAAAAGACTTGACATAAACGAAGGAAATGGTTATGTTATTTCATCTTTGTGGGATAAACTCCCTACTTATTTATCCCATAATCCCCCACAATTTGTAATATATTGTTTATTATAAATATAAAATTACTCTAACAGGTTTTACGCTCCAAATTTGATGAATTTTTACCAATATACAACCTTCTTTGCAGGGAAATTCAAGCATAATCTCGATTCCAAGAATCGTTTGAATATTCCCGCTCAGATGCGTCAGGCATTGCCGCTGGTGGATGAAAACACCTTTTTCATAACCCGCGGCCGGGAGCGCTGCCTGCATTTATATCCCAAGAATTTTTGGCCTCAGTATGTTTATTCCAACTGGAATGTCTATTACTCCAATTCGGAAGATTCCCGGCGCAGGGCTTTGAAGCGTCAGCAGATTACAGAGATGCTGACGATGGATCCTCAGGGCCGGATCACACTTTCGCGGGATCATTCCGATTATGCCGGAATCACCAAGGAAGTGGTCGTCATCGGTTACAATGTGCGCATCGAATTATGGGAACCTGCGGAATTCGAGAGATTTATCGAATCTGAGAGTGAGGACAACGGAATGGACATGGATTTGGTCAATATGAATCCTTACAACAATCCTTCCATTACTCCGAACATTTCCTTGAATCCTTACCAGCCGGGTTTCATCCAGCCGCTTCCGGGCGGGATGCCGGGCGGTGAGCAGGCTCAGATGCTGAGCTATCCCGGTCCTTATGCAAATCCGATGGCGCCTCCCCAAACGTATGCCAATCCAGCGCCCGGGTATTATCCGGGTTATCCTCAACAGATGAATCATCCACAGAATCCCTACACTCAGAGTATGCCGCCCAACGGTCATCCGGGGTTCCCTCAGAATCCTCAAAATCCTGAAGAACCGGAAAAATAAACCATCATGGATGGCTTTTATCGCGGCCATCCACAACGAAGCATGAAGATAGTTACTCGCGAGTCGGCTTGAATCCTATTTTCAAAGTAAATAGAAAAGCGGATAAGGTGTACCACGTACCCGTTCTCTTGAAGGAAGCGATAGGCTATCTGGTCAAAGATACGGATGGTTACTATCTTGATGGCACCGGGGGAACGGGTGGATATTCTCTGGAAATACTGAAAAGATTATCACCTAACAGTCATCTTATCACCCTCGACCTCGATCCAAGCGCTCTACGCGAGATTTCCAATCGGTTAAGAGCATTTTCCAACACTACCATAGTACATAGTAATTTTTCCGGTCTGGATCAAGTCTTAGAGGAACAAAAGATCGATAAACTCGACGGGATGGTTTTAGATTTAGGGTTGTCCAGTTTAGCGCTGGACGATCCCAGCCGG
>JACKQG010007484.1_pt1 | contig 10974 bp, 9 predicted proteins | sample 8237621 | NCBI WGS metagenome assembly JACKQG01 (sample SAMN15677084, study PRJNA649215) | marine metagenome | biome: marine; feature: Black Sea; material: saline water; isolation source: suspended particulate matter (SPM) from the Black Sea western gyre | collected 2013-06-09/2013-06-10 | depth... | reverse complement strand
TCATTGCAGCTGGTGCAGTTGTTGCAAAAGACGTACCAGACTATGCACTGATGATTGGTGTTCCAGCGCATCGACATGCTTGGGCGTGCCGCTGTGGGTACACACTACCTGAGACAAACGAATGCGGGGAATGTGGTAACACATACAAAGAGGTTGGTGAAATCCTTCAACCAACTCACGAAACACAAAACAAAACAGAGGAAGTTTGCTCATGACTGTTGCAACAACAACCGTTCCATTACTCGACTTAAAAGCTCAACATGCAACAATGCGTGAAGATATTGCTGACGCAATCGCAGAGGTGGTGGACAGCCAGTGGTTCATCATGGGACCAAACGTTTCCGCGCTTGAAGAAGAAATTGCCGAGTATATTGGTGTGAAACACGCGATTGGTTGCGGGTCTGGTTCAGATGCTCTATTACTTGCACTTATGGCAATCGGTGTTGGACATGGCGACGAAGTAATCTGCCCCTCCTATACCTTCTTTGCAACAGCGGGTGCTATTTACCGTCTTGGAGCAAAGCCTGTTTTTGTTGACCTAGACCCCACAACGTACAACATCTGTACTGAAAGTACGCGAGAAAAAGCGGCAACATGTACAAATCTAAAAGCAATTATTCCTGTGCACTTGTACGGCCAAAGTTGTGACCTTGATGGTGTTCTTGAACTTGCAAAAGAATTGAACATTCCAGTCATCGAAGATGCGGCACAAGCAATCGGTACAAAAGACACCCAAGGTAACATGGTCGGTACTCGCGGTCTGATGGGTTGTTTTAGTTTTTTTCCATCCAAAAACCTTGGTGGATACGGCGATGGCGGCATCGTTACAACAAACGACGACGAACTTGCAGACTTACTTCGAATTCTCCGCGTACACGGCAGTAAGCCAAAGTACTACCACAAGTATTCCGGTGTTAATTCACGCCTTGATGCAATTCAAGCAGCGGTTCTTCGTGTAAAACTACCCTACCTTGAGAGTTGGCACGAAGCGCGAGCAAAAAACGCAGCGATATATGACGAATTGTTCCATCAAGCGGGCGCAATAACATCTGCTAATGCGCTAACAGGCGAAGGATTCCAACTGCGAACTCCCGCTGCCGCAAAATTACCTGCTCGACACATTTACAATCAATATTGTGTGCGTGTTCCAGCGAAAGATCGTGATGCACTCCGTGAACAACTCAAGGCAAACGATATTGGCACGGAAGTGTACTACCCAGTACCGCTGCACATGCAAGAATGTTTTTCGGATCTTGGTTGCAAAGAAGGCGATTTACCTTGGACCGAAGCGGCCGCACTCGAGACAATCGCATTGCCGATTTATCCAGAGTTGACAGAGGAACAATTGCGACACGTAGCAACGACCGTAATCGATTTTATGAACAGTCGTTCGTAATTTCTAAAACAAATCGACCCTTGTCGTTTTTGCTAACAGTGACAACGGGCGTATCTGGTTCGTGATAGAGAATTAATCGCCAGTCTTCGGCGTGAGATTGCTCAAGAAGGCGTTTCTTTGTTTGCGCGTTATCCCACGGCAACATGTCATAGCCCATCGAGTATGCGAGTCCAACATGATTTGTTGTTGGCATGACGTCTGAACAAAAGCAAACAGTGCCTTTAGCATCGTTAAACTCAACAGATTGTAATCCCCACGTGTGACCAATTCTTTGGGTAAGTTGGATGTCACCGCAAACGGTAACGTCTCCATCAACAAGTTCAAGCCGGTTGCGTATCGAATCAAGCACTCTTGGAAGGTATGTTCGGCTCATTGTTGAACGATTGGCATTTGCATCTTCCCATTCTTGCTTTTGCACAATTACCCTTGCGTTTGGCAATAACGTAACGCCCGCTGCATGGTCAAAGTGGAGATGCGACAAAATAATAGTATTGATGGAGTCTGGGGTAATTGAATGTTCGATGAGGACGTCAAGGATCGTAGTGCCATTCATAGCGAACATGTCTGCTTCTTTGTCATTCCAACCATCGCCGTACCCAGTTTCTATGAGTATTCGTTGGCCATCTTTTTCAAGCAAGACGCAGTTACACGCTTCTGGAATCCTGTTTTTAGAATCTGGTTCTACTAATCTTGACCAAAGTGCTTTTGGAACAACTCCAAACATGCTTCCACCGTCCAAGGCGAAGCGCCCAGCGTCAAGGAGCGTCCAGTCCCACGTCATGCTTTAACGAGACGTGCCCTGATATCGCTGCAACCCGCCAGTGCATTTCGCGTGTCAATAACAAGAGAGGCGTTGAGCGCAATGACATCCCAATCAATACAAGCGTGATCGGTCACGATAAGCACCGCGTCGTAACCACCGATTGTGTTTGAATCAAGAGAAACAGACGAGAGATTTACATCATGCCCACGCATTTTTGGGAAGTCGGGAACATGTGGATCATGATAAGAAACAATCGCGCCCCGTTCAATCATGTCCTCGATAATAAAGACAGCGGGCGTTTCTCGCACATCGTCAACGTCGGGCTTGTACGCAACTCCAACGACAAGAACAGTTGCACCTTTGAGCGATTTTTCGTCGTCGTTGAGTGCAGAAGCAACTTTATCAACGACAATGTATGGCATCTTTTGGTTTACTTCACCGGCAAGTTCAATAAATCGAGTTGGCATGCCAACTTCTCTCGCCTTCCATGTTAAGTAAAAAGGGTCAATTGGGATGCAGTGACCGCCTAGGCCCGGTCCGGGATAAAATGCTTGAAAACCAAACGGTTTAGTGGCTGCGGCAGCAACAACTTCCCATATATCAACATCGAGTTTTTCTAAAATGAGTTTCATTTCATTCACAAGTGCGATGTTGACGGAACGGTAAATGTTTTCAAGAAGTTTTGCCGACTCAGCGACTTCTGCGGAAGAAACAAGGTGCGCACATTGAATAACTCTGCTGTAAAAGGAATACGCAATTTCGCCGCTTTCTTTGTCGAGCCCACCAACAAGTTTTGGAATAGTTTGGGTCGACTCAGACTTGCGACCTGGATCTTCTCGCTCTGGACTGTATGCAACGAAGAAATCATCGCCGTGTGTAAGTCCAGACGCCTCAAGAATGGGGAGCATCTCGTCGCGAGTTGTTCCCGGATATGTAGTTGATTCAAGAACGACAAGTTGTCCCTTGCGAAGAACATTCGCAACCGCTTTTGTACTTTCAAGCACGTATGTAAGATCGGGTTCGTTGTGCGCACCAAGTGGCGTTGGGACGCAGAGCAAAATAATGTCCGCATCCTTTAACGCCTCAGGATCGTCAGTAGCCTTAAATCTGTCTGCTGTTGCGAGTTCTCTTAAAAAATCATCGCCAAGATGCTTGAGGTACGGCGTGCCGTTATTCAAGCATTCAATTTTATTTGGATCGACATCAAAGCCAAGAACTTCGTACCCAGCATCAAAGACAGCAACGGCAAGCGGAAGGCCAACGTACCCCATGCCAACAATGCCGATGCATGCAGTCTTGTTTTCAATTTTTTCTCGTAACTCAGCAGTAGTGCTTGTCATTTGTGTCGTATTCATATCGTTGGTATTAACTCTTCTGGATTTTCTAGTAATTCACAAATTGTACGCAAGAACCGTGCGGCTTCTGCACCATCAACAACACGATGGTTACAACTTAAACTCAGTGGCAAAACAAGTCCGGCATAAAAAGTACCGTCTTTGGTGAGTACTCGCTCTTTAGATCGGCCAATGCCAAGAATGCCAACTTCTGGGTAGTTAATAATCGGCGTTGTGAACATGCCGCCGTAACTACCAACACTTGAAACTGTAAATGTGCCACCAGAAAGTTCTTCTCGTGGAATGGATCGGTCTCGGCAAGCGCTCGCCAACCGAGCAGTTTCTTCTGCAAGTTGTACAGGACTGAGCGTGTCAGCATTTCTAATCACGGGAACCATTAAACCGTTGTCGGTGTCAACAGCACAACCTAGGTTAATGTTGGAGTGCAACAAAATTTCTTCAACAAAATCATCTACAGTCGAATTCATTGCGGGGTGTTGTTTCAACGCTTTTGTAACAGCAGTCATTACAAGGGGAAGAATACTAATCTTCTTGCCAATCAATTCGCCGAGTGCCTTTCGCTTCCGGTCAAGATGCGTGACATCTGCTTCATCTATCACCTGAAAGTGGGCTGCTTGTTTCAAACTATGCGTCATTGCTTCAGCAATTTTCTTTCTTATCCCACGAAACGGGATTCTTTCCATGACGCCTTCTTGTGGAACGCTTACTCGTGTTGCAAGTGGGGTGGCTTCTAACTCTGGCTCTACAATTGGCACAGCAGGAATGTTTTGTTTTTTGGCTGGAGACAAATGAGATTCAACATCCGAAGCTGTTACTCGTCCTCCACGCCCCGTTGGTGTGACTGTGTTTATATCAACACTTTTTTCCTTTGCTATTCTGCGAACAGCTGGGGTTGCAATCGCCTTATCTCCACACTTGTTAGTAGTTGCTTCTGTTCTTGAAAAACTTGTTGGAATAGAAATGTTGTCATCAACAGCACCAACAACACAGCCAGTATCTGGTGGCGCGTCATTTTTTGTGGCATTCTCACCAACACTGTAATTAACCAGAATAGAACCAACGTTAATAATGTCACCCTCATTCCCATTGAGAGAAGCGATTACGCCTGTCCACGGGCTTGGTACTTCAACGAGCGCCTTATCCGTTTCCATTTCGGCAAGGGTTTGATGTTCTTGAACAGTATCACCAACCTCGACACGCCATTTGATTAGTTCAGCTTCGTGGACACCCTCTCCTAAGTCAGGAAGAATGAAGTGCGATTTGTCTGAGGGTTGTTTCGTAGCCATTGATTAATACGCCAGAGTTTCAGCAATTGCCTTACCGATACGCTGAGCATCTGGAAGGTAATCAAGTTCAAGTTTGTAATATGGCATTATGGTATCGAAACCACACACGCGTTGCACAGGTGCTTCAAGATGTAAGAAACAATGTTCCATTACACCAGCGGCAATTTCAGCACCAAGCCCGCACGTTTTTGGCGCTTCGTGCACAACAACACAACGACCTGTCTTATTTACTGAATTTGCAACAGTGTCAATATCAATGGGCGAAATCGTTCGAAGGTCAATCAGTTCGATTGATTTTCCCGAGGCTTCAATTGCGTTCATGCATTGCACGACGGTTGCTCCCCACGAAACCATTGTAAGTTCGTCGCCCTCGCACACAGTTCTGGCAACGCCAATCGGAATGGTGTATTCGTCTTCTGGAACTTCTTCTCGGAAGGCGCGGTAGATTCGTTTTGGCTCAAAGAATATTACTGGGTTCGGATCACGAATAGCGCTGATGAGTAATCCCTTTGCATCGTATGGTGACGATGGCATCACAATTTTGAGTCCGGGCGTGTGTGTGTAAACTGCTTCTGGACTATCGCTGTGCAATTCTGGTGCGTGAATGCCACCGCCTACTGGAACGCGAAGAGTAAGCGGGCACGTTATCCCACCACGGGTTCGGCTGTTAAAGCGAGCACACTGATTAGTAAGTTGGTCAAACGCGGGTCCCATGAATCCTTCAAATTGAATTTCAGGGATAGGTCGAAGCCCACCCATCGCTAAACCGATGGCGGTTCCCATAATTCCGGACTCTGCAAGTGGCGCATCGACAACGCGGTCTCCCCCAAACCGTTGGAATAATCCTTCGGTAGCCCTGAATACGCCACCATTCAACCCGATGTCTTCGCCGAGCAAAATGACGCGTTCATCTTTTTCCATTTCTTGGATAAGCGCAAGTGTTATAGATTGAACAAGTGTGAGATTCGCCATTACTGCACGACTCCTTCTTGTGTTGCTTGCTCAATTTGCGACGGGTCTTGACCGATACTGCTTGTGCGCAACGTTAATCTTTGTTTCTGTAATTGAGGAGGTAGCTCTGTATACATAGAGTCGAAAAAGTCATTTGCAGTCGGCGCGTCAATTTCTTCAGCATTTTTTACAACTTGCGATACTGTGGTTGCCGCAATTGCAAGTTGTTCCTCTTCTTTTGCGGATGACCAAAGGTCTTTTTGTTCTAGATAATTGCGCAACCGAATCATTGGGTCTCGATTTTCCCACATCGCAAGTTCGTCTGCATCTCGATAGCGGCGGGCGTCGTCAGCAGTTGTGTGGTCGCCAAGTCTGTACGTGAGCGCTTCGATAAATGTTGGCCGATTGTTTTCCCGTGCATTGTCAACGGCGTCCTTCACGACTTTCACCATTGCGAATAAATCATTACCATCTACTTGTACGCAGTCCATACCATACGCGATGCCGCGCTGGGCAACAGTTGGTGCGGAGCACTCAAGTTTTGTTGGAGTCGAGATTGCCCAGCCGTTATTTTGGCAAACAAACACGACTGGCAAATCTAAATTAGCAGCAAAGTTAGCCGCTTCATGGAAGTCGCCTTCGCTTGTAGCGCCATCCCCAAAGAACGTGCATGCTATTGCACCGTCTTTTTTGTACTTGCTTGCCCAAGCGAGACCTGTAGCATGGAGCATTTGTGAACCTATTGCGATTGCAAGCGGTGTTACATTACATTCATCAATGTAGTTTCCGCGTTCGTCGCCCATCCAGTGCAACAATATTTTTTCCATGGGTAATCCGCGCCAGAAAAGACCTGCGTTTTCTCGGTAACAGGTCACCATCCAATCTTTTTTTTGCAATACATATGCTGCTGCAAGTGAGGGGACCTCTTGTCCTCTGTTTTCAGGATAGGTTCCCATTCGACCAGACCGCTGTAATTTAAATGCAATCTCATCGAGGTGACGGCAGACAACCATATGTTTATACATCGAAACGACATCGTCGTCTGGAATTAATCCCCCGCCAAGTTGTGCGTCAAAGTTTCCGTGCTCATCGAGTATGGAAACATGCTCAATTTTGGTTTCAAATATCGTTTTAACCGGCATGGACACCCGTCTCCCGTGCGCCTGAAATACGTTGCCTTGCTATGTCAACCGCCGCAGCGTATGTGGAGTCCATTTCCTCGCCACGTTGCAAAATTTGAGCGGTCGTATCAAATATTTCATCGTTCTTCACTTGCAACACTTCGTCGCTCATACCAAGGTGCATGCCTGCAAGGTGAATGAGGCCACCGGCGTTGACGACAAAGTCAGGTCCATACACTATTCCGGCTGCCTTTACTGCAACTGCATCTTCTTCTGGGTCACCAAGGATATTGTTTGCAGCACCGCACAAAATGGAACAGCGTAAGTTTGGAATGCAACTTCCGTCGATTGCGCCACCAAGAGCACAAGGAGCCAAAATATCACATTCAGAGGTGAGTATGTCTGCATCGTGTACAGGCGTGCAACCACAGGTGTCAACAATGTAATCAACGCACTCCTTATTGATGTCGGCAACAAGAACATTTGCACCAGCGTCGGTGAGCAACTTGCATAAATTCTGACCAACGTGACCTACGCCTTGCAGGGCTACGGTTACGCCCGAAAAATCTTCCCCGCGTCCCGAGTGAATTAAGCATGCTCGCATGCCATGAAAAGTTCCAAGAGCAGTCCACGGCGATGGATCACCACCACGCGAAACGGTTTCGCCCCCCATGACATGGGGAGTTTCCGCTGCCATCCAATCGATAAACTGTGTATCAACACCAACATCTTCTGCTGCGATGTATGCACCATTGAACGTGTCAACAAATTTCCCCATTGCCCTTGCTTCTTGTTCAGTTCTAGGGTGTTTCCGATGTGGGAGCATGATGACACTTTTAGCGCCGCCCATTGGCAAGCCAGAAACCGCAGCCTTGTACGTCATGCCCTTTGATAAACGGAGAACATCGTATACAGCATCTGCTTCAGATTCGTAATACCACCTTCGAGTTCCACCAAGTGCGTTCCCAAGTTTAGTTGAATGAATAGCAACAATTGCTTTTAAGCCAGTCTCTTCGTCATGGTGAAAGCAAAGCCGTTCGTGACCTCGGTCGAGCAGTTGTTCAAAAATGGAGTCGTTGTCATGCATAGTATGTATATCGTAAGTTAATTAGTTTGTAGCCGTTTCTTCTTGTTGGGCGTACATGGAGCCCGCGCCAAACTGTTTGACACTTTCTTGGTCGCATACCTTTCCGGTTCCGCGGACATCCATATCGGGTGTACTTTCTGGAATGTAGTAGTCGGCATTTGGAAGGCTTTCGCCGAATTCCCAAGCCTTGTCGGCGGCCCTAAGCATTATTGCATCTGGGTTTTCGCGCAGTGCGCGTAGCCATCCATTAATTTTATATGTTCCGTAGTTCATAATGTAATCAAGCATTGCTCGGTCGTGGTCGAGTTGTTTTTGATCAAGTCCATCACGGATGCATTTATCCATTTTTGAAATGGAACATGCCATTGCATGAATCCAAATGGAAATCCAACTTAAACGACACTGTGTTGTTTGGTTTGTAATTAGGGCTTCTTCTTTTTCTTTGAACATCAACTTGACTTGGTGTGAAAATTCTCGGATGTGTTCCGAAAGCATTCGCGCTTCTGCACGAAGTGAATTATCAACCATCGTAATTTTCGGAGCAGATCGCCTTGCGCCAAGGAAAAGTTCCATTCCGATTTTCAAAGCTGCGCCAAAGTTTTTAAGCGGAGCCGCTTTTACGCCAAGCATGTATTCGCCAAGTTGTTTTGAGCCGTACGCAAATACAAAACTATGCATTACCTCGTTTGCGCCCTCAACAATGGGGTTAATGCGTGAGTCTCGCCAAAGTCTTTCGACTTCGTTTTCAGTCATGTACCCTTCGCCGCCCATGACTTGCATAGCTTCATTTGTGCACCGGAATCCGTACTCAGAACAGAAAACTTTACAGACAGCGGTTTCAAGCATGATGTCTTCGTCGTCGCGGTCCACCATGCCTGTTGTCATGTAAAGCATTGCATCCATTGCCCAGACGAATGCGCCCATTCGGGCTAGCCGTTCCTTCATCAATTCAAACTCGCCAATCGGTCGATCGAACTGGTATCGGTATTGCGCCCACTTAACTGCTTGTTCATACGCGGCTGCGCCTGCACCAACCATACCAGCTGCGAGCGTACACCTTCCCCAGTTTAGGCAGGTTAAAGCGAGCACAATTCCTTGCCCCTCTTTGTGCAGCAAGTTTTCACGCGGGACTTTTACATTTGTAAACCTGACGCGACCTTGCCATGTTCCTCGAATGCCACACTTGGAGCGATTGCGGGAAAAGATATCCACGCCCTCCATGTCGGGAGAAACAATTAGTGCGTTAAATTTTTCCTTTGTTTTACCTGTTTTTGGATCGGTCATTTTGTATTTTGCCATCACGGTAAACATGCAAGATTGCGCAGCTGATGTTGCCCATTTCTTTTCACCGTTGATGATGTAATACTTTCCACATTCCGTAAGTTCACACCACGTATCTTGGCCTTGTGCATCGCAACCAACATTTGGTTCAGATAAGCAAAATGCGCTGAGCGCTTCATTCGCAATTTTTGGTAGCCAGTAGTGTTTTTGCTCTTCACTACCAAACAGCGTAACGGCGTTACAACCAATTGATAAATGCGCGGATGCCATGACCGCAGACGAACCGCATGAGCGGCCGATTCGCTCTAGGACGCGGTTGTAACTTGTAACACCAAAGCCCTGTCCACCGTATTTTTTTGGAACAATCATGCCAAAGACACCAATTTCAAAGTAGCGCTTGACGACCCACTCTGGGATTTCTTGGTTCTGATCAATTTCTACAGCAGGGTGCTCATTGCGAAAGTATGCGTCGAGTTCCTCGAGCATTTTGTCGCATCGCTCTCGTTCTTCTTTAGACTCTTCGGGGTATGGGAAAATCATGTCTTGGCGAAGATTTCCCCAGTAAATATTCTTGATAAATCCCATTGTTTCTGGGTCGGGACCAAGCATTTCTTGCGCGTTTTCAATTTGCTTGCGATCTTTTTCAGATACGTTTTTAAGTTGGCTAGCAAGGTCTGATTTACTCATTGTAAAAATTATCCTTTAGATAAAAATGCATCGAGTTTTTCTCGAGCGGCGGTTGTATTTCGGAGTCGTACCAGTTCACACTGCTCAACTGCGACAGCGGCGTTCCAACCCTCGTGGATTCCAGTGTCAATGGCTTTGAAGACTCCGTCTGAAGCTTCGGTTTGTTGTATGTCCGCTTTTGCAATTTCAAGCGCTGCTTTGTAGGTATCGCCCTGTTTTGATTCGATTGCTTTTGGTTTTGTGCTTGTTGCTTTTTGGCTTTGCAACCATGATTCTGCAGCCCCTTGCAGTTGCTCTGGTGTATCAACAAGGACATCTATTAGACCACTTGGTAGATTTGAAATCATAAAGGGTGCGCCGGTTGCGGTTGCAATCATTGCAGCCGAAGGCTCCATTCTCGCAGGCAACATTTGTGAGCCGCCCCAGCCGGGACAAATTCCCAAACCCGCCTCTGGCAGACCAATTGCATACGGTTTGCCGCTTGCAGTTGTTTTTGAAGCGATGAGACTGTCGCAGTGCATTGCAACTTCAAGCCCACCCCCGAGTGCTGCTCCGTTAAGGCAAGCAACGGTTGGGCAAGGGAGCGCCGCTATCTTGCTAAAAACAGTTGTTCCAAAAGCAAGGTATGCATGCAGTGCGTGGTCGTCGAGGGAATCAATTTCCTCGAGATCGGCGCCAGCAACAAATACGCGGTCACTAGAGCTACGCAAGATGAGTCCACTGATATTTTCGAGTTGCTCAATAGCATCAAGCGTTGCGTGCAATTTCTGGATGAGAATCCGGTCAAGCACGACTACCGACCGCTCACCTCCATCGAGCCAAAGTGTCACTATTCCCGCGTCATTTGCTTCGAATTTGAGTCGGTTTTGTTGGATAGTGGTTGTCATGAAATCTTTCTGCATATCCCCATTATTTAGCTATTTTACGCGGTTCTCCGCGCCCCTCATTGTACCCGATTCCCGACTCTTTCGGGGCTTCCACGGAGTCTGACCCCTTTGGGGTCAGACTCCTTTGGGGTCAGACTCCTTTGGGGTCAGACTCCTTTGG
>JACKQG010007483.1_pt1 | contig 10975 bp, 7 predicted proteins | sample 8237621 | NCBI WGS metagenome assembly JACKQG01 (sample SAMN15677084, study PRJNA649215) | marine metagenome | biome: marine; feature: Black Sea; material: saline water; isolation source: suspended particulate matter (SPM) from the Black Sea western gyre | collected 2013-06-09/2013-06-10 | depth... | reverse complement strand
AGTGGCGGAATTGGCAGACGCGCGGGATTCAAAATCCCGTCCTGGCAACAGGGTGAGGGTTCGAGTCCCTCCTCCGGCAGTAAATTTATTACTCGTCATTTGTCCTGCATATCCCATTAATTTTATTGAGTTTAGTATTGTTATTTCGTGTGAGATTGATCATTACGCATAGATTTTGAAAACGTACTTGCACATGTCGAGTACCGTAACGTAGGAAAGTAATCCCAAAAACAATACCCAGCCCGTGACTGTAAGAGGCATTTGCAGCTTGAGAATGGAACGATGGATTTTTTCAAGCAGGCAAAATAGAATCTTTCCACCATCCAAAGGCAGAATCGGCAGAAGGTTTAATATGGCAAGATTGATATTAAGCATCACGGCCAGGTTCAGTATATTCAGGAAATCACCGGCAACCATTTGCCCGCCCATGGCTACGATTCCAATTACTCCAGACAGCTTATCCGGGCTGGAGAATAAAGACGGCAGCGCATATAGAAATTGAGAGGTTATTTTTGTTAGCTGGACAAACGGGAAAATCAGAACGGCATAGAATGAAAAGCCCATCGTTAACGCGTTTAAAAAGCCCAAACAAATTACAGCCAAAATAATATTTGCCAAAGGCCCGCCCAGTGCAAATGCGATACGCCGGGAAGAATCGATTTGAAAGAAGTCATCTACATCTTCCATCTTAGGTAAAACATAGCCGGCGATGGGTAAGGCTGAGATGCGATATTCGGTCTGGCCCTTGCGAAAGGACCATAATTTCGGACCAAAACCGACGGAAAATATCTGGATAGGTATTTTCGATAATTTGGCAGCAATGAAATGACCTAACTCGTGAATCAGAATCAGGAAACTGATTAACATGAACATTATGAAGTAACTCATTCTTTAGGCTCCTTATCAGAAGTTCGATTTTTTTCATTATAACATAATTTACCGTCTATTTGAACATTATTGTTTTGTATTGAGTGGATTTTTTGATTCGTTGTAAAATCGGTTCTGCAGGTTGAGGATGGTGTCGTCTTTTTTAAGAATTTTAATCAAGTCAACAAGCTGGTTAACCTCAGATTTTATTAACAGTTCACCAAGTTCGGGTTTGGCATAGCTGCCATCGCCTGCGTAGTGGTTTGGGAATTGGGCGTACCAGAATATTCCGGTGTAGTTGCCGGGCAGATGTTTTAATCGAGCGAGGTCCCGGCCTGACTGGTCTTTTGCGCGGTCTTTATGTACGAGGTCCGGCCTTGAAACCAGCATTGTCGAGGTCTCGACTTCTCCTGCATGGCCGCCTGTTTTGGTTTCTCTGAGCTTTTTTACTTTTTCTTCAACTTTCGGATCGGTTTGAGGCTTGAACAATACAACGCAGTAGTCCCGCTGTTTTTCAAGCTGTGCCATGCAGAAGAAGGGCAGGAAACTATTGTTTCCGCCATGGCCGTTCACAAGGACGATTTTCTTAATCCCGTTACGGGCAATTTCATCGCAGGTCTGCTGGAGGATGTCCCAAATGAGTTTAGGGCTGTATGCTATAGTTCCGGGCTGGTGTTTTGCTTCCAAAATCTGGCTGAAATAGTATTCGGGGAAGACCAGGGCGTATTCTTTTTTTGCAGCTCGTAAAGCAACTTCCCTGACATCAATTAAATCGGTCCCAAGGGGCAGGTGCGGGCCGTGCTTTTCGAAGACACCTATCGGAATGAGGCAGACGCCCGCGGATTTTTCGGCGGCCTTTATAAAATCGGGGGCGGTAAGCTCTCCCCACTTAACCGGAAGGTCGGATTTCGAAGCCTGTCCTCTTGCAGGCAGGATGGCGGCCGTGGTGAAAATAAATGAAGCTGAAAGTAAAACCACAATACAGGTAAGTTTTTTTTGTTTGATCATTTTTTTCTCCTTTTGTTTTGTTAATTATTTGGATAGGTTCTTAATTATCAATTTGACTCCATATTATCAAATTTTGGTCTTTTTGTCATATACCATATGTTAAATTGGGCAAAACTCCTTATTATCAAAATTGGCACCCTTAAGGGTAGTAAATTCCGCGAGGAAATCACAATTTATCTTCCTAAGGCTCCTTATCCACGCAAAAGCCCCCGACCCCCGGCAGAAAAACAGGTAAGCACACCCGAGGGTAAACTCCAGCATTTTTAGAATTTGAAGAAATTGGCTTTGTTTGGGTTTGAATTGGGTTTGTTTTGGCTTTAATTGGGTTTGAATTGGCTTTGAATTGGGTTTGAATTGGGTTTGTTTTTTCGCTCGCACAGAGCAACAAATCTTCTTAATTCTTTGTATATACTGAACTTGCATCATTTTTGGCTTTCCGGAAATTGGCTTTGTTTTGCATAATTTGTTGATTCTTTCGTACGTATTCTTTCGTAGAGATTTGATAGTCGTTGGTGAATAGACGTTGGTATTTAATCATTAGTATATGGTATATAGTCATAAGATTTCCTTAACGGAATCCCGATTATGGCAGTTGAGGGCAAATTTGACTTGGCTATCGGGCCTGAACTTCGCCTGCTGGCGGTTTGCGTTAGCCATCTGGCTAACATATGAGTATTATACCATAAAAAGGGCCAAAAATCGAGTGAAAATTAAAATAATGTCATAGACAACTCACTGTCTGTGGGCTTGTATTTTGTTTTTAGCATTTCTATCGAAGGCCAGCATGAGCATCATACAATCACGCAGACGCGAAGCGACGGAGTGATTTAAACTGGAGCGAACCGCAGGCAGAAATGCGGTTGGGGATTTGGGGGTTGTTTTTAGCGTTTTTTGTCGAAAATGACGAGATTCTTTGAGGTTTGGATGAGTAAAAGAGTGGATTGTAATAGTCAAAATTCAGCCTTGATTTTCCTTGTATTGCAACATTCAGATTTATATAATCATATTTATTTGCGAGACGTACCAAGATCCTAAAGGAGATGACGTTTTTCTCGGCAGTCTCGGATTGACATTTTCTGGGTGGCTTCTCAAAAGACACAAAATGCTCTAAATTAGCTGCTCGGCTTGGGTGCGGTGATGGTTAGAATAAAACGCTATAATATACGCAAAGAATCATCTTATTTTTCTTTTGTTTGTAACTCTGGTAGTCTATCACTGTATGGAGTCACACTGAGGAAAATATTTGACTGCTTGTCGAACAATAAGTAGACTTCTACAAAAACTGCTTTATAGCATTTTGGGAAAGGAATTAACATGGCACGTAAAACTATTGATAAAGAGCTAAGACGCAACATTTCTGACGCTCGTAGAATGGTTGACAATGTGATGAAAGCCGATGGCAATGAAGCTGAGACCAGACGAAGAGTTGAGCGTATATTTGAAATCGTGATGGGGTATGATGCCTTTGTGCACCTTAGCCGTGAACGGGCAATCAAGGGCGCAGGGGAGACTGAGCATGTAGATTTTGCTGTACAACTCGAATCTGGACCAGACGCTGAACCTATAATTATGGTTGAATTAAAACGCGTAGGTGTCGACCTTGCGTTGAAACATCTTAAACAAGTTTCATCTTACGCTATTGATTCAGGTTGTGAATGGATTTTGCTCACAAACAGTCGTGACTGGCGTTTGTACCATGTCGAGTTTGGTCAACCTCCTAAAACAAAATTAATTGAACAGTGGAATCTATTAACTGATGATACAGTAGAATTAGCAGCCAAATTTGAGTTGATAAGCTATAAGCAGGTCCGGAAAGGCAGTCTAACAAAACTATGGGAGAAAGCAACTGTTCTTTCGCCAAACAGCCTTTTAGATGCATTAGTTAGCCCTGAAGGCATCAGAGTGCTTCGTCGTATCCTTAGAAAGAATACTAACGTTCTTGTTGACCCTCAAGATTTAGTAAATGGAATCCAAAAACTTCTTAATGAAAATGCAGCCATTGAATTATCTAAGATAAAAACAAATATTTCAGAGAAAAAACAGAGAAAACAAAAAGTGATGAAGAGTGAAGCACCTACAGCTAAAAAAAAGCCTGAAATTAGTGAATCATCTACAGATATTGACTGCGTAAACTGAAATAGAATGATAACATAAAATATTTGTCGCACATTATTGTCGGGCCAAACAATAAAGCCCCTCATCTTCCAATTTAAAGCATCTCATGAGGCCATTTAAACAACAAATTCAGCTTGAGGTTTATTTCGGACAGTCAACCAAGAAATACCATCCACTTTGCTCACTAAAGTTTGCTCAGTGGCTGAGAGGCTGGTACTGGTCGGAATATTGTTGAGATTGGGATGAAATTTTGGTATTTAGGGTTGAGTTGTACAGGAGTGCTCAATTCCATCCGTTGTTGGGGCGGCTGTCCCGCAGAGCGTTCGGTGAAAGGAACATCATGAGTGATACAATCCGTTGGGGAATTATAGGAACAGGGTTTATTGCGCACCAGTTTGCGCGGGGTTTGGCGGTGCTTAATGACGCGAAGCTGGTTGCCGTGGCCTCTCGCACGAAAGAGTCGGCGGACAAGTTTGGCGAAGAGTTCGGTGTAACTGGCCGCCATGTCGGCGCAGAAGAACTGGCCGGTAATGAGAATGTCGATGTCGTTTATGTTGCAACCCCAAATATAATGCACAAGGGCAACACACTCAGTTGCCTGAACGGCGGCAAGGCTGTGCTCTGCGAAAAGCCATTCTGCATAAATGCATCGGAAGCGGCAGAGATGGTCGAGAGCGCGCGGGAAAAGGGCCTGTTTCTGATGGAGGCCATGTGGACCCTTTGCTTTCCTGCTATGGCCAAGGTACGAGAGATTATCAATTCCGGCGCTATCGGTGAGGTCCGGCAGGTCCATTCGAACTTCAGTTTCCGCTGCGAATGGGAACCCGACGGCTTATTACTCAATCCGGAACTCGGCGGAGGCTCCCTACTCGACGTCGGCGTTTACAATATTGCATTAGCACAAATGGTCTATCAACGAGAACCTACTCGCATAAGCGGCATGGCGCACCTTGGCGAGACGGGTGTTGATGAGCAATCTTCCGTGATACTCGGTTACGACAATGGCGCTCTGGCCGTACTGACTTCCGCGATTCGCACAGAGAGCAAACAAGAGGCCGCTATTTACGGTACCGACGGTTATATCAAAATACCTCATGCTTTCTGGAAACCAGAGAGAATCATTGTGAAAACCTCGCAGGATGAAGAGAGAGAATGCAAGTTCGAGTGTGCGGGCAACGGTTACAACTACGAGGCAGCGGAAGTTATGAGATGTTTGCGTAACGGCTGTCTGGAAAGCCGTATTTTACCATTGGACACGAGCGTAGCCATCATGAGAACTATGGACACAATACGCGAGCAATGGGGCCTTGTGTACCCGATGGAAAAAGGGGGATAGCCTGTTACTGCGTTTTGGATTATTGCCGGAAAAAATTTCACACGTTCTCGTGACAAAACAATTCTCGGAGCCCCCCTATAATCAAGGGATTTCCCTTGACGGGAAAGCGGCTGATTTGGTATAAATAATATAGTCAGGCTTGTGTTTATAGAACTGAATATCTTTGGATTTAGCCTTTCTGTTGGTTGAATTACCGAAGTTTCCGAATAGAGGAGGTCTTATTTAATATTATGCGAAGTACAGAGTTTTTAATTGCTGCTTTGTATTTCGCAAGTGAAACTATTCTAGATGTCAAGTCACATCGAGTATTGAATCTTTTTTGAAGGAGGACATTATGTCTAAGAATTTGCTTTGTCTAATTCTCTTTGCCGTGGTGGTCATGACAGCCTCTGTTAGGGCCGACAAACTTACCGGCCTGGCGGATGTTACCGTAGTTGACGGTGCGATCATCAGCTTTCGGTATGAGGGAACTGAATATATTGTCGAAGAAGGGGATCTGACACTGGGTACAACAACGCGGTGGTATGTCCCGGCTTCAGGCGTTGAAACGTTGTGGGAGGATGGGACTCCAGCTCCAGAGGCGACGGTGAGCGGAACGTCAACCGTTAAGTCCGGCGACATAGGCCCGAATGCCGACAACTTCATGTTCGCTACCGAAGGGGACCCAGACAATATTTCATCGATCGACGGTATCGACTTCCAGGAAACGATTTTTCCCATCCCGGCGAACACTTTCTTCCATTTCGAACGAGGCGGCAACGACACGGGTACGTGGCAGGCGATTCGTTTGGACGGTTCGCTCGGAGCGCCGATTGCGTTCAGCGGCGCAGTTGATTATGCCGATACGGGAGTCGGTGTGAATGGTCAGAATGCTTTCGGCGTGGTTTTCACGACGGACGTGCCGGCAATGGGCGTGCGAATCACGGCGTCGGGACACGATACTTTCAGTATTTCGGTACCCACGGTGATACCTATTATCGCCACCAAGCCAAACCCTGCGAACGGTGCGCTCCATGAAGACATCTGGGTAAACATTAGCTGGTCACCGGGAAGATTCGCGGTCTCCCATGATGTGTATTTAGGCGACAACTTTGACGATGTGGAAAGCGGCGCCGAAGGTACATTCGTGGGTAACCAGGCCGCGACATTTTATGTTGCCGGCTTCCCTGGTTTTGCATTTTCGGAGGGCCTCGTTCCGGGCTCAACATATTACTGGCGTATTGATGAGGTCAATGACTCCGAGCCGAATAGTCCATGGAAGGGCGATGTATGGAGCTTTAGTATTCCTCCCAGGACCGCCTATTTACCAGAACCGGCTGATGGCGCCGAGTCTATCGACCTGAATTCAAACCTTAACTGGACCGGAGGTTTCGGTGCGAAACTGCATACTGTGTATTTGGGTGACAACTTTGACGATGTCAACAATGCGGCAGGCGGTCTTCCACAGGGAACTGCAACTTACAAATCCGGCCCACTTGAACCGGCTAAGAGCTACTATTGGCGCGTCGATGAGTTCGATGGTTTCGTTACATATAAAGGCAACGTCTGGAGCTTTACTTCTGAGGGTGCCGTGGGCAGTCCGGATCCGGCTAAAGGCGCTGTGGATGTCACGCAGAGACCTGTTCTCACATGGGTGCCGGGAGTTTTTGCCGATTCGCATGAGGTCTATTTCGGGACCGATGCAGAAGCTGTGAAAAATGCCGGAGCGAGTTCGCCGGAATATAAAGGCAGGGGCAACCTTGGTTCCGAAAGCTATGACGCCGGACAGCTTGAGTGGAATACTACTTACTATTGGCGGATTGACGAGGCCAACAATGCCAATGCCAATAGTCCGTGGACAGGCCCCCTTTGGAGCTTTACCACAGCCAACTTCCTGATTGTAGATGATATGGAGAGCTACAATGACATTAATGAAGGTGAGCCGGCTTCTAACAGGATATATCTGGCCTGGCTGGACGGATACGATAATCCGTCAAACGGATCTCTTGTTGGTAATGAAGTTCCTCCTTTTGCCGAACAGAATATCGTCCACAGCGGCTTGCAGTCGATGCCGATGTCTTACGACAACGCTGTTGGCAAATCCGAGGCTACATTGACGTTGACCTCCAACCGTAACTGGACAGTGAATGGTGTCAACACACTGACGATTTGGTTCAGAGGTAATGCGGGTAATGCTGCCGAGCCGATGTATGTTGCTCTCAATGGCAGCGCAGTGGTCAACCATGATAATCCTAACGCGGCGAAGGCAGGTTCCTGGACACGATGGGATATCGACCTCCAGTTATTCGCAGACCAGGGTGTGAACCTTGCCAACGTTAATTCGATTACACTTGGGCTTGGCAACAGGAGCAATCCGGTGGCCGGCGGTTCAGGTATGATGTACTTTGACGATATTCGTTTGTATGCACCTGCACCGTAAATTGCAGGTTACAATAACCTTTTAATATGGTGATTCGTATAAATTCGGGGCCTATACTGATTGATTCGGTATAGGCCCTTTTCTTCACTGATAGATGAAAGCAGTTTTGAAACCGGTTATAGTGAAATTAAATATATATAGCCGGATAAGTTGAAAAAACGGCTAAGTTACCTATTTTAACCCGTAACAAGAGAGAGTGTTTATACGTCTGAATAAAAGATTTTTATTCTTTTATAACGGCCAAATTACTTGACGTCCGGGTCAATTATTCCTAAAATATAAGGATGTTTTACAGTTCTTAAAATGGGATATCAGGAATGCCAAAAAGTTCGCCGAAAAAAGTGGTGTTTATCTCTTCATTCCTACCAAGAAAGTGCGGCATAGCAACCTTCACATCGGACCTTATCAAAAACACGGCATTAGCGGCCAAGGGTGAATTCGAGCCTCAGGTAGTGGCAATGCAGTCGGGGGACCAAAAATATGCCGACCCGGTCAAGTTCGAAATCCGTCAGAATGTAAAAAGCGATTATATGTGTGCGGCGGATTATATCAATTTCAGCCACGTTGACGCGGTTTGCGTCCAGCACGAGTTCGGTCTTTTCGGCGGCGAGGCCGGTTCATATCTGAGTTTACTTTTGAACAGGCTCAAAGCCCCCATCATAACGACGCTTCATACAGTACTCGATGAGCCGGATTCGATCTTCCATAAATCGTTAGCTGATGTCTGCCATGTCTCTTACAAGTTAATCACCATGAACGAACGCGGCGTGAGTATGCTGCGGGACATATATAATATACCGACCAAAAAAATAAAATTAATCGCACACGGCATGCCGGATTTGCCTTTTGTTGACAGCAACTACTATAAACACAAATTCAGACTGGAAGACCGGAGAACGATTTTAACCTTCGGATTGCTTAACAGGAACAAAGGTATCGAGGTGATGCTTAAGGCGATGCCGGCGATAGTCAAAGCCGATCCTTCGGTGATGTACATAATTCTGGGTATGACGCACCCGAACATACTCAAAGAGGAGGGCGAGCTATACAGATTCAGTTTGAGGCAAATGGTCAAAGACTTAAAACTACAGGAGCACGTAATCTTCTATAACAGATTCGTAGATGACCATGAGCTTAATAACTTTTTGTGCGCAGCGGATATCTATGTAACACCATATATAAGCAAAAAACAGCTGACCAGCGGTACGTTATCATTTGCAGTCGGCACAGGCAAGGCGGTTGTATCGAGTCCTTACTGGGCGGCTACGGAACTATTGGCGGACGGGCGAGGTAAATTAGTAGGATTCGAAGACTCGGAACAATTAGCTGATACAATAATCGAGATACTTCAGGACGATTCGGAGTTTTATTCTCTTCGAAGACAGGCGTATGAATACGGCCGGAGCAGAACATGGCCCAAAATCGGACAGGCCTACTGGAAATTATTTAAGGCAAAATGGCTGCCGGTGCATATAGCCGCTAAAACAACGTTATCAATTGAGTTGCCGGAGCTTTCATTGACTCACTTAGAAAAGCTGACCGATGACACCGGCTTATATCAACATGCCAATTTTACCATACCAAACCGCGAATACGGTTACTGCACGGACGATAATGCCAGGGCGGTAATAGCAATAGCCAAGCATTACGCTCAGTATTCCGAGCCACAGACTCTTAAGCTTCTCGATACATATTTTTCCTTCATCATACATTCACAAAACAGCGACGGCACATTCAGAAACTTTATGGATTTTGACAGAACCTGGCTCAAGGACGAGCCGTTGAATGATGCTTTCGGCAGAGTACTGTGGGCGTTCGGAACGGTCATGGCACAACCACCTTCTCCGGCATATCTATCTATTGCCAAGAGCTGCTTTGATAAATCAGTAGAGCTTATTCATAAGCAACTGCCAAGGGGTATGGCATATTCGATACTTGGTATGTGTGATTATTTGATACCGTTTCCGGGAGCCAGTGACATAAAACGCCAACTGGAATTAACGGCAGACGGTCTGATAGTTCAATACGAAGAAAATAATTACCCCGACTGGGACTGGTTCGAAGAAATTTTAACATACGACAACGCCATTTTGCCTTATGCTTTATTCGTTGCCGGTCTTACTTCGGAGAACAAGAAATATATCGAGATCGCAGAAAAAACCTGTGAATTTCTGCTGGCAAATACCTTCAATAACGAATATTTCAGCTTTATCGGCTGCACAGGATTTTACGAGCGGGGCGGAACAAAAGCCATATTTGACCAACAACCTATCGAAGCAGCAAGCACGGTCATGATGTTACGGGCAGCTTATGACGCAACACAGAACGATAAATATTTGACCCTTCAAAGAAAAGCTTTTGACTGGTTCCTCGGGCAAAACGAATTGCGCATCCCACTGTATGACTTTAGAACAAAAGGATGTAACGATGGGCTTCTCTGTGACGGCGTTAATACCAATCAGGGTGCGGAAAGCACTCTGAGCTTTCTATTGAGCCTTTTGTCTATAGTGGAGAGTTACACAATAGTTGACAAAATTCACGGCAATAACAAAAGTGTTCCCTTTAACCATAACAAGCCCACAGAACAGACCGTCGAAAAACCGCAACCAATAAAAAGCATCCCCGGCAAAAGAAAATCCAGGAAAAACCAGGTCAAAGAAATCACCTGACATCACAGATTTCATTCATCCCGGTCATAACACAACTGACAACCTCAAACCGGTGAATTGCTTTGTTGAGAAGTAAGTATCTCCAAAACGCAGAATGCCGTAGATTTGTTTTTACAAAATGTCAATTCATATGTCTTCTAATCCATTTAGAATTGCCGATATTGTCCTTAATCCGCCTTAAATAGCCTTCCGAACAGAGTTTGGCCATTTAATCGAAGAAATTCCTTAAGTCCCCTCTTTTTTATCCGATAAAGCTTATGAAAACATATTTAGCAAAACTGGCATCGTGCAGGCAGTATAAGAAGAGATTATAGTGGAGCAAAATCATGAATGGAATCACAGCATATCAGGACAATGCAGTTACAACCCAAAACAAAGGCCGTCTCATTGTTATATTATACGACGGTGCAATCAAGTTTTTGAGACTGGCAATCAGGGAGATTGAGAATAATAATTACGAAGCAAAGGGCCGTTATATAAACAAAGCCATTGATATAATTAATGAGCAGCGGATTCAACTCATAAGTGCAACTGAGTCGCCAAAATTATGGTGAGCTGGTA
>JACKQG010007482.1_pt1 | contig 10976 bp, 10 predicted proteins | sample 8237621 | NCBI WGS metagenome assembly JACKQG01 (sample SAMN15677084, study PRJNA649215) | marine metagenome | biome: marine; feature: Black Sea; material: saline water; isolation source: suspended particulate matter (SPM) from the Black Sea western gyre | collected 2013-06-09/2013-06-10 | depth... | reverse complement strand
GATCGACCTGCGGCGGGTGGCGCAAGAAGTTGTAGAGGATCTTTCCGCAAGAATAGAAGAGTCTGGAGGCACGATAACTTTGAAGTATCTACCGACAATCGTTGTAAGCAACTTCATGATGCAGCAACTTTTCCAAAACCTGCTTGCCAATGCCCTCAAGTTTCACAGGCCCAATGTGGCCCCGAAAATTACTCTGGATGCTGAGAAGATAAACGGACATGGCTGGACAATCGTTGTGTCGGACAATGGTATCGGATTTGATGATGCGGACTTGGCAGGGATGCTAAATCCGTTCAAGCAATTGAATGCGAAAAGTCAGTTTGATGGAATGGGTATGGGGTTAGCGATATGCGATGAAATCGTCCGAGCCCACGGTGGGTCTCTCGCTGCGCAAAGTGTTCCTGGGGAAGGAACATCATTTTTAATCACTCTTCCAGATAGAAGTTTGGAGATGGCAGGAGGTGTGACAAATGAGTGATAAAAATAGACCTTTCATTCTCGTTGCCGAAGATGATGAAGATGATGTGTTTTTTTTGAACCAGGCCATTGCAGATATGAACTGGAGCGTGGACCTGAAATATGTAAAAGACGGGGCAGAATTGATCGACTACCTGCATCGGCGTGGTGCTTATCTCAGTGCCAAGGGATCTCCATTTCCAAACCTCATCCTGCTCGATTGGAACCTGCCTCGTAAAACGGGATGGGAGGTGCTGAAGGATGTCAAGTCAAATCAGGAACTACGCTCTATCCCGGTAGTTGTGCTGAGCACATCGCGGGCAACTCAGGATATCAACGATGTTTATACGCTTGGGGGTAATGCCTTTGCGACCAAGCCAAATGACTTCAGAATATTTGTAAAATCACTGCGGGATTTTTGGTTCAATGCGGCCTCCTTACCCTCAAGTGCCAGGGAGCCTTTATGTTCAAACAGTAGTTCTCAATGAGTGGATCTATTCAGTGCACACAGATGCAATTTAGGGATAGAGGAGAAGGCATGTCCGCCAAAAAACTTGTAGTAGAAGATGATACGAAGGATGGTAGCCCGACAACTTGGAATTATTGGCTACAGTGTTCAGACAGCGGTAAACAGGGAAACCCTGAACAGTCACATTAAGCCATTGTTGAGGAATAGAAATATGTCGCAATCGAAACAAAAAAACATTCTGGTAGTGGATGACAATAAAACACTACGCAACTTATTCACCAATCAATTCAAGTTGCTGGGTTATAAGGTTTGCGCGGTCTCCAGTGGTTTGATGGCACTTGAATATCTGGAAGACAATAGTGTCGATGTGATTACGCTGGATTATGAAATGCCGGAAATGGACGGGCTAGAGGTTTTTCAGGAGCTTCAGAAAGTCAGGCCTGATATTCCCGTTATCATGTTGACTGCCTACGGAAATATTTCCCTTGTAGAGCGTTTTATGGATCTTGGTGGTGCCGGTTTTTTGGAAAAACCCTGCGAGCTATCTATTCTGGATGCCAAGATTCAGCAGATTTTATCCAACTGGAAATTGAAACAGAGCGAGGCATCCAGGCTAGATCTTGAAAGAGTGCTCAAAACGCTGACGCATCTTTTGGGTTCGGGTGCTCATGAAATCAGGACAGCCCTGACTGTAATCGAACAGAGGAACCGGTTTCTCTTGAATGGCGTACAAGGTAAAAAAAAGGAGGACAGTACAAGTTGTACTGAAGAATGCCCCAAACCCTTACCCGGACAAATTCCGCATTTGGAAATCAGCGAACGGAGTGTCAAGCGTCTTTTGGCATTGGTGAATGAGTTGATAGACTTTTCGCGTATCGAATCTGGAGAAATTGGTGAGCAGACTTCGGTGAACCTCAACGCAATTGCAGAAGAAACAGTGGACGACGTCGCGGGTCTGTTGGACGAAAAACCGGGTGTGTGCATTGAAATGAAACTAATACCAGAGCTGCCAACAATACACGGTAATCCCAGGCGAGTATGCCAGATAATCACTAATCTCCTCACCAATGCCATGAAGTTCACCGATGAGGGGCGGATTTTGATTTCGACGGACGTCCACCCAGCCAATGGCTGGGTGGAGCTTGCGATCAGGGATACCGGAGTTGGAATTAATCGGGATCGACAAGCAAAAATTTTTGGAGAATTCACCGAGTCCACTCAGTCACATTTGATGACTGGGAGCGGCCTGGGGTTGTCCATTGCGCAATTATTGACCCATAAGATGCAAGGAGAAATCGACTTCACTTCGGAAGAAGGTAAGGGCAGTAATTTCTTCCTGCGGTTTCCACCCGAGCCCAAGAGAGAGAGAGTATCTTGATGAATGACTTGGAAGAGCATTCCCAAAAATATATTCTAGTGGTGGACGACAATGAAATTCTCCGCGATGGTCTTCGCATTGATCTTCAGGCCAACGGGTATGAAGTGTTGACTGTTTCTGACGGATTAGTGGCTCTGGAAGTTCTGCATGATAAAGGCCGTGACATTCAACTGATCATCTCCGATGAAAAAATGGAAACCATGTCCGGGTTCGAATTGTGCCAACGGGTAAAGGCCAATCCTGAATGGTGGTCGATTCCTCTCGTATTTCTCACTGCGCGTACCGATGAACGGGATTTTTTGGAAGGATTTCGGTTGGGAGCGAGTGATTATCTGAGCAAACCTTATTGCTACGAGAAGCTTCTGGCAATTGTGAGTAAACGCATTAACGATTACAAGGTCATTCAGGAGTACTTTTCCAGCGAACTGGAGAGGAGCCGCTTGGAAAGCATTGAGCAGATGGCGCGGGGTGTTATCCATGACATGACAGGTGTTCTTACGGACCTGGGATTTGGCGAGGTTGTGCAGGAACATCTGAGTCATATCCGCCAGACTCTTTCAGAAAGCAAAAATATTGATAAAGATGCTAGCTCCGTTCTGGATGAGATCGAAAGTCATTGCGATGAACTGAAACAGGCTATTAATTTTGGAGTGAACCTGCTTGATGGCCTGCAGACGCTTTGCCAGGGTCATGGCGAAGAAAAGACCCTGCAGATGCTGGGGGATATCGTGGAGATTCCATTGAAATTATTGCAAAAAAGCTTTGCGACTCAAGGGATCAAAGTCGAATGTGACATCGCCGAGGCACTGATTGATTGCCGCAAGCAGGATATTGTTCAATTGGTGTTGAATCTCATCAGAAATGCCGCTCAAGCTATGCAGACAAGCCCGATAAAACACCTTAAAATTTCTTCATGGGAAGAGGATGACCAGTTATTTTTCAGTGTATCAGACACGGGTTGTGGAATTCCCCCAGAACAACGGGGGAAAATCTTTGACTGGGGTTTTACAAGCAAGCGGAATGGAAAAGGTATAGGAATGCCCACGGTAAAACGAATTGTCGAGGCGCATCATGGCAGTATCATTTTTGAATCCAGGGTGAAAAAAGGGACAACATTTACGGTCGCATTTCCTGCGTATCAGGACGCTCTGAACCCAACTTTTTAGCAGGAGGACGAAGTGGTTATAAAAGTGGATCAAATATTACCCGATAGTATTCTCATTGTGGACGACAGCCAAAAAATCGTAACTCTTCATTCCAAATACGCTAAGACGGCTTGTTCCCACATCAAGATAAAAACCGCCTACGATGGGGCTGCCGCATGGGAGATTTTTCAGGCGCAACCTGTCGCCGTAGCGTTGTTGGATGTGGAAATGCCCGGAATGGGCGGGGTGGAGCTTGCGGAAAAAATTTTCCGCATCAGCCCGTCTACCAGCATCATAGTGTTCTCTGGCAACCTGACGCAAAATACCATGCTGAAGTTCGCTTCCCTTGATGTGGATTTTGCCAGTAAACCTGCCAGCGAATTTGATGTGGCGGTCAAAGTGCGATCTGCTTTGCGAAACTTTGAAAGGGATGTGGAATTGGAGAGGATGAAGGTTTGCTCTCGGCTGACATCCGACCTCAACAGCAAGCAGTTCTCTCTTCCTGTAATAAAATTTCTAGGAAATCTTGCCAGTGACCCAAAGTCCTCCAGCAAGATAGATGCTCTGCGTCAAATGGCAGAGCTCGATCCACATATGACAACATTCCTTAAAGAGATGGACAAAGATTCAGGGGGAAAGCAGAAAATGGAATTATTACGCAAAATTGATCAGCTTGGACCTCATGAATTGAACTTTATTCAAAATTTGCTCGCAAGCTCCAACTGCAGGGAACAGATAGACCTTTGCTATCGTGTGCTGAATCCACCCAGCCCGCAAATTCAACGCGCGATTAACGACTGCTTATATCCAACACATTATTAGTTTGTAAATAAACAGGGCTCTTACGAAGGGGGAAAATATTATGTTGTATACAGGTCACGTCCAAAGCGCAACAGGTAACGGACGACATGCTTCCGAACCACAAGTGATCAGGCCGTTCAAGCTATTGAATCCAGGAACCTGGATGGGAAACGGAAAACATCCAAACGGTCTGAGTGGAAAACAAATGCTTGAGCTGGAAGCCGAGGCTTGCAAGGCCATGCATGCCAACGTGCTCATTGCAGATGCCACGTTCACTATCGTTCATATTAATGACAACGCTCTCAAAACATTGCAAAGTATAGAAAATGAAATCAAAGACAACTTTGGCGTGGATGTTACACAGATTGTCGGAGGATCCATACACAGGTTTCACAAAACCCCTGAAAAAGTAGAGCAAATTCTGCGCGACCCTGAAAAACTTCCTCACGATGCATCTTTTACATTTGCTGGCATAACGCTCAAAGCCTGTATCAATGGGATTTATGACTACAAAGGTTTTGTGCTTGGATATGTTGTGGTGTTAGAAGATATTACGGAGCAGATGAAACGTGAAAAGGAAGTTGCCCGGGTCACTTCCATGATGGAGAACTCTCCCACCAACATGATTTACGCCAATAAGGATTTTCAGGTTCAGTACATGAACCCTGCGTCATTGACAACACTTCAGGGGCTTGAGCAATATCTGCCGGTGAAAGCCGAAACGATTGTGGGCCAGAGCATCGATATTTTTCACAAAAATCCTGCACACCAGAGGAAGATCCTGTCCGACCCCAACAACCTTCCGCACCAGGCTAACATCCAGCTCGGACCGGAAACCCTGGATCTTCTGGTCAGCCCTATCTTCGACGCAGATAAAAACTACCTGGGACCCATGGTCACATGGGAAGTCGTGACAGAAAAACTCAAGCTGGAAGGCGAGATGGACAGGGTCACCTCCATGATGGAGAACTCTCCCACCAACATGATTTACGCCAATAAGGATTTTCAGGTTCAGTACATGAACCCTGCGTCATTGACAACACTTCAGGGGCTTGAGCAATATCTGCCGGTGAAAGCCGAAACGATTGTGGGCCAGAGCATCGATATTTTTCACAAAAATCCTGCACACCAGAGGAAGATCCTGTCCGACCCCAACAACCTTCCGCACCAGGCTAACATCCAGCTCGGACCGGAAACCCTGGATCTTCTGGTCAGCCCTATCTTCGACTCAGATAAAAACTACCTGGGACCCATGGTCACATGGGAAGTTGTGACAGCAAAACTAGAAGCGGAGAAAAAAATTCAAGATGCCGCAGAACGCGAGCGGGTTCAAGCACAGGAGTTGGCAGAAAAAGTAGAAAATCTTCTCGCGGTGGTTGATGCTGCGGCTGGTGGAGACTTGACAAAGAAGATCGATTTTAGCGGAGAAGATGCTATAGGTCAGATGGCGGAAGGACTGGGGCAATTCTTATCCAGCCTTGCGGAAAGCATTTCTTCCATTGGCGAGAATGCCAAGACGCTCGCATCTTCATCGGATGAGTTGATCTCGGTCAGCCACGAGATGAGCGGTAATGCCGAGGAAACTTCTGCGCAGGCAGGTGTGGTTATGAACGCTGTTAGCGAAGTTGATAAAAATGTTCAGATGGTGGCCACAGCCACGGAAGAGATGAGCGCAAGTGTTAAGGAGATCGCTAAAAATGCCCATAAGGCGGCTGAAGTGGCAGGCGAAGCGGTTAATATAGGAGAGGCCACCAATACCACGATTGTTAAGCTCGGCGAAAGCAGTGACGAAATTGGCAATGTTATCAAAGTCATTACTTCCATTGCCGAACAAACTAATCTTTTAGCCTTGAACGCAACGATTGAGGCGGCTCGCGCCGGTGAGGCGGGCAAAGGTTTTGCCGTCGTTGCCAACGAAGTAAAAGAGCTTGCCAACCAGACTGGAAAAGCAACCGAGGACATTAGTTTGAAAATTGAAACCATTCAAACCGATACGAGAGGTGCAGTGGAGGCAATAGGGAAGATGACTAATATTGTCGCCGAGATAAACGATATTTCGGCGACAATTGCAGGTGCAGTGGAAGAGCAGACCGCTACAACAGCCGAGATCAGCCGCAATGTAAGTGAAGCGGCAAAAGGCACCGGCCAAATTGTGGAAAATATGTCTGGGGTTTCAACTGCGGCTCAGAGCACAAGCAACGGGGCCAGCGAAACTCAAAAATCGGCGGGTGAGTTGGCTAAAATGGCGACAGAACTACAATCCCATGTGTCCAAGTTTAAATGTTAATCGAGTGGATTGCTTTCGTCAGAACTTTTTTCAGTATGAAGGGCTCTGTAGCGTATAGCCCCCCGGCTGAAGTTTTAGCGGGGGGGCTACTGACTATAGAAGAAAAAACACTGTGCAAGAAATAGGCGCTCTGTTTATTGTGCATTTTAGTGCTTCAATAAATAGAGATGCATCTTGAAAAAGTAAAAATGAAAGATTAAGAGAGGTCGCGAGTTCGAGTCTCGTCGACCCCGCCATTTTTTCAGGACCAGATCTCGTTGAGCTGGTCCTGATGTCGTTTTTGATCAGGAAATGATGTTCAGGAGATTGCCAGTGGTGATGCTGGAGGGATTAAACCGGTTTTCCACCCGTCTGGGAAAAGGGTTGTCCTGACTGGAGTCGTTGCTGCTTTCCGATTTGGTTGTGGACTCCTTATTTTCTTCCGGTGATGATGAGGTGCTTTCGGTGGTTTGCTCTTTTTCTTCGACTTTTTCTGCCTTCACTTCTTGTCTTGCCTGAGCCTCCAACTGCGCCGCCTGGGCGGCCACCTGCCGGTCTTGGGCGGAAGGGTCGCGAGGTGCAAGGGCAGCTCGTTTAATAGTCTGGGCTTTACGGACGGTTGCCTCGGGGTCTCCGGAGACGGGTGATGAGTCGATCGAAACTTCTCCGCCAACTGCATATTGCCGACCATCAGGTCCGGTTTGAAACTCAAACGTTGGAGCACCGTTGGCATAGGGTCCGGCTGCGGAAAGATGGGCCCGCTCATGAGCCCGTACCTCAGCATCCCGTGATCTGAGCTCGGTCAACAATCGGCGTTCTTCTTCAGATAACTCTAAATCGGATTTAGGGCCGGTTTGTTGGGTTGCACTTTCTTCTTCATCGGCCAATTCTTTGGCTTCAAACACGGTGCTGGCGTGAGACAGGGATGCGCCGGAGAGGCTGACCCGATCTTCTTCTAAAACTTTTTTTAGAGTGTCCTCGAGCCGTTGTTCTTCTTCGCAATCTTCACAGCGGCCGGTATTTCCCACAAATCGAAGTTGTGGGCTTGCTTGAATTATTTGGACTTCCATGTATTTACCAATTTTTTAAACAGTTATCCGTAATGGTGCTATCGGCAAAAAATCTTAATACTTTAGCCTGAGTGTAAAAAACACGGAGTCACTCCTCCTATCAGGTTGAGGGTTGACACCCGTTATGCTTAATGGTATATAACGGTATGTGCATTGTATATTTGGGGGTATGGCGCGGATGACGAAAAAAAGAGGCATGGGCATGTGGGTGGTGGTGTGGATTCTTACCGCGCCTCAAGTGAGTTGGTCGGGAGAGGTTCATGTCGCGGTCGCGTCTAATTTTTTGAATCCGCTCAAAGAAATTGCTGAGAGTTACAAGCGGGATACGGGCAACACGTTGATCTTGATTTCCGGCTCGACCGGAAAGTTGTATGCTCAGGCTCGGCATGGTGCTCCCTTTGATGTTCTATTGGCGGCGGATGCTAAAAGACCGACTCTGTTGGAACAGGAGGGAGTGGGTGTTACCGGCACCCGGTTTACCTATGCAGTTGGAGCTTTGGTTGTGTGGAGTCTGGAGTCGGACAGAATGCTAGGAGAAGAGTCCTTAGCCCAAATGACCAAAGGGAAGCTGGCGATTGCCAATCCGAACACCGCTCCTTATGGCAGGGCGGCACAACAGGTGCTGGAGCGGTTGGGCCTCTGGCAAAACCTGCAACCGTTTCTGGTTCGGGGAGAAAACATTGCCCAGACTCTGCAGTTTGTCGCAACCGGAAATGCCACACTTGGGTTTGTGGCCAAGTCACAGGTGGATGATCCGCGTTTCAAATTTAAAGGAAGTCGGTGGGAGGTGCCGGTCGATCAGCATGCGCCGATTTTACAGCAGGCCATTTTGTTAAAACCAGGACTTTCAAATTCTTCCGCAAAACTGTTTTTAAAATATTTGAACGGCACTGAGGCAAAAAAAATAATGCACTCCTATGGTTACCGTTCTTTAGATGAATGAGAAAATGGATTTTTCCCTGATTGACGCAGAACCCATTTGGCTCTCCCTGCAATTGGCGGGAGCGACGGTGGTGATTCTTTTAGCTTTGGGCACTCCGATAGCGTGGTGGCTGGCGCAAACCCGATCCCGTTCCCGTGTAGTGGTGGAAGCGGTGGTGGCGTTGCCTCTGGTGCTGCCTCCGACTGTATTGGGTTTTTATATGTTAATCCTGCTAGGGCCACATGGTTGGGTGGGGGGGCCGGTTCAGGCTTTAACCGGTTCCGCTCTTTCCTTTTCATTTGCAGGGTTGGTTTTTGCTTCCACCCTTTATTCTTTACCATTTGTGGTGCAACCGCTTCACAGTGCTTTCGAATCTATTGGGAAAGTTCCTATGGAAACGGCTCAGTCTTTGGGGGCTTCTCGATTGGACGCTTTTTTTTCGGTCATCTGTCCTCTGGCTCGACGGGGTTACTTGACGGCAGTGGTATTAGGGTTCGCTCACACACTTGGGGAGTTTGGTGTGGTATTGATGGTGGGCGGCAATATTCCCGGCAAGACCAAAGTGATTTCCATAGAAATTTATGATCGGGTTGAAGTTCTTGAATACACACAGGCGCATATTCTTTCTGTGGGTCTTTTAATATTTTCTTTTCTGGTTCTGGTGATGGTGTATTCCATTAACCGGAGATTGCCGGTGCAGGTGACATGATGGATTTATTAGAAGCAAAATTTAAAATGAATTATCCAGGATTCAATCTGGATGTGGAACTGAACCTTCCGGCCAGAGGCGTGACTGTGGTGTTTGGTCCTTCCGGCTCAGGTAAGACCACTTTGTTGCGATGTCTATCGGGGTTGGAAAAAGCCCCTTCAGGATATATGAAAATAGCTGGTCAAGTCTGGCAGGATAAAGAAAGATTTATACCCATTCAAGAGAGAAAGATTGGTCTGGTGTTTCAGGAGTCGAGGTTATTCCCGCATTTGAGTATTCAGGATAACCTGCTATACGGTTTTCAACGCACTCTGCCTGCGGAGCGAAATCTCCAGTTGAATGAAGTGGTGCAGGTGCTGGATATCAAAGCTTTATTGCAACGTCGACCGGAAAAATTATCGGGAGGGGAACGGCAAAGGGTGGCGATTGGCCGCGCTCTGCTGACCAGCCCAAAATTATTGCTCATGGATGAACCCTTGGCCTCACTGGACACACAACTCAAGGCCGAGATAATCCCCTTTATTAAAAGAATAGAAGATGAGTTTAAGACGCCTATTGTCTATGTCACGCATTCGATGAATGAGGTGCTCCAGCTTGTAGACACCATGGTGATATTGAAATCTGGTAAAGTGGCGAACTGTGGGCCGGTGGAAACGGTCTTCTCGGATGTCCGGTTGAGGGAAGCGATGGGAGATGAGCAGTTGGGGGCAGTGCTCGAAACATCTGTCTCGGAACACGATGAGGAATTCGGGCTCACGCGATTGGACTTTATGGGACAGGCTCTGCATGTTCCCAAACAAAATATTCCTGTGGGTCAAAATCTCAGAGTGCACATCCATTCCAAAGACGTGAGTCTTTCGATGGCCTCTCCTCAGGGAGCCACCAGTGTACTGAATATTTTGCAGGCGAAGGTTAAAAAGATAGGTGTTCTTGACCCCAAAGGCTATTCCGTCGACATTGAGTTGGATGCGGGCCGCCCGATTCTGGCAACGATCACGAGAAAATCCTTGGCCAATTTAAACCTTAAACCGGGCCAACCGGTTTTTGCCAACATCAAGGCCATCAAAATGATCCATGATCAGAGTGACGCTGGATTCAACTAGCAGTAGTTTTTAGTTGCCTCAAAGTGTGTTGGCGGCTTATTGCGATAGTAGTGATGCTCCTACTTCAAATCCCTAACGGCGCGGACGCCGCCATTTGTGCAGTTGCTGAGGTTGCGCCAGAAAGCGCGGCCGGTTACAAAATAAGCCGTGTGGGCGCAACAATCCGCCAGATCATTTTCACTGTATTCCTCTGACTAGTACCAATGGGCTGCGCCATCGGCGAATTGTTCCGACAGAGCCAGAGGCTCTTCCGCGTTGTGGTCCCAGGTAATATTGTTTTCCATGGTGTCTAGAAAATCAGGGATATATCAATAGTCAAAGGGCTTTGGTCCTGTCGGATGGTTGATCAAAGCTATAGGAATAAGGTGAGATAGCAAAGCCACGGGCCTCAATATCTTTTAATAGTTCCAGAGGGGGTATGGATGAATAGAAAGGTATTTTCAATAGGGCTCATTTTTTCATTGATGCTGTTTGCCACAAGTTTAGAGGCGGCATCGGAAGATTTAAGCAAAATTGAAAAATTGGAAAAAAGGTTGGAAACGTTGGAAAAGAGGGAGAGGGAATGGTTCAAAAAGGGGGAAAGTGAGATCCGTGTTTATTTTAAAAACGGATTCAAAATGCGGTCTCTGGATAATAATTTTAAGTTCCAGGCGGGCG
>JACKQG010007481.1_pt1 | contig 10979 bp, 6 predicted proteins | sample 8237621 | NCBI WGS metagenome assembly JACKQG01 (sample SAMN15677084, study PRJNA649215) | marine metagenome | biome: marine; feature: Black Sea; material: saline water; isolation source: suspended particulate matter (SPM) from the Black Sea western gyre | collected 2013-06-09/2013-06-10 | depth... | reverse complement strand
ACGGCAATTCGAGAATTAAAAGTGGTCGGATAACCAACCAGAACTATTGTTAATTGTGGCGGGAGTGACGAGACTTGAACTCGCGGCCTCCGGCTTGACAGGCCGGCGCTCTAACCAACTGAGCTACACCCCCGGGGTTTATGTTTATCGGCGACGCTGTTAACGGCCGCCAAAACTGAAAAAGCGTTCAATGGTAGGCGGAACAGGACTTGAACCTGTGACCCTCGGCTTGTAAGGCCGATGCTCTCCCAACTGAGCTATCCGCCCATAATCAAAAATAAAGAGATGCTGAGCTAACAATATAACGAAATTAAGTCAAGCTTAAATTATTAAACCCTGCTTTACTTTCGCCCGCAATTTTTAAATCAAATGCGTTGGCTGATTCTGATCCGTATCCTTGGGCATGATGTCAAAAGCCATATCATGTTTTTTAAACAGCGAATCTCCTTCAGCCAGAATTAAGGCATGCAGCAGAACCTCGTCCATGTGTTCAACAAAAACAATTTCCAACTGTTTGGCGACGGACGGAGGTATATCCTTTAAATCCTTCTGATTTTCTTTGGGGATCACCACTTTTTTGATTCCTCCCCGGTGGGCGGCCAGAATTTTTTCCTTTAATCCTCCCACGGGAAGCACGCGGCCCCTCAGGGTGATTTCACCGGTCATGGCAACATCACGGCGGACCGGTCGCTTGGCGAGGGCCGAGACAATCGATGTGCACATGGAAATTCCGGCGGATGGGCCGTCCTTGGGAATGGAGCCTTCAGGAATGTGGATGTGAATATCGTTCTTTTTGTAAAATTTCTCGTCGATCGCGAGTTGATTGACGCGTGAACGCACATAGCTGACGGCGGCCTGGGCAGACTCTTTCATCACGTCTCCCAGCTTGCCGGTCATGATCAAATCGCCCTTGCCGGGCATAATCAAGGTTTCCACCAGCAGCAGATCTCCGCCTACCTGGGTCCAGGCCAGCCCGGTAACAATGCCGATCTGATCCTTTTCCTCTACCTGTCCATGTCTGAAGCGTGGCGGGCCCAAGTATTTTTGAATCGAGCTTCCCATTATTTTGTATGCCGTAACGTCTTTCTTCTTGGCGGCATCCCTGGCAATTTTCCGGCAGATCGAGGCGATTTCCCGCTCAAGATTTCTTACCCCGGATTCACGCGTATACCGCCGAATGATCTCCATAACGGCATTCTTGGAAAACTGAATATCATAATCACCCAGCCCGTTTGTCCGGACCTGTTTGGATATCAGAAATCTGTTGGCAATATGATATTTTTCATACTCGGAATAGCCGTGCAGCCGTATAATCTCCATCCGATCCTGCAAGGGCAGCGGGATCTCCGGCAGGGTATTGGCGGTGGTGATAAAAAGGATGTCCGAAAGATCGTAATCCACATCAAGGTAGTGGTCGTTGAAGCTGAAGTTCTGTTCGGGATCCAGAACCTCCAGCAGGGCGGCCGAAGGATCGCCCCTGAAATCCATGCTCATCTTATCGACTTCATCCAGACAAAACACCGGATTGTTGACCCCGACCTTTTTCAGAGACTGGATAATCTTTCCCGGCAGCGCACCGATATACGTACGCCGGTGCCCCCGAATTTCGGCTTCATCTCTTACACCCCCGAGAGAAAGGCGTACAAATTTCCTTCCGGTAGCCCTGGCAACGGATTGGGCCAAAGACGTCTTGCCGACTCCCGGCGGACCGACAAAACACAAGATCGGTCCGCGGATCTTTTTTACCAGAGACTGGACCGCCAGGTATTCAAGGATGCGTTCCTTGGGTTTTTCCAGACCGTAATGATCTTCATCAAGTATTTTCTCGGCTTCTTCGATGTCGGTACGCACCTTGCTGCGCTCATACCAGGGCAGGCTTATCAGCCAATCGATGTAAGTGCGAACCACGGTTGCTTCGGCCGACATGGGTGTCATCATCTTGAGCTTTTTAAACTCATGTCTGGTTTTCGCAGCAGCTTCCCTGGACATTCTCTTGCGCTTGATTCGCTTTTCAAGATCCTTGAGCTCGTCACTGGCATCATCGTCGGATCCAATCTCTTTTTTGATAGCCCGCATCTGTTCACTCAGATAATAATTTTTCTGAGTCTTTTCCATCTGTTCCTTGACGCGGCCCTTTATCCGCTGGCCCATCTGGAAGATGTCGGTCTCCATTTTTATCAAACGCAGCAAAAGCGAGAGTCGATCTTCCAGAGCGATTGTTTCCAACAGTTGCTGTTTGTCCTCGATCTTGAATGAGAAATGGGCGGCGACACTGTCAGCCAGTTTTGACGGGTCGGTAATGACGGCTACACTGTTTAAAAGATCTTTGGAAATGCTCTTGTTTATCTTGGCATATTCATTGAAGCTTTCATTAACGGCGCGGATAAGCGCCACGCTTTCGGTATCCGACGATTTTGGTTCAGCGATCGGCTCGATTTCGACCTGAAAAAAGTCTTTATTTTTTAAAAAACGGGAAATCTTGGCCCTGGATTTTCCTTCAACCAGGGCTTTTACCGTGCCGTCCGGCAGCCGCAGCAACTGAAGAATGCTGGCGATGGTTCCGATGGTGCTGATATCCTTTTCTGTAGGATTGTCGACCCCTGCCTTTTCCTGCGTAGACAGAAAGACATTTTTGTCGTGATTCATGGCCTCGGAAAGGGCATTCACGGATTTGGAACGTCCCACAAAAAGCGGTGCAACCATGTGGGGAAAAACTACAATGTCTCTTAGCGGCAGCAGCGGAAGGATCACCTTCGTGGCCTGAGAATCGTCATCTTTGAAAAACTTCGGGAAATTAATCATCATTTTTACTTATCGCTTGTTATTTGGAAACGGTTAGGTACAAGGTATGTTTCCTTGTTTTCATCCAAAGCACCGACCATGCGATCCTATGCTTGTTTTTTGGTTTGCTCAAACAACAGGATCGGATCTTCTTTGTTCAGCACAACATCCTCACCGATCACGCATTCCTTGACATTTTCCATGGAAGGAATTTCATACATGATGTCGATCATACAGGTTTCCAGGATGGCGCGAAGCCCCCTGGCGCCTGATTTCCGTTTCAAGGCCTGATTGGCGACGGCGGAAAGGGCGCTGTCTGTAAATCTGAGATTAACCCCCTCAAATTCCATAAGCTTTTTAAACTGCTTGATCAGGGCATTTTTGGGCTCTTTTAAAATTCTGATCAACGCCTCTGTGTTCAACTCATCCAGGGTTGCAATTACCGGCAGGCGGCCGATAAATTCAGGGATCAGGCCGAATTTGATCAGGTCTTCAGGCCGAACTTCCTTCAGAATATCACCGATAGCCCTCTCGTCTTTTTTGACGATTTTAGCCCCAAATCCCATGGCCTTGGATCCGAGACGTCGCTGGATGATCTGTTCAAGTCCGGTAAAGGTTCCGCCACAAATAAAAAGAATGTTGGATGTATCCACCTTCACAAAATCCTGCTGGGGATGCTTGCGGCCGCCCTTGGGTGGTACGCTGGCCGTGGTTCCTTCTATAATCTTTAACAGGGCCTGCTGTACGCCTTCCCCGGAAACATCACGGGTAATCGACGGATTGTCGGATTTGCGGGCAATCTTGTCGATTTCATCAATGTACACGATACCGCGCTTGGCTTTTTCCACATCATAATCGGCATTCTGAAGCAGGGAAAGGATAATGTTTTCCACATCCTCTCCCACATAGCCGGCCTCGGTCAGGCTGGTGGCATCTGCGATGGTAAAGGGCACATTTAAAAATCGGGCGAGTGTCTGGGCCAAAAGCGTCTTGCCGGAGCCGGTCGGTCCTATCAGAAGGACATTACTTTTCTGGATCTCAACATCTCCGGTTTTAACGGAGGTTTCCAGACGCTTGTAATGATTGTACACGGCCACGGAGAGTATTTTTTTGGCCAGTTCCTGTTCGATGACATATTCATCAAGCATCTGTTTGATTTCTTTGGGAACAAGGAATCGTTCCATCTCCTCGGTGTCTTTTTCTCTCTCCTCTTCGATGATTTCACTGCACAGCTGGATGCATTCATCGCAGATATACACTGCGGGTCCTGCGATCAGTTTCTGGACATCTTTCTGATTTTTACCGCAGAATGAGCAGAAGAGGTTGTCGCTGGCGTCACTTTTTTTAGTCATTTTAGCTTCCCGCCTTTTCTATTTTGTCAAAATCGTCCCGGTTGACGATGACATGATCGATAAGTCCGTATGCCTTGGCATCTTCACCGGTCATGAAGAAGTCACGGTCCGTATCATTCTGTATTTGTTTTAATTCCTTACCCGTATGCAGCACCAGGATATTATTCAGGGTTTCTTTCATTCGCAAAATTTCTTTGGCTTGAATGGCAATATCGGAAGCTTGGCCCTGAAAACCGCCCATGGGCTGATGGATCAGAATCCTTCCATTGGGAAGGGCATAGCGCTTGCCTTTGGTGCCGGCAGTCAGCAGGAGTGCGCCCATGCTGGCGGCCTGACCGATGCATACGGTAGAAATGTCCGGTTTAATGTATTGCATGGTATCGTATACAGCCAATCCCGAGGTAACGATACCACCGGGTGAGTTGATGTAAAAATTAATATCCTTGTCAGGATCTTCGGATTCAAGAAATAAAAACTGTGCGATGATCAGGTTCGCAACTTCATCATTCAGGGCCGAACCCAGGAAAACGATCCTGTCCTTAAGGAGTCTTGAGTAGATATCATAGGCGCGTTCACCCCGGCTGCTTTGCTCTATGACGATGGGTACTAGTGGCACGGATGAGCCTCCTTTTAATATTATTTTTGGCCGTCTTCCTTTTTTTCAGGCTGCGGCGCTTTTTCAGGTTCCACCTCTTCGATGGTGCTATTTTTAATTATAAGCTTAATAGCGTCTTTTTCAAGGAGGGTGTGTTTAAAAACTTCAAGCTTATCCTCATTCTGCTGATAGAAGCGGCGGATATTCTCCACCGGCTGATTCAGGCTGGCAGATATCTCATTGTAGCCGTTTTCCAGGTCTTCATCCGCAAGGATCAGATTTTGCTGCTTGATGATTTGGCCCAATATCAGATGGCGCCGGACCTGCTTTTCGGCGGTTTCCCGGTATTTTTCAAAAAGCCCCTCCCTGGTAAGCCCTACGTCTTTAAGGGACTGATTATAGTACTTAAAAGATCTTTCGGCTTCCTCGACGATTCCTTCCAGTTCATATTCGACCATCGATTCCGGCAGTTCAAACTCTGTTTTGGCGATCAGCGCTTTAAAAACTTGTTCATTCAGCTCATGTTCCATCCGCTTGTCATAACCCTGCTTGAGGTGGTCGGTTATCGTCTTTTTCAGTTCATCCAGATTATCATGCTTGCCAAGCTGTTTTGCAAATTCATCATCGATTGCAGGAAGTTTCTCTTCCCGGATTTCATGGAGGGTGACCTGAAACGTGATATTTAGGTTTGCCAGCTTGGCATTGAAATAGTCTTCAGGAAATTGGACCTGAACCTGGCGGTTTTCGCCCGGTTTCATGCCGATCAATTGTTCGTCGAAAGCCTTTAGAATGCGCCCGGCACCGATTTTCATGGTGTAATTTTCAGTCTTTTGGGTTTCGGCAAGGGGCTGTCCATCTTTAAACCCCTCGTAATCGATGAGGACAAAATCGTTTTCCCGAACCGGCCGATCTGCGGCAATAGGCTCCTGCTTGGCCAGATTTTTCTGGAGCAATTTAAGCTGCGTATTGATTTCTTCATCACTGACCGTATAGCGCGTCTTTTTCAGCGGTATCCCTTTGAAATCAATTTCCCCGATGTCCGGCTTTACTTCAATCGCGGCTTCATATTTATACGGTCCTTTTTCTTTAAGTTCGGGCGGATCGATTTTTGGTTGTCCCACAACAGCAAGGTCTTTCTCCTTGATCGCCTCCACAAAGGAATCCTGGAGCAACCTGGAAGTAACATCACCATGAATATCCCTTTTAAACAACCGCTCCAAAACCGAACGGGGTGCTTTTCCAGGGCGAAATCCCCTGATTTTCGCTGTTTTCTTAAGCTTTTTGTAAGCATTGTCAAGCTCCCGGGCGACCGCTTCTTCGGGAATCTCGATATGAAGTATCTTCTTAACAGGGCTTACATCTTCAACCGTAACGTGCATGGCATTCCTTTCTAATAATAAAATCGTGAAGCGACTTTATGATAAGTGCGAGAGGGGAGACTCGAACTCCCACCCTGTCTCCAGAGCTGGATCCTAAGTCCAGTGCGTCTACCAGTTCCGCCACTCTCGCATATCAATATCCGGTTTTTTGTTCTTGAGCTGCAATAGCGAGGGCGCCTTCCCCTTAGCATGTCGTCGCAAAACGAAAATCCCGTTTTAGCATGGCTTCAGGGAGCTTCAATTCTTTTGGCGAACAGGTATTTTCGGCATCAAAAAAAGCTGCTCGGAAAAAGCTTAAAACTGCAGCTTGACAATATGGCTAAATATATTAAAGTTCACTGAAAATCAAATTCAAACCCGAGTTGAGCGATTTTCGAGTTTGCCGAACTTGAAACGCTCAATTTAGGCCAAAGATATTATCAAACCCCCGGGGTGTCAAGAAAATTGAGCAAATCCTTTAATATGTCACCTTATTGCAAACAGTATGCCATTACATTTTATCTGATGGTCCTGTGTTATGCAATTGTGCCGGCAGCCACTTTGGCTTTCGAAGGAAATGCAAAGAATCCGATTGTCGATGATTATCAGTATGTTATTGTACTTGATCCCGGACATGGGGGCGATGATCAGGGGGCTAAAGGCCCGGACGGCACGTTAGAAAAAGATGTAACGCTTAATCTAGCCCGCATGCTTGCTGTTGAACTCGGCAACAAACATAAGGTAATTTTGACGCGCACCGATGACTACCGGTTGGATGTTCCCGACCGAACCGCCGTAGCCAACCATGAGGACGCCGACCTGTTTATCAGCCTGCACGCGGGAGGGAGTTTTTTTCATCAGGCCAGCGGGATGACCCTCTATTATTTCAAAGAACCGACAGGCTCGGCCTTGACGCTGGATCCCGAATACTCAAAACCGCTAAAACCCAGCACCCAGATACCCTGGAACAAAATTCAAAACCGGCACAAGACCACCAGCAGCGTTCTGGCTGAATTAATCCGCAAACGCCTCAGCGAACAGATGATCTTTATTGAAAGCAAGGTTCAAGGGGCTCCGCTGATGGTTCTGGAAGGGGCGGACATGCCGGCAATCGTCATCGAAATCGGCTACATTACCAATCCGGCCGAAGAGAAAGCATTGCGTGACATCGAAACCTTGGCCAAAATTGCCAAAGGAATCGGCAACGCTATTGAGGATTTCTTTCAAAAAGTCCGCTAACCCGGTTTCTCACAAGCCATAGCAACACAGGAACTGCGTTATTCAGCCCTCGAAGTAAAATATTACGTCTTCGGACTGAAATGCCTTGTTCCTGCACCCCTCTGACTTGGGAGAAATCCGGGTTAGCTTGAATATTTCATAACCAAATGAATATTAAGAATTCTTTGTCATTTTTCACGAAATTTTCGGGTTGGACTTGCAGGTTAAACTAAAGCGTGTTAGATATTTCCTCATCCAAGCAAGACAAAAATCCGGGTTACTGTCGGGGCGTGGCGCAGCCTGGAAGCGCGCCTGCTTTGGGAGCAGGAGGTCGGAGGTTCAAATCCTCTCGCCCCGACCAGTCTCCGTTCGAAACGAAGTTGAGAAAGGAGACTGCCGCGCCGTAGCTGAAAGCGAAGGCGGGCAAAAAACATCCCTTTCGTAATCATCGTTTCGAACTACGACTCGGCACGCCAGCCTTTCCTTGAATAAGTAGCGGATTTGTCGAGACTTAATTCTTTTAATGAAATCGGGTATGCCGCGACGAAATTCCCGAATGAAGTTTTATTACACCTATATATTAGAATCGGAAAAGAGCCCGAATCGATTCTATGTCGGTTTTACTGAAGACATCGAGTCCCGTCTCAAATCCCATAACCGCGGGCATAATCCCCACACATCAAAATATAAACCTTGGCGGATCAAAACGGCCATTGCCTTCACGGATCGCCAAAAGGCCCTTGATTTTGAAGTATATTTAAAAAGCCCTTCCGGCAGGGCCTTTACCAAGAAACGGCTATAAAATCCCTTTTTTATCTTTAGCAGACATAAAAGAAATACAGGCGGTTCTGGCGAACCGCCTTTTTTCTTTATGGGGTTTTGACTTGGGCTTTGAGTGGGTTAGGTTGACAAGAATCTGGACAAAATTTTACGGCTATGCCGCCAATATTTCAGCGGCAACTGCTTCCATTAATTTGTCACAATCCGTTTGTGATTGAGATACGTTGGTTTCCAGTTCATCACAGAGGGCCATTAACTCGTCAACTTTTGCAACGATGCGTTTTTGTTCGCTGACTGGAGGTAGTGGCAAAATCAAATGCTTGATTCTGCTTAGATTTAGTACCGGCTGGGCGCTACCGGAACTCAGTTTTGATATATTTTCCAGTGAAAAAAAGTTGGTTAACACATACAGGAAAAATCTTCTATTTAAATTCTGTACTAAAGTGATGACAGCCACTGCTCTTGAAACATTCGCTTTTTTTAGCCATTCGGGTGCTATTGCACATCTTCCTATGCTCGCACCAACGAGGTTGAGGAGCAATTCGCCCCCCTTAATTTTTGTCCTTTTATATTTTGCATCCAATTCAGGAGTAATCTTGAAATCTATGGAACCAATAATTTGTAGTTTATTGATGTGTTGACTTTTCACAAGAGGAATTCCATTTGGATCATGCTCTCCGGGTTTTAATACGCCATAGGAAATAGGGTGTCTTGCATCCGTAATGTCTTCAACTCGTACCCATTCCCAGCTGTCTGGTAATATGTGTGGAATCTCATCTGGGTCAATTGGCGATAGTGGCTTACCCTTCTTGATTTCTTTTTCAGCCTTTATATTTTCAAGCATAACCGATGCAGGCTCCTCTTTCGGGTCTTGTGGAACAAGTTTGCCCTGAACAGCGAGTTGAAGAATGGCTTGGCGCAACTTGTTCACATTCTCCGGCTTGCTGTAAAGCAGGTCAAAGTTATCGCATATTCGTTGCCAGTGGTTACTGAATTTCTTGGGTTCACGGGCAGTAAGAAGTTTGTGGGCTGAAGCTTCGTTAAGCTGGATGCAGTTTATGCTGACCTGCTGTTTACGGGCTTCCAGTTCATCACACAAAGCCATTAGCTCGTCAACTTTGGCTACAATTCGTTTTTGTTCGTTCGTTGGGGGCAATGGAAACAAAGAATTGTTAGCATCCTCCGTACCCAAACGGGGCATTTTTGTGCCATATGTTTTTGAATCTACATAATCAAGGAATCTGGGACTTCTCAGTGAGTACATTAAATATTTCGGAAAAACTCCTGAGTACCCTCTGATAGGAATAATTTCTGTTGTGCAAAAACCATTGTCATCCGCAACTACTACCTTGTTGAGGTATGGACGCAGTTTACCGTATAAAACATCACCTTTTTGAAATTCTGCTTTAGTGCTCTTGGATATTCGATCCTTGAATTTCACACGCTGAACGATACGGGATGTATCCTTTTCAATGTCAGCAAGATCAAGAAGCCAAGCATCTTCTGGAATATCATTTGAACTGACTTTGCCGCCTTCGCCATAATTGGCCACATCCCCCAATCTTACCCACTCCCAACTATCAGGTAAATCATAATGTATTTCGCCAGATTTAATCTGTGGCAAAGGCTTATATTTCTTGATTTTTCCTTCTTTAATCAACCGTTCTCTTTCAGCCTTTATTTTTTCAAGCAAAACCGATACAGGCTCATCTTTCGGGTCTTGCGGAACTAATTTGCCTTGAACAGCGAGTTGTAAAACCATTTCTCGTAGTTTCTGAACACCATTGGGGGCATCCGCCATCAATCCGAAGTTATCAAAGAACGTCTTTAGCTTCATCAGGCTTTGCCCCCCAGTGCATTCATCAGTTCTTGTTTGAGCTTGTCTCTGGTGCTGGCAACTTCCTTTATTAAGCCTTTGTATTCCTTCAACAGCTCATCAGGATCACCAAGATCGTCTTCTGGGCTATGGGGGTTTTTAATGTCCAGATTATACCCACCAACCTTAATGTCCTTGGCCGACACCTTCCATGCAAACTCGTTTTCTTTGCGGTTGTTCCACCATTTCTTTTCAGGCTCGAACTCCTCGATGCGCATTGGCTTTGTCTTTGAATAGGATTTATAGCCTTCGGGATAGGGATGCTCATAAAACCATACGTTTTTTGTCTTTTCCCCTTTGGTAAAAAATAGCAGGTTCGTTTTGATGCCGGTGTAAGGGCTGAACACCCCATTAGGAAGCCTAACGATGGTGTGTAGGTTGCATTCCTTGAGCAGTTTTTCTTTTATCCGTGTTTTGACACCTTCGCCGAACAGTGTGCCGTCTGGCAAAACAATACCGGCACGCCCACCATCCCTAAGAAGGTGCATAATAAGCACTAAAAACAGGTCTGCCGTTTCCCTTGTCCGTAATCCGGTAGGAAAATTTGATTCAATGCCATCCTCCTCCATTCCCCCAAACGGGGGATTGGTGATAACCACATCAACACGGTCTTTGGGACCATAGCTTAGCAGGGGTCGGGCAAGGGTATTGTCGTGCTTGATATTGGAAGGCACATCAATATCGTGGAGTAACATGTTTGTCATACACAGTGAATGCGGGAGCTGTTTCTTTTCGACACCGAAAATGGATTGCTGAAGGACGATCTCATCATCCACTGTCTTTACATATTTCTGCCGAACATTTTTTATAACACAGGTCAAAAAGCCGCCCGTACCACACGCCGGGTCCAGCACTTTTTGGCCTAATTTAGGATCAACCATGTCGGCCATGAACTGGGTAACGGCTCTCGGTGTATAATACTCACCGGCATTACCGGCACTTTGAAGATCACTCAAAATCTTTTCATAAATATCACCGAACATGTGCCGGTCTTCTGAACTGTTAAAATCAACCTCGTT
>JACKQG010002598.1_pt2 | contig 10979 bp, 10 predicted proteins | sample 8237621 | NCBI WGS metagenome assembly JACKQG01 (sample SAMN15677084, study PRJNA649215) | marine metagenome | biome: marine; feature: Black Sea; material: saline water; isolation source: suspended particulate matter (SPM) from the Black Sea western gyre | collected 2013-06-09/2013-06-10 | depth... | reverse complement strand
CCAAAGGGATCATGTGTCCACTCTGAAACATCATTGACTTCCACCGTATCTATATGGGAATCAAACATAATGATTGTTTTCCCATTTCCGATTCGACCGACAATATTTCCCATGGCATCAATGATCACCTCATCATAATCAAGTTGAATCATTTTCTCGTTTATGTGCTTGATTATCTCTTGCTCATCACCGGAGTAGCTCTTTATCTTTATCAATTCCTGAGCAAATTCAATCAACTCGGATTTGATTTCTATTATTGCTGATTTTATGTTGTCCATCATTCATATCCTTTATTTCTGTCGCGGCATCAAGCATGCCTAAAATATCACTCAGTTTGTCTTTCTATTTATCGAGAGTCGATGTGTGATTTCTGGGCAAGATTACCCCCTTGCCAAAGATATAGAGCAAGTAGAGGTTTGTTTCCTGTTCGCATTCCATGTGTTAGCCCTGACAATGCGAGTTTTGAAAGGTTTAGAAGGCCAGTCCGCAAGAAAGGGAGCAAGGCAAACATCATCCATGCCTATTAAATAAGCGTATATTAAATTTACAAGCTCAATAGTTTTATCGGCTGACATACTTGTTAATTCTTATCAAGAAAAAGGCCTGAATGCAACCAGCGATTCTTAGTTGTACTCTTTTTTAGCAAACGGGTTAATCTTCAGGAGGAGATGAGTTCTCATTTTCCTCGACAGGATTGTTTTGTTTCTCCAGTTTGCGTTGCTTTTTTTCTTCTTTTTTCTTTTTCTTTGCCAATTCTTTCTGGCGCTTTTCAAATGAATAGTTTGGTTTAAACAAGACTAAATCCTCATTAATGTTTTGTGTTATGGTTCCCTTGGGGGAACCACTATTATATAGCCGGGGCATCATTTGATACTTCGACTGCAAGCCTGGGTGTCCAGACAAAATCGGTTATGGGTGAGCTGTCCTGTTTATGCCGGAAGTCGAGGCAAAAAATCCGCTGTGTTGGTTTCTACCCCTCCCGGTCGCAGCTGGTTGCTTTCTTCTGGGCATCTGTCGTGGAAAACGGTCTCTTTTTTCTTCAACAACTATCTCTTTTGGTTCCCAGGCAAAACCTGGGGTTGCCTGGCGGCGCATCTTTTTGCCCAGGTTCCGCTCAATCAGAGATATAATCCTGCTGTCTTCCTTGCCGGCAAAGATGAATGCCTGCCCGCTTCGTTCTGCCCGGCCAGTACGGCCGGTGCGGTGGGTATAAGCATCGGTCGTATCCGGCACATCATAGTTGATGACATGGGAAATTCCCTTTACATCAATCCCCCGGGCTGCAATATCTGTTGCCACCAGGATTTTGAAGGTGCCATCCTTAAAGCCGTCCAGCGCCTGCTGTCGTTTGACCTGGGAGAGATTGCCCTGAATTGAAGCTGCGCTAAAGCCGGCCTTTTGCAGCACCAGAGCCAGGCTTTTAGCCTTGTGTTTGGTACGGGTAAAGACCAGGGTACTCGTCATTTTTTCTTCCTGAATGATGCTCTTGAGTAAAGAGGTCTTCTGCTCTTTTGCAACCTGAAACAGGACATGGGAGATTGCAAGGATCGGCTGGGTATGGTTGATTTGTATAGTTGCCGGATTTTTTAATATGTTTTCCGCTAAATGGCGGATTTCCGTGGGCATGGTGGCGGAAAAAACCATGGTTTGACGGTTTAAGGGCAGCTGTTTTATGATCCTGCGGATGTCCGGAAGAAATCCTTTGTCAAACATGTGGTCTGCCTCATCAAGAACCAGCACCTCAACAGCGCTAAGGGAAAAGGCCCTGTCATTAAGAAGGTCCAGAAGGCGGCCGGGGCAGGCAACAATAATTTCCACACCATTGCGGATTGCTTTGACCTGGGGATGCTTACCTACGCCGCCATAAATGGAAAGACTTCGCAGGCCTGTTTCTTTTGCCATTTTGCTGATATCATCATGGATCTGTTCGGCCAACTCCCTGGTGGGTGCTACGATCAAGGCCCGCACTCGTTTGCGGGGACCGTCCAGCAGCCGCTGGAGAAGGGGCAGAACAAAGGCTGCCGTTTTCCCCGTCCCGGTCTGGGCCAGGCCAAGGATGTCCCGGCCTTCAAGGATTGGGGGAATAGCTTGTTTCTGGATCGGGGTGGGGATAGTATAGCCGCAGGCAGCAATGCCTGCGTTTACTTTAGGGTCAAACTTAAAATTGTTAAAACTCATTAATACTCCTATATATTTTGTGATGATCTGCCAGGGCGGTTCCCTGGTTCATAGATCTGCAGATTCATAAAGATCTGCTGGTTATTTGTTTATTTGTTTATTTGGTTTTATGGGAAATGCGTGGGATGATGTTGCTGAGGACGTCCAGGGCAATCAACAGGCCATGGCCCGGGTTAGTCTCTGTCAAGACGTGATAAGGGTTTGTATTATAATTTGTCATTTAGCTTCTCCTGTTATTGAATCAGCAGAAACTTCAGTGGCAACGAACGATGTTTGAAAAAACAACGAGGTTAACGAGGACAACCTTGAAGGAAAATTTGATTCTACTTAGTGTAATATTAAATTGCATCATACATGATTGTACAGATATTGCAAGGAAATAAAAAACAAGGTAATATGCATTTTGAATAAATTTCATTAATCAGTGGGGGCATGCCTATATCAGGATGGAGAGTCAGCGTTTGAAAATTAAGAAAAAGGGTGTGATTGTCGCTCATCATGGTGTTGCCGTGGATATTTTGTTTGAATCTGGAGAACGGCAGATGGTACAGGTAAAAAAGCGCTCCGGCCATGTAGTAGGTGATGACGTGGTCGTAAGTGACAAGCTTCTCACGCGGTTACCACGCAGAACAGAGCTTTGCCGAAGGGATTCCCGGGGTAGCATAAGAATTGTTGGTGCGAACCTGGATGTTCTCGGTGTGGTGGTCGCACCGCTGCCGCGGCCTCCATTCGGGTATATTGATCAGGCAATCGTTACTGCAAGGGGGGCGGCCCTGATTCCAGTGCTGGTGATCAACAAGTGTGATCTTGAAGGCTCTGAAATCCTTGTTGCTGAGCTTACCGCCACCTATACCGGAATTATGGATATTTTTGTCATGAGCGCAGTCACTGGAGAGGGGCTGGCTGCCTTAGAATTGTTTCTGGGGCAGGAGTTTCGGAGCTTTTTCGTGGGCATTACAGGGGTGGGCAAAAGTTCCCTGCTCAATGCCATTTGCCCGACACTGGATCTAAGGGTGGGGGAGCTCTATGAAGCGGGCAGCAGGGGGTGTAATACCACCACTGTTTCCACTCTTCATGCACTCCCAGGCGGAGGTGAACTAGTGGATACCCCGGGTTTCAACGAGTTTGGACTGGTGGATATTTCTCCAGAGGATCTTGCAGGATATTTTCCCGGGTTTGAATCGGCCATGGCAGGCAGGTGCCGTTTTCGTGATTGCCGCCACCGCACTGAACCGGAATGCGCTGTGGCAAAATTGGTCATGAGCGGAAAGATTGCCAAAGAACGTTACACCACCTATCTGGAGATCCTTGACCAGCTCGAAGCCGGAGAGGCCAGGTTCAAGAGCCGGCGATAGGATTTAGATGTTTTATTCTTTTAGATTTCTATTTTTAAATTTTGTGTTATTCTTGACAAAAATTGGAAAAATACCTTTGGTTCTAACTTGATCAGGCTAAGAAGAATGAGTAAATATGCAAAATATTTCTAAACAAATTCACAGGGCATCCCTGGAGATTTTAAATGATCCAGGTGTCTGTCTTTATGACCCCATTGTTGTAAAAGCGCTCAAAAAGCGCGGGTTTCAGGTGGAGGGCCAACGGGTTCGGTTTACGGAAGAGCAGGTCATGGCATGCCTTGCCACAGCGCCTTCGACCTTTACCCTTATGGGGCGTAATCCCCTTCACACCATTTCCATCGGCAACAACAGTCGCTGCATTGCCCCGGCCTATGGCGCTCCTGAAGTGGTCACGGCCGATCATCAACGTCGTCCGGCCTGTTTTAACGATTATATCCGCATTGCAAAGCTGGTGCAGGCCACTGACCTTTTACAACTCAACGGCGGCATACTAGCGCAACCCGGGGATCTTGAGGCTGAATTGGCAAGCCTGGCAATGGTATACACAGCTCTTGCTCTTAGCGGAAAACCCCTTCTTGGAATACAGGGGACTGAATATCAGGTTCGCCGTATTATGGAGCTTGGCTGCATTGCCTTTGGCGGAGAGGATGAATTTAAAAGCTGCCCCAGATTTCTTTTTCTGGTGAACACCTTGAGTCCTCTTCAGATTGATGCCAATGCCCTGGCAACACTTCGTATCTGTGGTGAATATAATCAGGCAGCTATCATCACCCCTGGTCTGATGTTTGGCTCCACCTCACCCATCACCCCTGCCGGCAGCATGGTTCAAGCCAATGCAGAATTTCTGGCCGGGGCATGTGTTACCCAGACCCTTTCCCCTGGGATGCCTTTGATTTATGGATGCCTGGGACATCCTGCCGATCTAAGAACCGGAGGGATCTCCCTGGGATCACCATCCAGGTTTGCTTTTAGGATAATGGCAACGCAAATGGCTGAAAAATATAATTTACCCAACCGGGGAATCGGAGCTGTGACAGACGCAGGACAGGTTTCCGCACAGAGCGGATACGAGGCTATGATGACACTGAGCAGTGATTATCAATATCGCACCAGTCTTATTGTTCATGGTGCCGGTATTCTGAATAGCTTTTCACAGTTCAGTTTTGAACAATTCATGGTGGATCTGGAAATCATTCGAATGTTGAACAAAAACAGTGAACCCCTTGTGGTTGATGAGGCATCCATGGCCCTGGATATTATCCGACAGGCAGGGCCAGGAGGAGAGTTTTTGACCAGCCCGCATACGCTGAAACATTGCAGGACACTGTTATTTCAGCCGGAACTTGCCCCACAAAAAACTAATACCCCCCAGGCCTACAGAGATGCTTTTGCCCGTTTGATTGAAAAAGGGCTTTTTAGACTGGAAGAAAAATATTTCACCCCGGATATACCCAGAAACATCCAGCAAGGTATGGACGATTATATGAAGGAATGCGGTATTCCATCGCTTACACTTGAAAAGGTGCTTTCAGCCAGACAATAATAAACCCTAAACTTTTTTAAAGGAATTTTAAATATGCATCAAAACAGAGATTTCGGGATCACAGGCATACAAGGCAGAAATGTGCACTGTTCCGGCATGGGCCTTGGCATTATTCTTCTGGATGAAACCTACCCCGGCTTTCCAGGGGATGTGAGAAATCCAAGCGCCTATCCATACCCCATCCAGTATGAGGTGGCCCAGGGACTGGATATTGATAAACTGGTTCGCGGCAAACATAAGGATCAATACCTTGATACCATACTGACGGCTGCGTTTAAACTTCAGAAAATGGGATGCCGTGCCATTGCTGCTGAATGCGGTTATTTTGCCTTTTTCCAGAAAGAGGTGAGAGCCCGACTGGATATTCCCGTGTTCATGTCCAGTCTGCTGCAGGTTCCCTGGGCACAGTCCATTATCAACCCGGATAAAGTTGTGGGGATACTCATGGCAACCAAAAAGGATCTGCTTGAAAAACATCTGTCCAGTGTGGGTGTGCTTCCCGGAACCAACTATGTGGTTGGAGGTGCCATGGATAACGGTAAATGTCCGGAATTTGACAATCTCTGGACCCAGGGACTGAGACCGGCAATACCACAGGCTGACTATCATCTGGCTGAAGAAGATTTTCTTAAGGCAGGCACGGCATTTTATGAAAACCATCCCAATATGGGGGCCATGGTGCTTGAGTGTACGGGTTTTCCACCCTTTGCCAGGGCATTGCAAAGAGCCATCAATATTCCCGTTTTCAGTTGGGGAACCCTTATGGATTTTGCCAATATGGTAACTGTGCATCGGGACTATTACGGCCATATATAAATAGTTTTCGCGAGGCAATCTCACCGGGTTGTATCCGACGATTTAGGGAAAATGGCAACACCGCCAAATTCCCTGAATGGCAATTTTTCGAAAGGGTTTACTATTCCACAGGTTGCGCAAAAGCAAGGCTGGCATAAATCTATGGCATGGTGTCAGGTGCTGCTTACTGGAATTTCTTTTCAAACAAGGATTCTCCTGTCTGTTCCATTTTAATGGCACCTTCAGGACATCCTGTGGCGCAGACACCGCATCCCCTGCATTGTTCAGCATCAATTACAGGAACCAGGCGTTTTTTTTCTTTGATATCTTTTTTTTGGGATATGATTTCAAAAGGGCATCGTTGGACACATTTTCCGCATTTGATGCAGTCCTGGGTCGGAGGCTGAGCCAGGAAACGGCTCATGGGCCAATATTTTTGAACATTGAGTTTTTGGGAGAGCTGATGGGGAAAACAGCAGTCACTGCAGCAATTGCATAAAGCACCTGTAATCATCCCATGTTTATCCAGACCAAGTTCACCAATTTGCATCAGTCCATTTTTATTGGCCTCTTGTACAATGTCCAGAGCTTTTTCCCTTGAAATCTCCCATCCGATTCCCCTGTTATTTGAAAATCTGACACAGGTGAATTCAGGTTTTTCGCAGTTTCCAATCATTGCCCGGCAATTGCAGGGCCATAAATAAAATTTAGGTATTTTTTTAAAAAGCGCCTTAACCTCGTTCAGCAAAAGGTATTCCGGATATATTTTATAAGGATCTCTTTGTTTTTTATTTTTCAGTTCTTCTGCTTTTTGGGCATGGGATACAATGTAATGATTTAATTCCCAATCGTTTAACCTGTCCTTTATTTCAACGGGCAGATCCTTCCATCCTTCAAATAATGCCCAAAAATCAAACCTGATATGAAAATCTTCCGGTTCGATCCGCTGGTCATCAAGAAATTTAACAACACCTCTTTGCCAGGCTCTTTCCAAAAACATATCAAAATTATTATAATCTTTCAGGGTTTTGTTCTTTTCCAAAAGCCTTACTATCTGTTTTTTTTCAAGTGGTTTGCTTGCCAGTATCTGCAAAAGATCAATTTCCAGGGGTTCATAGAAACGGTCCAGCCAGGGGGTTAAAAAATCAGGTACATTCATCTTTTTTATTTGCATAACATCTAAATTCCTCCCGGGTCAGTATGGGCTCGTCAAAAAACAGGATTATTTTTTTAGCTGTCTACTGGCGGCGGAATCAAAACGAATTTACCCACATGTTTCTTTTTGATGAACTCGCGTTGTGCCGCAACAATCTGCCTGAGTGGAAATGTTTTTGCCAAAATTGGCTTTATATCACCTTTTTCGATGTAGGAAATAAGGTTTGAGAAAACAGGCTCATCCCAAGCAGTACATCCGATCAGGGTCAAGTCTTTTAAATAAAAATCACGCATATCAAGTGTCACGAGCGGTCCTGCAATGGCGCCCGAGGATACAAACCGCCCGCCCCGCTTCAGCACTTTGAGCATCCCTCCAAAGCCTTTTCCTGCCACGTTGTCAACGACAACATCCACGGATTTTTCTCCCAGGCCAGCCACAATATCTACGTCTCGGGCAATGACTTGATCCGCACCGATTGCCCTTACATTTTCAATCTTTGACTTCCCCACAATGGCTGTTACAAAGGCTCCACGACGCTTTGCCAGCTGAACGACTGCCGATCCGACACCGCCCGACGCACCCGCAACCAGCACATGCTCTCCTTTTGCCACCTTTGCCCGATGGATCATATTTTCAGCTGTACCATAGGCGCATGGGATCGTGCCAAGCTCGGCATCGCTCCAATCACAATCTATGGGGAAAACCTCGGCCGCCGGTACTTTCACAAATTGTGCGAATGCACCGTCAAAATCAGAAGCTATCCAAATATTTTCCAAAGAATCCCATCCCTTGCTTCGCATACAGGCCCGTACCAGTACACGCAAGCCGATAAGGCATTCATCCACCCCCGTTGCAACAGCCACCACCCGGCCGCAACAATCTGTACCCTGAATAAACGGAAATGGCGTTGCCTCATTCCAGCCGCCATCTCCCTGTACATTTGCCTCTTTTTTTTCTCTCTCGCCGGTCGTAAGTTCTTCTGTGCTCGTTGTGACTTTGGAAGAGTACCAGCCAAGGCGGGTATTGATTTCAGTATTGTTTACTCCTGCGGCAAGTACCTGCAGAAGAACTTCCTTTGGGCCAAGTGCCGGAATCGGAACATCCCGATAAACCAATTTTTCATATCCGCCATTTCCGGTTGTAACAACCGCTTTCATGGTTGATTTGCAATCTGTGAGATCAAAGCGATCCTTGGGGGGAATTGTTGTATTTTCTTTTACCATACTGCCCCTTTCTTTTTGGTAAATATCTCATGACTATTCTATAAAAAAAATCAAGCCCGGTATTTAGTATTATTTTTTATGACACTATTAACAATTGCAGGCAGTATTCTGTTTTCAATTTTGATTTCATTTTTTCAATTCCGAGCGCGGGTCAATTTGTAAGGCCATTTGTGTGGTATGTTTCATGATCATAAAATCCACCTGGTCCTCCACGGGGATGATTCGAGCAATTTCTTTGTGTCTTAAAAATAAAGAAACCAGTGCATAGATGGCGCTGACACCTGCAAAATAAATATAGAATCCAAATGGTGTGTCCATCAGTTCCATGATGGTAGATGAAACAAGGGGCCCAGTCACAGCACCCATACCATAGAAAAGCAAAAGTGCAGAGCTGACATTCACCACATCCTTAGGCTCAAACATGTCGTGAGCCCTTGCCACGGCAGTGGGATAAGTGGTGAACATGAGCCCGCCAAACAAGGCAGTCCCTCCCATAAATACCCAGAATGGGCCCTGAGCCGCTACTATCATCAAGACACTGATCAGTGCAAAAACACCACCCAGAACAGGAAGCACCTTTGATCGGTCAAATCGATCTGAAAACGAACCCAGCGGCCACTGGAACAAAAGCCCTCCCAATACGGTAAGGGTCATGAAATAAGATAAATGGGACACACTTAAATTCATTTTTTGATGACAGAACACAGGCCCCATGGTGTAAAAAGAGCTATTGGTCAAACCGGCTGTAAAGCATCCGAGTAATCCCAGTGGCGCCTTTCGAAGAATAAGTTTAAACTTGACCGGTTCAGTCTTTGGCATTTCAGGGTGAATTGAATGGGTTAAGGCGACTGGAATCAGACAGGATATCAATAAAAATCCAATGATAAAAAACAGGGTTTGACCCTTTGCATCTCCAAGGTTAAGAAGCTGCTGCCCAATACTTCCACCCAGATAGCACATCACCATATATATGGAAAAAACCCTTCCCCTTGTCTGGGGTTGAGCACATTCATTGAACCAGCTTTCTATGACCATGTACATCCCTATTGTGGCTATGCCTGTAAAAAATCTGAAAATGGCCCATGACAAAGCCGAAATATAAAATCCATGAAGCATGATCATGGCCGTAGCCAGGGCGGTAAATGCAGCAAAAGCCCTGATATGGCCGACGCTTCTTATTAAAGGGCGGCAGTAAATGGCACCGACTACAGAACCGACAAAATAAGAGGTTAAAATCAGACCTGTCATCTGGGTAGAAAATCCCTCAATGGTTAATTTCAAACTCAGAACGGTTGCCAGCAGCCCCAGACTCATTGCCAGCAAAAACATTGAAGCGTATAGTGCAATAAACGATTTTAATATGGATGTCATCCGAAATTTTCCAGTGATTGTTGTGTAAATAACATGATGTTTTTATTGGTCGAAGTAATTGATTTTCCAAAAAAATTCAACCCAGGATCGCATAATAATCCCGGGTGTTTATTTTGTCAATTAATACATTGGTTTATTTTAGGGTATCTGGTTGAAAATTCATTTTTTCAACCAGATACCGAAGCCGGGAATATCATTGCCGTGTGACAGGTAAACTTTTAAATATTTTTTTACCTGAACCGGCTGATACCAAAGGGCGCGATATCGATCTCCGGTGTCTTGCCATAAACCATGTCACTTACAAGTTTTCCCGTTCCAGTTGCCAGGGTCAGTCCCAGCATGCCGTGACCAGTAGCAATAATAAGATTTTCTTTGGAGGGTGCTCTGTCTATTATGGGTAAATCATCATAAGTCATGGGCCGAAAGCTAGTCCATTCTTCGATAACAGGATGGCCCACAGGGTCCTTTAAAAAGGCAGTTGCCCCTGAAATCAGCTTTGAAAGGCGTTTGGGGTTCAACTTATCATCATACCCTGAAAATTCCATGGTTCCGCCCAGGCGATAGCCACTTTTCCATGGGGTGGCAACCATACTTTTTTCATAAAGAGAGCAGGGATAGGTGGGACATATGCCGGGTCTTTCCATGGTGATGCTATACCCCTTTCCCGGCTGAACCGGCAGATCAAGTTTTAATTGTTTTAAGGTCTGGGGAGCCCATGCCCCTGTTGCCAGAACAAATGCATCTGCCTTGAAACTGCCTTTAATGGTATTCACTCCAACAACGGTATTTCCATTGGTTTCAAACCCTAGAAGTTTGCAATGCTCTTCTATGATAAGTCCTTTTTTGCTCAGTTGTTTTCGCCAGGAAGCCAGAAGCATGTCTGGTTTGAGATGCCAGTCATTTTCATGGAGCCATGCACCGGCAATATCATTTCTAAGGGCAGGTTCAAGTTCCAGAAGCTCTTTTTTGTCAATTCTTCGGGCCCCCATATTATAAGTGCTCAGAAAATCGTTGATGGTTTGATGCTTTTCAAAATTTTTCTGGTCCTTGAACACGCTTAATATGCCTTTTTTTTCAAAATCGCAGCTCATTCCATCCATGGCCAGAAGTGTATCAAACAGGCTGATGGAATAATTCAGGATTTCGTATTTGTCCTTAGCTGCCTGTGTCATATGGGAGGCATTGCATTTTGAAGCAAATTTTAACAGCCATATCAAGAGTTTGTGATCCAGCGTGGGTTTTATATACAGAGGCGATGTTCCCTTAAGGGTTCTTGCAATTTCATGGCTGACTATTCCAGGAGAACACAAAGTGATGACATCACTGAAATAAAGCAGGCCGCAGTTTCCATGGGATGC
>JACKQG010007480.1_pt1 | contig 10981 bp, 11 predicted proteins | sample 8237621 | NCBI WGS metagenome assembly JACKQG01 (sample SAMN15677084, study PRJNA649215) | marine metagenome | biome: marine; feature: Black Sea; material: saline water; isolation source: suspended particulate matter (SPM) from the Black Sea western gyre | collected 2013-06-09/2013-06-10 | depth... | reverse complement strand
TAGAAATCAGAACCGACCGCCAAGAAAACCTGACATTCCATAAACTGCTTCAGGACAAGATAAAGACAAAACTCGATACCCTCTAAGTACTCTTGAATCATGACTCGATCGAATCGATTTCACTATATCACCTGTGGTGACCCTGCACATCCTCCCCTGTTGTTTCTGCATGGATTTATGGGAAGTGCCGCCGAGTGGAGAAGAATTGTTCCCCATTTTTCCGATAAATTTTACTGTATTGCACTGGACCTCCCCGGTCATGGCCAAACAACGTTTCAAAATGACAAAGATTACCGCATAGAAAAATGTGCGGCTAATTTGACGGCTTTGCTCGATACGCTCAATATTAGCACTTGTCACCTGGTGTCTTATTCCATGGGGGGTAGGCTGGCCTTCTATTTAGCGATTTTTTACCCGGAAAGATTTGAGAAAGTTATTATCGAATCCGCCTCGCCGGGTTTACAAACCGAGCATGAAAGACGTGCACGCGTTAAACATGACCGTAAGATGGCCCGCCAACTTGAAGCTCTGCCCTTAAACCAGTTCTTGCAAACCTGGTATAGTCAGCCTATATTTTCATTCATAGATAAAGCAAGCAAACCGTACCAGGAAATGATTCAAACAAGAATGAAAAATGATTCCAGCATGTTAAGCCTGTCATTGCAACTGATGGGCGCCGGTGTTCAGCCGCCGCTTTGGGAGATTCTTGACCAAATAAGCGCCGATGTGCTTTGCATTGTTGGCGAAAAGGACGCTAAATATATAGAAATTGCCAATGCAGCGGCTGCAAGGTGCCGCCGGGCGCAAGTCAAAATTATTGCCGATGCCGGTCACAACGTGCATTTTGAGAATAGAACCGCGTATGTTAAACAAGTTGCCCTGTTTTTGATGGCGTCGTAAAAAGTCCCATCTACTGCGTTGTATATGAACCTTTTTACTTAGCCATCGATAGTTGAATCCGTGACTTTTTACGAGATCATCCTTTTTGAGGAGTTTCTAAAAAGATTTGAGAATATGATTATCCATGGAGCGCTCTAACAAAGGAAAGAATATGGCTACTATAAATTGGACTGAAAGTAAAAAATTTACCGACATTAAGTATCACCAGGCCGAGGGAATCGCCAAAATAACCATCAATCGTCCCGAAGTACGCAACGCCTTTCGCCCCTTGACGGTCAATGAGATGATCGAGGCTTTGGCAGACGCCCGCGCCGATAACTCCATCGGTGTCGTCGTGCTGACCGGTGAAGGCGACAAAGCCTTCTGCTCCGGAGGCGACCAGAGAGTGCGCGGCGAAGCCGGGTATCAAGATGAAAAAGGCGACCATCATTTGAATGTACTTCAATTTCAACGCCGGATCCGCACCTGCCCCAAGCCTGTGATTGCCATGGTCGCCGGCTATGCCATCGGCGGCGGACATATTCTGCATTTGATATGCGACTTGACCATTGCCGCCGATAACGCTGTCTTCGGTCAAACCGGCCCGCGGGTCGGTTCATTCGACGCCGGCTACGGTTCCAGCTATCTGGCCAGGGTGGTCGGCCAAAAAAAAGCGCGGGAGATATGGTTTCTCTGCCGCCAGTATAATGCGCAGCAGGCGCTGGAGATGGGCCTGGTGAACACCGTGGTACCCCTGGAAAGGCTGGAGGAGGAAACCATCGTTTGGTGTCGGGAAATTCTGGCGAACTCACCTGTCGCCATCCGCTGTCTGAAAGCAGCGATGAATGCTGATTGTGACGGCCAGGCAGGGCTCCAGGAACTTGCCGGCCATGCCACCATGCTGTTTTACATGACCGCGGAAGGTCAGGAAGGACGCAATGCTTTTCTTGAAAAACGCAAGCCGGATTTTTCGAAGTTTCCCAGAAGCTCATAGTTGCGGGGCAAAAAGTTGTTTTTGAGCAAACCCATAGCCACTAAGGCACAAAGAAAGGAATGGATAATTTTGTCATTTGTCATTTGTCATTTGTAACTGATGAGCTGGAGAATACCCAATGACGAATGACAAGTGACAAATGACTTTAACAACTTTGTGCCTTAGTGGCTTTGTGGCTGAACTATTACCCTAATCGAGCCAAAACTCGATTAGGCGTCAGTGGTCCGTAGTCAGTGGTTTTACAGGTTCTTAGGGCCTCTTTTTGTGTTTCACCTGTAGTTGAAATATAATCTTGCCTCTTATTGCCTTAGCAACGGACGACGGACAACGGACACCCAATTGGAACAATCAAATCTAAAAATTTGGATTCAGGCGGCGCGGCCCAAAACACTGTGGGCGTCGGTGGCACCGGTGGTTATCGGTTCGGCTATGGCGTTTGAAAGCGGCGGGCTGCACATTGTGTCGGCACTGTCAGCGCTGCTTGGGGCGGTTTTAATCCAGATCGGCACCAATTTTGCCAACGATTACTTTGACTACTATACCGGCGCCGACTCAACCGACCGCCTCGGTCCCACCCGGGTCGTTCAGGCCGGTCTGGTACATCCGCCAACGATGAAAGCGGCATTTATAGCGGTATTTGCGCTGGCGGTTGTACCCGGAGCGTATCTCATCTGGCGTGCAGGATTGCCCCTTCTTTTGATCGGCATGCTCTCGATTCTGTTTGGCATTCTTTATACCGCCGGACCGTATCCGCTCGGTTATGTCGGTTTGGGGGAACTTTTCGTGATCATTTTTTTCGGTCCCGTAGCCGTCGGCGGGACCTATTATGCGCAAACGCTGCAAATTTCTGTGCCGGTGATAATATCGGGACTGGCTCCCGGGCTCTTTTCCGTGGCAATATTAACGGTAAACAATTTGCGGGATGTTAAAAGCGATCATCGTGCCGGCAAAAAAACCCTGGCAGTACGCTTCGGCATTACATTTTCAAAAGTTGAATACCTGCTATCGATTGCGATTGCCTGTCTGATCCCGCTCATTTTATTCCTTAATGATGACAAGCACCTTTACTCCCTGCTGACATCTGTGGTTTTGCTGGCGGCAATACCGTCTATCAAAACAGTGTTTACTTCCGAAGGAATCATCTTAAACCGTGTGCTTGAATCCACCGGCAAAATGCTGCTGCTTTACAGCCTGATCTTTTCCATCGGATGGATTTTATGAAAATCGCCGAAATTGCCATCTATCGGTTTCGACTCAGACTTAACCGACCCCTGGCGCTAAAAAACCACATCTTAAAGCTTCGAGAGGGATTCGTTATGCGCATAGCTGATGAAAGCGGCCATTGCGGCTGGGGAGAGATATCTCCTCTATCCGGTTTCAGCCGTGAAACCATAGAGCAGGCGGGCCGAGAACTGGCACTGCTGCCATCAGCAATAACCGCAGGTACAATCCCGCCGAATCTTGAACTGCTCAACGGCGGCCTTGAAGACTGGTTGGGCGGATTTAATCTCTCAGCCTCGGTGAGATTCGGTCTCGAATCGGCGGTGCTGAATTTGCTGACCGTGTCCAAACAGATGGGTCTGCATCGATTGCTTGATGAAAACGCAGGATCGACGGTTGCCGTCAACGCACTTTTAAGTGGCACCAGGGAGCAAATAGAAGCAAAGGCAAATGCACTGCTTGGAAAAGGATATCGAGCATTCAAGCTGAAAGTGGGACGATTATCCCTTGATGAAGATATCGAGATTGTCGCCGGTGTCAGAAACATAATCGGTCAGGATACCCTCTTAAGACTCGACGCCAACCGCACCTGGGACCTTGACGGCGGGCTGAAATTTATGCAGCGTGCGGTGCAGTTTAACGTCGACTATATTGAAGAGCCGCTGCAAAGCTTTTATCAATTAAAAAAACTGATCAAAGATTCTTCGGCGCCCCTGCCGGTGGCTCTCGATGAATCTTTGCTGGAAATATCTCCCACAGATTTGCCGCTGGGGCCTGCCTTAAAAGCCATTGTTATAAAGCCGACCCTGCTGGGATTTGAACAGGCGCTGCACTTTGCCCGGGCGGCCCAAGACAAGGGCATAACGCCGGTAATCAGTTCAGCGTTTGAGAGCTCCCTGGGAATAGCTACGCTGGCTTCCATGGCGGCGGTGATAGACGGAGGCCGCACGCCGGCGGGACTTGACACTCTTGATTGGCTGGCAGACGATTTATTGGAACCGCCCATGCGGGTTCAGGCTGGAAAGATTGTGCTTGCCGATGATGCCAACCTGATGAACAACATCAAAATGGAACTTTTAGAAGAATTCGCATAGCGAAGCTTAGTTTTAAACCGACAGGTTCCCACTATCCTGATTCGGTTGCCGGGGGCAAAGAGATGCTGGATGCCTGATGCTGGATACTGGATATTTTTTCAGCACTTTTTTTATCAAGCATCCAGAAACCAGTATCCAGTATCTGCGGGTCGATGCCTTTAATGTGCCATAAAAAGGTTGATGCTAGTTTTAAGATCTAAGTTTATATAGAGGACTAATGAAAAGGATTCCTTTCCCCTTGCAGAGCACCGCCGAAAAGTATGGTGATCATCCGGCCCTGATCGGGGATGACAGGGCAATCACGTATGCAGAGTTCTTCCGGCTGGTTAACGTAGCGGCCGGCAATTTAGCTCAAAGGGGGATAAACCCAAACGATCGCCTGGGAATCATTGCCAATAATTCTATCGAATATATCCTGTTGTTGATGGCCCTCTTTCAAATCGGCGCAATAGCCTGCCCCGTCAGCCCGCGTTTTCCGAAAAAAACCATCGCGGCCATGCTGGATAAAATTGACTGCACGAAAATTGTCACCGGCCCGTATTACAAATCGGACTCAGATAAATGTACAAATATCGAGTTGCCCCCTTTATGGAATCATCCGAAGATTTCAACGAACGGAAAAAAGCCGCCCGAATTCGAATTAGATCAGGATGCCGCCATTATGTTCACATCCGGAAGCAGCTCTGTTCCCAAAGCGGTGTTACATACATTTGCCCATCATTATTACAGCGCCCTGGGTGCCAATGAGAATATGCCCCTGGGGCCGGGTGACCGCTGGCTGCTGTCGCTTCCGCTATACCATGTCGGCGGTATGGGCATCTTGTTTCGTGCTCTATTATCCGGAGCGGCGGTGGTTGTTCCGACCGCAAATGCTCTGCCGGCCAAGGCAATCGAGCGTCACAAAGTAACCCATGTTTCGCTGGTACCTACCCAGTTAAAAAACCTCTTGGAAGAAACCGTTGCAGATAAAACAGCAAACTGTCTGAGGAGTATTTTGCTGGGGGGAAGCTCCATTCCACAAACATTGATCGTCCAGGCCAAGCAAAAAGGCCTGAATTTATACACCACCTACGGTTTGACTGAAATGGCTTCCCAAGTAACCACAACCGCTTTAGACGATGCGCCGGAAAAGCTGTTTACCTCCGGCCGAATATTGGCGCATCGAGAGATTAAAATATCTAAAGAAAGAGAAATCCTTGTTCGCGGAAAGACCCGCTTTAAGGGGTATGTCGAAAAGTATGCTTTGATAACACCTTTTGATGCAGACGGCTGGTTTGGCACTTCCGACCTGGGGGAGATCGATCAAGACGGCTATCTTACCGTCACGGGACGCAAGGATAACATGTTTATTTCCGGCGGAGAGAATATTCAACCTGAAGAAATTGAAGGAGTTTTAGTGCGGTTGCCTGCCATTGAAGATGCCATGGTTGTACCGGTTAAAAGTGATAAATACGGGCACAGACCGATTGCCTTTGTCAAGCTAAGACCAAAACAGAAGATAGATATTGAAGAAATCACCCCTTTTTTGGAAAAATATCTTCCTCGCTTTAAAATTCCGGACAGGCTGTATGAGTGGCCGGACAGTATAGATCAGAGTGGCTTAAAACCGAACCGCCGGTATTTTGTGCGCCTTGCGGAAAAAATGAGCCAAACCGAATCAGGTATAGTTTAGGCCGCAGCCGATTGCTTCCATAAACGATTCATAGGCGTCATGAGCCTGTTAAAAAAAATTGTCCCTTAAATATACTTGTCAGAAAATAAATGTGAGCAGTGTTTACTTTTGCTTTGCCATATGGTACGCTAGGCCATATGAAGGCCAAGTTAATCTATCATGAGAAATTTATCTATGCTGATGGTGCTGTTCGGGAGATGGTTCTCTGGCAACTTCCCAAAAAGTCTTCAGATAGACCTTATGGATTGAAGTACCGCCTTTATTACGGACTTGATGATGGAACCTGCATCGTTCGTTACGACAACGAGTCGGGGAAAGGCGATCACAGACACATTAAAGGAAAAGAAGAGCCCTATCAGTTTAGAGGTGTGGAAACCCTGGTAGCAGATTTCCTTAATGATATTCAAAAAACAAGGAAAGAATAAAAAATGAAGAAACAAATTCAAATCGGGGTTGGCGATGACACAAGCACTGCCAAAGGTTTTATTGACGCTTGGAAGCGCGCCGAACGCGATCAGAAGATTGAGGCCGAACATCGGCTGTATTTTGAAAACCTGGAGACACTTCTTAAGGCACTCACTACAGGACGGTGGGTATTGCTGAAGATACTGCGCACCAACGGTCCCATGAGCATACGTGCTTTAGCGAATGAACTGGGGCGTGATTACAAAAATGTCCATACAGATGTTCGTCGGTTGGAACGTATCGGGCTGATTGGTAAAACAAAAGACAATAAAATAGAAGTGCCTTGGGACATTGTGGAAGCGCGGCTTATGCTGGCGGCATAGTCAATGACCACCCCGCTATACGTGTGAGGTAGCTTGCATCTTGTCTGTCTCAAAATTCGGCACAACCGCAAAACCCAAAAGGATGATGGTGGCCGGTTTCATCGCTTGCCGGACTTAATGACTTGACCCTTTCCGTAATTTTGCTCTTTTGAGATGTACTTCACCCAGCATTTTCTCGATTTCGTCCCTTTTTACCGGTTCGTTCATCATTGCTAACGCCTTTTGCAAGTGAAAGTCGGCGTTTTTTAAATTTACAATTCTTTTGTTATAGATACCCAGGTAATAATGGGCGTAACTCAACTTGCCCATCTTTCCATAACTCATGCCAAGGTAATGATATGCCGAAGTATACTCAGGATACAAGCGAATGGTCTTCTCAAATGCATCGATAGCGTCCTGATAGCGTCCCATTTCCATTTGCGTGCGACCGAGATAGTAAAGCCTTCGCGGATGGTTTGGGGCCAGACTTTCCAACGAAACCAGAATATTTAATGCTTCCGGATATCGCCTTGCCAAAAAATAGGTGCGCCCGAGATCTATGACAAAATACGGCTCAAAGGCATTGATTTCAAGCGCCATCCTCATTTGATCTATGGCATCATCGTAATTGCCGTTCCTTGCCAAGCTTAGACTGTAACCGTAGTGCGCCAGGGGATTTTTCCGGTGTTTGGCAACATCGGCTTGAAACTGTGTCAAGGCTGCTTGTTGATCCCCGTAGGAAGCAACCAGCCATGTGCGCGCTCTTTGAAAAGGGTAAGGATCGAAGTCGGTTTGAACCCGCTTTTGCTTTGCTATTCAAATGTCAATATTTACCATTCGCTCTTCCGGAGCCGGGTGAGTTCGCATATAGGTCGGGATTATGCTTGAATCGAACCACTCCTTGCCTCGCATCTTTTTCATCACCACAAGCAGCCCTTCAGCGCTGTAGCCCGCGCGGTTCAGATACTTGAGCCCAACCTGATCCGCTTCAGCCTCGTCATCGCGGCTGTAAGCGAGCGCAGCGGTCTGGCCAGCTGCAGCTGAACCCATGATGACGGCACCGGCAGCATCACCGGCCCCACCGATTGCGAGCAGTATACCGGCGGCCATACCGGCCATGGTTGCCTTTGATGTTTTTTTTGACCGTTCGATTTTTTTGGATATATGCCGAAGAGACGCATGCGCAATTTCATGGGAAATTACCCCTGCCAATTCTTCCTCGTTTTCCATAGCCTGTATCAATCCACTGTTGACAAAAATATGGCCTGCCGGACTGGCAAACGCATTTAAGCTGTCCTCTTCTATTACATAAAAATGGTATTTAAACGGCTGCGGAGGAAAGGCCGAAACAATTTTTTGGCCGAGATCATTTATGTAGTTCACAATTATCGGCGCATCAATCACTTTGTAATATCTGAAAACAACAGATAAAAATTCGCGGGATAATTCTTCCTCTTTTTTGATGCTTATCCCCTCCACCCCTGGAGGGATAAATATGCCCGTAAGAACTACCAGCAACGTGCAAAACAAAAATATATGCTTATAATTTTTCATGAAATCTCCGACAGTAAACCACCAAAAAGTTACGGAATAAAGCTCCCCGCAACAAGTAGGCGGGGTATTAAAAAATATTAATAAATGGGTGGGATTGGAAACATTTACCCATTTTGAGGGGGTCAGATAAAATAAAAATCTACCATTTGTGAACGGACATTATTTAGGAGTTGACAGGAAGCTTGTTCTTCTTTTCGGACAATTATTTGACAAAATGATATGCTTTCTGTCAAAAAGATGTCTAAAAGGCGCTGTTCTAAAGGGAAATCGAAATGAATATTTCAGAGATCCTTGAGTTAAACGAAAAAGCGAAGGAAGAAGGCAAAAAGTTTCCGCGAACAAGATACCTTTTCAGCGAAATCAAATCGGAACTGGGCAAACACTTCATCAACCCCGGCCCAGAGGACCAGGGTTTTCAGGACCAAAGTAAGTCTACTCTTCTAAACACACCTCAACTGTAAAATTTCCGGCAGCGGTTTTAAAAGGGATGGCAATTTTGGGGCCTTTGGTCATGGATATGAGTTTATGGTTTTTGCCGGTAATCACTGTGGGAATGGCGCCGTGTAATATTTTGCCTTTTGTTTCAATTTCTTGCCTGGCCTGGCCGGATATCATATTGGTCAATTCACCCACAGCATCTGTAATTTCATGATTTATTTCCTGCATTTCCTCCCCGAACATATTGGAAACAATCTTTAAAATACAAACCTCACCAAATGTAATCGAAATAGTCCCTTTTGCTGCTCCGGTAATACCAACGATACCTGAAACATCTCCCTGGGCAACATTATCTTTTTTCAGATAAGGTTTTTCTGCTTCCACTTTAACAAACGCCATTGTTTCAAGAACCTTTAAAGTTGCATTAAGAAAAGGATTGATGAGGGTAACATCCATTGTTTATCTCCTTGGGCACAGTATGACGGTAGGGTAGGAATAATTTTGCGTTAAAAAATGAATCCCATTTTGGTGCATCACAACTCCTACAGCTATCTAAGTCAACAGAAAAGTTGAAAATAAATTACCTTTGTAAATAACACAGGAGAACCAGAACTTCAAATATTTTTAAATCGCAAATTCTTCAGCCACTAAGTACACGTATTCTTAACTACTGTATCGTATTATAATGGGATAATTTATAATCACCGCTGAGACGCAGAGGTCGCAAAGAAGTTGTTTCTTTTTTGCTTTCCGCTGAGAGGGCGGAAAGCAAATACATGCATCCCTGTGGGACAAAGAAATAACTACTTGTATTCCAACAAATATTGCTTTTATAAAGCTCGAGCTATTTTCTTTTGCCGTCCCCTCAACGGCAAAAGAAATAATATTTAACTCTGCGGCCTTTGCGACTCAAGCGAAGCGAGCGGTGCACAAAGATAAATTCATAATGAGAAATGCGGGCTAGCCATTTTTCTGTTCGAAGCTCTTCATAAAATCGGCCAGGGCTTCAACCGCCGCCATGGTTGTAGCATTGTATATCGATGCCCGGCAGCCGCCGACAGACCGATGCCCCTTGAGACCGCCGAACCCGTTTTCCGCAGCCTCTTCAATAAACCGTCTTTCGAGGTCTTCATCCGGGAGCCGGAAGGTGACGTTCATCAATGAACGACTGTCGGGTTCGGCCGTGCCTTGGTAAAAATCGCTGGAATCAAAGGCATCATAGAGAGTTTTTGCCTGCTTACGATTGATTGCGTCCATCTTGTCAAGGCCGCCGATGGTTTCTTGCAGCCATTTCAAGACAAGTTGAATCGTGTACACGGCAAAACAGGGCGGCGTATTATACATGGAGTTCTTGTCGGCATATGTTGTATACTTTAGCATTGACGGCAGCTCATCCGGAATCTTTTTGAGCATATCCTCCCGGATAATAACCATACATACACCGGCAGGGCCGATATTTTTTTGAGCGCCGGCATATATAAGACCGAATTTATCAACATCAAAGGGTCTGCTCATAATGTCCGACGACATATCACCGATCAGCGGCAGACCGTTAGTCTCCGGAAAAGATGCAAATTGCGTTCCCTTGATGGTGTTGTTGGATGTAATGTGGGCAAAGACCGCATCCGGATTGAATCGAATCTCTTTCGGAATATAGGAAAAATTGCGGTCTTCGGAAGAGGCCGCAACGTTGATGGTCTTGCCCAGAATCTGGGCTTCTTTAATAGCTTTGGTGGACCATGTTCCGGTATTGACATAGTCGGCCGTTTCACCGTCCCTCAGAAAGTTCATGGGAATCATGCAGAACTGCATACTGGCGCCGCCCTGAATAAACAGAACCTTGAATTTGTCGTCCAGTTTTAACAGCTGCTTTGTGCGGGCGACAGCATCGTTGATGATGTCGTCAAACCATTTGGAACGATGGCTTATTTCAATAATCGACATACCTGATCCGGCGTAATTTAAAAAAGAATCTTTGATTTCTTCAAGAACTTCCAAGGGAAGAGCTGCCGGTCCGGCGTTGAAGTTATAAACTCTATTTCCATTCATGGGTTCCTCCAGGACGTTTATTAATCTTTTGACCTGTTGATTTATAAAAAGAGGTATTAGTACAGATTGGGCCCAAATATGTCAATCTGAATTTTACGGCGTATCTATTTGTTTCATGAAATCGTTGCCTTGTGTTGACAAATAGCCTGCTCTTGGCATAAATCCTTATCTAATACTCTAATTGAGCAAAAAAGCTTAATTGAAAATTGTCAGGAATTTCTTTTTTTGAGTTCCGCTTCAGCGGGACGTTATATAAAATCGCGCAGCGATTTTATGAATGGAATTTAGCCCTATGAAAATCTACAAGTATCCT
>JACKQG010007479.1_pt1 | contig 10981 bp, 8 predicted proteins | sample 8237621 | NCBI WGS metagenome assembly JACKQG01 (sample SAMN15677084, study PRJNA649215) | marine metagenome | biome: marine; feature: Black Sea; material: saline water; isolation source: suspended particulate matter (SPM) from the Black Sea western gyre | collected 2013-06-09/2013-06-10 | depth... | reverse complement strand
GTATAAATGAGTTAAATTAGTCAAATTTTGAACAACTATAATATCACCAGAAAGATTATATTGGGTTGCATTTTGGTTACCATAATATCCGAAGTCTAATTTTGTCAAATTTATAGCATTGTCAATCCAAATAGTATAATCACCTGTTGTAGAATAAGTATGGTCTAATTGTACATTTGTCCCTTCAACCCTTTCTGATGTTCCATCTCCAAAATTTATTACAACTGCTATATTTGATAATGTTGATAACTTACCTCCAAAATCCATATCTCCCCCATCTGCCGTAAACGTAAATTGTACAGGGCGATATAATTGTAAATTTCCCGCGCCCGCTACATTAATATTTACATCACCTGCTCCTGCCGTATTAATTTGTACATCTTGCCCAAAAAGAGCAAAAGGAAATAACAATAATATAATTAGTTTTCTCATATCTTATTATTCTAAATGGGCATAAGCCCTTATTGCATGTACAAAAATTTCATTTGCAGCAGCGCTATGGTCTGGGTCAAATAATATCCAGTAAACATAATCCGCCATTGTATAATCTCCTGCTAATATATTTATATGTTCCGTCGTAGTTGTTCCGTTTCCAACATCGGTTGCATAAGTAACCTCTGTTGTCCCCGTATTATCGTAATCGCTTCTTTGTAAATAGATATTATTAACAAATGCAGCAGCTACTGTTGTTTCGATAGTTATAAGAATAGAATCTAATACTACATTAGAACCAAACCATTTTGTAGGGATATTATCAAAACTAATTTTCCAATCAGCGTCAACACCTCCTGAAATAGAAGCTGCGCCTGATTTTGCACCATCAATATCTGCCGTTGCGGGTATGATTTGCCAGATAAATTGCTGAACGGTTGTTAATTTGCCAGCAATATCAGCATCGGCAGAAAAATTAACTTTTTCAGTTGATGCTGATATAGTTATAGCTATATCATCTCCATTATCATCGATCCCGCGAGATGTGAAAGCCCCGTTTACTAATAATGCACCATCACTTGTAATGGTTCCGGCGGTAAGGTCTGCGATTACATCAACATCATTATCAAAATCAAACCGGTCTTCATCTTCCATATATGTTATAGACCCGGAATTTGATGTTCCGATAAAATTTAAAGGAAAATCGCAATTAGTTGAAGCCGTAAAATCAATATAAGCAGAATCAATACCGCCTGCCCCATCAGATAATGCCTTTGCACCAAAAATATCATTTGCGTCAATTTTTGTTGTAAGCCCGACAACAGTGCCGTCCGAAGCATCGGTGTCAACCACCATATCAATTAATTTTTGATTTGTATTTTTCACCCCCATTAAATCACCTACATCAAGCGATACAAGAGGAGTTATATTGCTGTCGGTTATCCGAAGGGCATTCTGTCCTCCCACAAATGTCATTAAGGTATCATCTGTCACTTGAACAATACCCGTATGACCGTGATTATCAAAAAATATCGTATCATTAGCTTCAACCGATAAATTGTTACTAATTGTTGTAACTCCCGCCACATCCATAGTCCCCGAAACCGATAAATTGTTACTAATTGTTGTAACTCCCGCCACACCCAAATCACCGTTAATTGTCAATTCATCACTAGTAAAATCGCCATATAACAAAGGATTTACTGTAGTTGAATTATCAATATATAACTTATTTGAACCGACTTCATTATACCCTGCCTCGTATCCTATAAAAACATTATTATCGCCCAAACAATCATAACCTGCATAAGAACCTATTATTGTATTTTTCTCGCCAACCACATTTGTACCAAGAGCAAATGCACCTATTGCGACATTTTCATCATTATTCTTATGAAATCGCATTGCATAGCATCCTATCGCCGTATTATCTATTCCAGCAGTATCAAATTGAAGAACTGAATTACCAATTCCAACATTATCTTGTCCTACTTTACTGGTTTGCATTGCCCATAATCCTATTGCCACATTTCCTCCGTTAACTATATTATCCCGCAATGTTTCAGTCCCGATTCCAACATTAGCACTCCCAGTCGTATTTGAAAGCATTGAACGGTATCCTAAAGCAACATTATTATTTCCTGACGTATTAGCTTTTCCGGACTCATAACCAATAAAAACATTATAATTATCAGATAAGTCATCTACCTTCCCCGCATCTTCACCTAAAAAAACCGAATGACCTGTACTGGTTTGAGTAATATGTCCTGCTACATCTAATAATGCTGTCGGTATATCAGTCCCTATTCCTATTGAATCCTTAACAGCCAGATTTCCTTGAAAATAAGGATTGTGATAAAAATTAATCCATTCATCTGTGTGTCTCAGACTGTCTATTTTTGCAAGAAATCCGGGAGCATAATCACCGTATGCCGACAATCCAAACCATTCTGGAAAAGGATTAATCACCAACCAAATGCCAGTTATAGTTAAATTAACGCCAAAAATCTGATATCTGCCGGCATCGATGTATGTAGAGTTGCCATGCAGGGTACCATAACCATCAAGCATAGTTTCCGGATCCATTTTTAGAACTGAATTAGACGGAAAATTAACAGTGCCATCAATTCTATATGTGCCCTTTGCCGGATAAAATACATCTCCGCAATCGCCTCCCGGACATTTCGAATTAAAATATCCCGTTGCATCACTTGCGCCGGTATTATCTGCACCGTATGCAAAAGGGTCGTAAATATTTCGCCAGACGTCCGAACCGTTAATTGAAAATTTATAATTCGGGTCAACAATAAGAAGTCCGCCACCATTGACCTCAATGACAGGGGGAATACTGTTAGTATCAAGAAAAACGCCTAATAGCTGAATCTGATCGAAATGTCCAACCGATGCCTGAACTTTTTTGCCCATAACTCTACTTTTAATATTACCATAAACGTCGAGGTCATCATCAATTTCATGCTGTGAGAAAAGAAGAAAGGGAATTAAAAAAACAAGACTAAAAAATATTTTTTTCATGGTATTTAAAAATTTAATTGTTATCCAAAAAATATAAATGTTACATTAGTATGCTCACGCGTGCTTTTGAGTGTAATTGAATTAGATGATTTGCAATTTACCGTAGGATTTATTTGTTTTCCGTCTGAATCCTGAGCGACAAAAAAGAACTGATCGGTGCCGAGGTTATGTGAGTATAGATTTTCGCCGATGCTGATAGTTTTTCCGGTTTGTATATCGAAAGCCCACTGCACTCCTCCCGCCTGGATTGCAGCCAATAAAGCATCGACTTGTGATTTTGTATAATAATTTGCGAAAAATGTCTGCAATGAAGATTTATAGACTTTACCAGCTTGAAGAACGGCAACATAAGCCGACTGGATTACACTGCTTATCGAATCAAGATTTGAAAATTTTATTCCTGCCATTTTATATTAAAATTAGTTCCTCATTTTCCGTTAAAATCGGTATCCCTGTTTCTTCTAGCCAGGGATTAATAGAATGCACATTATTATAAGCCGAGGCTTTCGCTGATTTTTTATATTCGAACTCGATCATATAGAGATATTCATTATCCTTATGCTGAAATATTTTCGTGCTCGTTACCAAAACCGAAAATAATTTCCAATTTTCGATAATATATCTGTCAACAGAAAGGACAAAATCATTAGTCCAGTCAAGTTCCTCTTTTGTTATCCATCCGCTATTCGCTTTGAAGGTTTCCTCCATCCACGATTCCATACTAGATTCTTCGGAATAGCTCGAATCACCCTCGACCTTTATCATTTCGATTAAGGTATGCTCATATTTATTTGATTTAGCCTGAATGCCGGTAGTGCGCAAGGTTTCATAAGCGCCGAGAGAATTTTTGAAAAGGAAAACATATTCATTTTCCCGGTATTGATCATCTACGATATAGGTTCTGATCTCGGAAATTATTTCTCCGGAATCATTTTCAACCCAAACTTCGTAAGGGCTAACCAATCCCGTGAGATATTGCAGACCAAGAATATCGTGTCCGCAGCATATCTCGATTACATCATATTGATCGCATGCAATCGAACCGATTGTGAATTCAAAACCTCCTTCATCTCCTCCAACACCTCCGTCTCCGGATTTGGCTTTTACATATAAAACCGAAGCGCGGGTAAAGCTCAGATAATATAATTTTTCGGGTTGCCAGGCTGAAATAGTCTTTTCGAGCGGATGCCAGGTGAGAAACATTTGTGAAGCGATTATTTCGTCCCAAAAAGACATATCTAAGTCATTAAGAATATTGACTTTTTGCTGATTAATTTTTCCCTGCATTGCATATGTTAAAATTCCTTCGGTGCTGTACAGTCGTTTAGAAATATTATCGTAGGTTTCGGCGTACTCGATAAAGAATTGTTTAATAAAATCGGTGCGCTTGATAATCCGCACCTCATTATTTTCGGGATAAGCAAATTCGGAGATTAATTCGGGTTTAAAATATTCCTGGATTGTAAATCTTACATCTCCTTCATCATCGGGTGTGAGCCTGTCCTCGCCCAATAAGGTATTTTCGCTTGTGCCTTTAAGCCAGATTTTGGCTAATAACTGGTAGAAATCACGAACAACAGGACTAACCCCTGGTGTATTAGAATGCTCATGTAAATTTTGCACCGGATTTACAGGATCGTTTGTGAAAATAATCGAGTAATCGGTACCTTTTTCTTTTGCCGTGATATAAATAAATTCATCCGGCAGAAGTGTTGTACGTTCAATTTCATAATGTAAAGAAAGTAAATAATTATAGCCCATATACTTAGCCATATTATCAACCCACATAGAAAGGAATTCGCCGGCTGCTGCTATTGGAAGCTGAGTGCCTGATCCGTCGGGTGTGGTAGCAAGCTCGAATTCGAGTTCATTATTTAAAAATTCGAGTTTAAATTTATTTCCGGGTGTTGTATCTTTTCCATTGAATTTGAAAACCAATTCGGCAGATGAGCCGGCAATAGAATATTGATTATCCGTATTGATTTTAAACAGGATGTCATTTCCAACGAGTGAAACTTTAGGCGGTGATTTCAGGAGTGATAATGTCATGTATGCAAAAATGAGGGAGATATTAGGAAAAGGAAAGGACAAAATACCTCCCCCTTAATCCCCCTCGAGAGGGGGAGATTATCCCCCTCTCTGAGGGGGCAGGGGGAGGTATTAGCTGCTTTAAATTACTCAGCCACTTCCATTTCATTTTACCCATTAACCTGTCTAAGCAGTTCATCATGCTTTTCGATTACTTCTTTATGCGTATCGATATAATCTTCATCTGTTACAAGATAAGCCTTTGCGGGTTCGCTAAGTTTCTCCTCGATCCTTTCCATTATAGCTAATAATGCCGGGTCGGTGAAGGTTTCGGTGTTGGTTATAATTTCACGTGTATTGCCTTCCTGGTGTTGCGGAGATCTGTTCAGGGTTGCGTTAATTGCATTAATAATGCCAGGGGTGTTGAGCAACATTTCAGTATCCTCCGGATTAAACACAAGTTCGGGTTTTTTGGTTTCGCCAAACAGCCCGAAGCCCGGCACATAAGTAGGTTCATTATACAATCCTGAAGGATGCTTGCTGTCGGTAACTTTTGCATGGTATTTTTTGTCGTCATCGGCACCGATTACATCTAAGTAGTTACCGGAACCATAGCTTGGAACAGGCGGGATGGCAGCTAATTGTACAGCTCCCAAGACAGCAGCTAATGCAGCCATAACAAAACCGACGATAATGGATGGAGCTGTTGCAAGTGCATTCATAATAGCTATTCCGGTATTTAAGAGTATCTGAAACACAGCCTGTTTGCGTGCCCTTTTAGCTTGCGCTATTTCAACCTTTTTACGTTCTTTATCGAGATCTGCATCTAATTTTGTGATACTGTTAAAATATTGTTCCTGGCTGATAAGCCCTGAATTAAGCTGTTTTTCAAGTGCTCTTCTTTTTTTATCAGCATTATTCTCATATTGCCGTAATCTTTCATTTTCCTCATTGGTCATTCTTTGATTTATAGCGCTCCACATTTCACCAATCTGACTGGCAATGTTTATAGCATATTGAAAATCTTGTTCTAATTTTTCATAGTCCTCATCGGACATGCCAAATAAGCCAAATATACCGGCACCCTTACCTTCCTCCTCACCCTCTGCTCCGGGCATTGCAAGCTGAAGCTCGGATAATTTGAGTTTTAGTTCGTCAATTTTAGTAAGCAGCGCGTCCTTTTCTTCATCTGAAAGCATTGCTTCTTCAATACTAAGCCCTTCAATTCCGCCCGCATTAATTATATTCTTACATTCGGCAATAACTGTATTCAAAAAATCAATCTGCCTTTGTAATTCTTCCTGGCGAAATTTTTCTTTTAATTGTTTTTTACCTTCTTCGTTATTACCGAGTGAAAGGAGTTCTTCATTATGTTTTGTTTGACGGAGTGTGGTTTCCTTGTCAAAAGCAGCTTTAAGGCTGATAATATTTTCCTGGCGGATTTTTTCATAAGCAGCTTGTTTCTGCTTACCCATTTCAATAATATGCCTTATTTCTTCATCGTCTATTTTGGTTGGGTCGAATGATTTTTTAGCGGCTTCCTCCGCTGCTTTTTTAGCGGCTTCCTCCGCTGTTTTTTTTGCGGCGTCCTCCTCTTTTTTTCTTGCGATCTCTAATAATTCATTTCTTCTTTTTTCTGCTTCCTCTTGTTCTTTTATTAACGATAAAATATGTTCAAGGGCTATTATCTCAATTTCATATTTAGCCTGATATTCCTTACTTTGGCTTTTCATTTGAGATAAACGGTTCTCGTAATATTGTTTCGTGGTTTCGCCGGTTTTTTTTCTTACTTCGATCTCAATATTCATTTGCCTGTTCACTTCATCTATAATCTTACTCTGTTTTTCCAAATCGGCATTCATTATTTTGTAAAAATTCTTTTTTGACCCATATTTATTGAGTATTTCAAGACCTCTGATAAACTTATTAACCCATCCAACAACTGTCCTAAATGAGCTGGAAATAATTCCATTCCCCTCATTTAAACTTATTAATAAGTTAGTCCAGCTTATTCCTGTATTATCTAACTCCCCCCGTAAATTGTCTGTATTAGTGATCGCCATTTCAACGGCTGTATTGGTCCCCGTAATAACTTCTGTGTAACGATTAATTTCATCAATACTTTGCACCAGAATTTCTGCCATTTTTGAATGTTCTACACCAAATAATTCGGCAGACGTTTCCCCTTGATTGAACCGGGTTTTTAATTCCAAAAGTGCTGCATTTATATCAAAAACACCATTAGTATAACCAATGCCCTTTTCCTTCATTTTTAACAAAACTTTATCTAATGAATTTCCAGCCATTGCGGCTTTTGCAAATCTCGGGGCAACAGCTTCAACTAAAGCCACTCCTTTTTCATAGGAAATATGCATTAGGTTCATTGTGGTTCCAGACTTTTCAATAGCATCGCTTATATATTGAATATCACCTGCGCCGGCTTGTGCGCCTGCAGCCATTACATTAATAAATCTGCTGGATTGGTCAGCCGATGTATTGAACTGATTCAGATCGCCGGTTAATGATTTCACGGCATCGACCAAGGTCATACCCGAAGCCTCTGAAAGAATGATGGTTTGCTTTGTAACTTCCGCAAGTGCCTCCTTATGTTTTAATAATTCAGGCTTTGCGCTTCCTACAATTTTATATGCGTCAAGTATATCGGTGCCTGTTTGTTGAATTAATATGCCTGTTCGTTTAAGATCTGCATTTATTTCCCGGGATTTTTCTTTTATCCATTCCAAATCTTTTCCAACCAATCCGGTTATCGCTGAAAGCCCCGATGCTTTCTTCCCAAAATCAGCAATTATTTTAGTCAATCTTTTAAAACCTAATATCAATGCCCCAATCCCCAACACCGGAAGAAGGTTTTTTAATTTCATCAACCCACCTCTTACCTTTCCGGTAGCAGTGCTAAACCCACTCATTTCCTTGCGTACCTCGCTTGTTTTAGCTTTTACTTTCTTTAATTGGGCTACTTTGGCTTTGTATAAGGCAATTTCTTCTTTTGTATTTTTATTCATCCCTTTGATTTGTCTTTCAAGGGTGCGCTGGGTTTTAATCAGGTTATTCATAGATGTTCCGCTAAGGTTGTTCATAACCTTAGTAACATCTACCACTGAACTTTTATAGGAGTTCATTTCCTTTTTAGCGGCTGTATATTCTTTTTTTGCTTTATCGAAACCGGCTTTATCATTAGCCTTTCGGGCTTCGTTCATTTTTTTAGCAAATTTATCCGCCTGAATACTGAGTTCTTTGAGTTTTTCGGCTGCCTGGTTATCATCTAAGTAAACCGATGCTTTTGCGACTTCTGCCATTGTATTTAATTTTCAAGCAAGAATATGGAAGGAATTTTAGAAATAAAAGGACATACTTACTTTGTATTAATATCCAAATTTATTAAAATCGTTTTGATTAAAACTTGCCATTATGTCATACTTTTGATAAAAAAGAGATGATGTTTTATACCGAACCGATTGAGTTCGTTTGTTAGAGGGCTTTATTTTTAGTTGTTTTTCCCCCTCCCCCTTAATCCCCCTTGAAAAGGGGGAAATTATCCCCCTCTCTGAGGGGGCAGGGGGAGGAGCTTAAAATTACAACAGCCCATAACGCTTCATCCATGCCCTATCCATTTCCGTGAGTTCGGATTTATCTTTTTGTATCGATTTACCCGGAGCTTTTTTAGAAGTGCTTTCCTTTTCACCTTCACGAATATTCTCAGCAATTACACCTGCCCCAAGAATGCTATATTTCTTACCCAATATCTCACGTAGTTTTAAAACTTCTGAATAGAGGACAGGACTATACCATTTTTTAGACTTACGTTTGGTTTGTATATTACTTCCTAATGAAATATATTTGCCAACACCCATATCCACAAACTTCCCATAATATTTGAATGCAAATTCGACACGCTCTGGCTTACCTCCAGAATTACTTATTATCTCATGTGCGAAACTATCAAATAACTGACCGGTAGAACCGATATCCATCTCAACGATTTTCTGTCGCCAGTTTTTAATGACAATATCAGCCCATGCTTCAACGGTTATATTAAGGTTTACGTTTACGGCCATGACCAGTCATCCTCGTTATAAATAATACCAGGAGGCTCAATAATAGAAAAGTGAACCATCAGTCCGTGGCACTCGTTGCCTATCGGGCCAATAGTATCGTATGTAATCGAATTTCTTTGTAAGTCGCGAAGCCCATTAAGGCAACTGCGCTTATCATAGAAGTATTTGCTGAGAATTTTTTTAAGGACGATTTCGGCGTCCCTAATCAGTTGTTCACGGGCATCAAAATCATTTAATTTAATAGATTTAACGAGATAGAAAGAATATAGCTGCCGATCTAAAAGATTATCAGACTTAGAACTGTCATCATATCTTCCGGTTCGATTATCAACTACCAGGATCTGCCAACCGGAGTTGAATGTCATATTTTGAAGATATTCTTCAAGGGCGGGTAAAGAACTGATCCGGGAAAAGTGTTTATCCCCGGCAGTGTGTAATATTTCTTTAAGCGCCTCAGCGATTTCAAGCATATATTCCGTAAATTTGAATTCAGCCATGATATTTATTTTTTTGTTTTTATTGTTTCAATTTCTTCAATAATAATAGCAGCCTGCTCTAATCTCACCATCACATCATATAGATATGATTTCCTAACAGAGTCGGTTTTCGTCACATCGCCCCCCGTTAGAGCATCGACCAGGCTCAGGAACCCAAGATTATTACTGCTTTTCTTTTTAGGAGGCTTGTGCGCTGCCGGAAACTGTTTCACAATAAAATTCCGACACCCTTTGTAAAACATGAAAACAGCGTATTTGATTTCAGTATTTAATTTGGATATATTAACAGCTCGCCGACCGATCAGGTGATCATTAAACTGCTCCCGCGGATCGCCTTTGGTTTTAACATTATCTGGTATATATTCAGGGTCTTTAAAGCGGTACAAGGTTACAACCAATTTATTTAAGTCAAGTTCATCTTTTGATTTGAGAAAATTTAAGTAATTTGTTTCGGCGACAATGTATTCGGCAAAAGTTATATTAAATAACTTATCTGCCGGGCCGTAGAATGTTTTGTTTTTATAAGTGAATTTCGGTAAAAGATTCACTGATAAATGGCTATTCATTATTCTTATTTCTTCGCCTTCGTCGGTTATTGTTTCAAACAGGAAGTCAAGGGTATTTGAAATCTCTACCAACTGATCAGGCGCCACAAGAAAATTCTTATAGCCGTTCTTGTGTAGCACATACAAGAATGAATTGTTATCGGCAGGATCATTAACAGGCTTTTTTGCAAGTATTTTAATATTCAGAAATGTTAGGATAGTTTTTAATTTAAAATCGGCTTCGGGTAAGCCGAGAAGGAAAAACCGGATAATAATAAACAATTGTTTTTTATTCAATTCATTCCATGAGCCGGGGACGGTGGCTTTATAATCATTGATCTTTATGGTGTGCATGATGCAATGATAATACTAAGAAATTGTGGTGGAAAGGACAAAAAATAAAAGTGCTTTTGGGAAGTTGTTTTTCGTTAAGATATTTTTGAAAGATTTTTACTAGCTATCTGCTGGATCGTATTGAATTGATCCATCAAATCGTGAAAAAAATCCTCCCCGCATGCACAAAAATATATGCATGCATTATGTAGGTCTTTTTTTGGCGGTTCATATTAGTTTTAATTGTAGTACTTGACAAATTTTGTCAAGTAATTCAGAGCCGGCGGATGCCTTACCCCTCTCCAGGTCGGAGATGGTGGCTGTCCGGCAGCCTGCTTTTTCGGCAAGTTGCCCCTGTGTCATGTCAGCTTTGAGGCGGGCTTGTTTTATTTTTTCACGAATCATTAGAATACCTCTTATTCAAAATTTTCTCCATTATTTATTTCCCGTTAATAATTCCGAAAGTTTAGACCAGTTCACGGGTAACTGGTCTAAATCTCTTTGCAAACTTTCGGATGTTACTTTTTTGAAAAAATAT
>JACKQG010007476.1_pt1 | contig 10983 bp, 4 predicted proteins | sample 8237621 | NCBI WGS metagenome assembly JACKQG01 (sample SAMN15677084, study PRJNA649215) | marine metagenome | biome: marine; feature: Black Sea; material: saline water; isolation source: suspended particulate matter (SPM) from the Black Sea western gyre | collected 2013-06-09/2013-06-10 | depth... | reverse complement strand
AGCGAGCGATCCTCAACTTCAAGAAGCGCGGTGATTTTTATATCCCCACTGACAAGAAGTTTGATATCGTTGTGGGCTTTAGTCATGAGACCGTTAATTATATGCTCGGTGGCCGTTTCCGTCAGAGTTATCGGCCTCTCAATGACAATATCATCAACGGCCGAATCAGGGGTGTTGCCGCCATGGTCGGTTGTGAGCATTATAAACATTCCGATGATGTTCATTTGAGGATTGCCAAAGAGCTTTTGAAGAATAACGTCCTGATCCTGGCCACCGGTTGTGCCGCCCAGGCCCTCGGTCGTGCTGGCCTGATGCGCCCTGAGGCTGCTGCCGAATACTGCGGAGCTGGTTTGGCTGAGGTCTGCGAAACCGTTGGTATGCCGCCGGTTCTCCATGTGGGATCCTGTGTGGATAACAGTCGTCTGCTCATTGCCCTCTCCGAGATGGTCAAAGAGGGTGGCTTGGGTGAGAGCATTGCTGATTTGCCAGCCTGCGGTACTGCACCGTTGTGGATGAGCGAGAAGGCAGTGGCCATTGGTCAGTACTTTGTTGCCTCCGGTGCTCATGTTGTTTTCCAGGATCTGCCCATCAGCGGTGCCAAGGAGTTCAGTAATTATATGCTTGACGGTATTAAAGAGCAATTCGGTGCCTGTTGGGGAGTTGAATCAGACCCGATTAAGTTGGCTCAGGCGATGATTACAGCCATCGATGGCAAACGCGAGGCGCTTGGCATTAATAAGAAGCAGGATCGTGTTCTCTTTGATATGGAAATGCGTCGTGATATCGAAAGTAAGGGGCTTGCTGGAGTGGGTTGCGGTCAGAAGTAACTATTCGATACTTAAGCTAAAGACTGAATAATACAGATCATTAGTCCAGGCGTGCGAGCGCCAGGGGTTTTGACTTGAGATAGGGCAGGAGGGAATGAGCCGATGAAATCGGGCAGTAATCTTGAAAAGATTCTTAAGAGTGGGACTTTTGCTGTTACCGGCGAGTTGGGTCCGCCCAAGAGCGGCAATCCTGAAGTCGTGCGGGAGAAGGCTCGCCTGTTAAAAGGTAACGTCGATGCGGTCAACATCACTGACTGTCAGACGGCTATCGTCCGTATGTCATCCATTGCCGCCGGTCTGATTACTCAGTCTGAAGGGGTGGAGCCGGTCATTCAGATGACGTGTCGTGATCGAAACCGTATCGGTATGCAATCTGATATCCTTGGTGCTTCGGCTCTTGGGTTAAAGAATCTGCTCTGCCTCACTGGTGATCACCAGAAGTTTGGGAACCATGCCGGCGCCAAGGGCGTCTTTGACATGGACTCCATTCAGATGCTGGGCATGATGCGTGAGATGCGCGACGAGAAGCGCTTTCAGTGCGGGGAGGCCATCAAGGAGGCCGAACCTGAGCTCTTTCTGGGTGCTGCAGCGAACCCCTTTGCCTATCCCTTTGAGTATCGTGCTGTACGTCTGGGCAAGAAGGTCGCGGCCGGTGCTGATTTTATCCAGACTCAGATTATCTACAATGTAGAGAAATTTGCCAAGTTCATGGAGATGGTTCGCGACTTGGGGCTTGACGATAAGGTCTATATTCTGGCCGGTGTGACACCACCAAAGTCCCTTGGTATGGCTCGATATATGCAAAAATTTGTTCCAGGCATGGATGTGACAGATGATGTCATCAAGCGCATGCAGGGAGCGAAGGATAAGCAGGAAGAGGGTATTAACATCTGTGTTGATATCATTAACCAGGTCAAAGAGATCAAGGGAGTGGCCGGTGTCCATGTCATGGCCATTGAGTGGGAGAGTGCAGTCCCCGAGATTCTGAGTCGGGCTAAATTGCTTCCTCGTCCCTCAATTATGGCTGAAGAAGACGCGCCCGCAGCTGTTGAAGCCACGTCTGAGCCTCGTGAAGAGATTCAAGTCCGATCTGTTGATACAGACTCTGTCCTGGCCCAGGCGAGGGAAGAGGCTGCTGCCATCGTTGCCACGGCGCAGGCCGAGGCTGACCGTCTGATGGCTCAGGCAACAAGTAGACAACAAACAACTGCGCAAACTACAGGAACAATTGAAGTGCCGGCAGGCGCCATAGATGAAGCAGGAGAGCATGCAATGAATGAGAAAGAGCGTGTCATGGCACTTGATGCCATGAATATGGGTCTAGCCGCCCTGAAAAAGGCTTACGGTTTATCCGATGAGCAGTTTGAGGCGATTGTCGGTTTTGCCGGTGCCCAATCTATTTTGAACCGTGATCCGCAAATTACGACGCCGGCAGCACCTGCGGTTCCATCAACTCCTGCGGCAACTCCAGCTGCACCGACTCCTGCAGCCCCGGCTGTTGATACGGCAAAGGCTGATGCAGAGGCCAAAGCCAAGGCTGAAGCAGAGGCTAAGGCTAAGGCTAAGGCTAAGGCTAAGGCTAAGGCTGAGGCTGCCAAGGCTGAGGCAGAGGCGAAAGCAGAAGCAGAGGCCAAAGCCGCTGCAGAGGCAAAGGCCGCTGAGGCTGCCAAGTCTGCTCCAGTAGCAGCTGCTGATCTGGGTGTGCCTGCTCTGGATCTTGAGAAAATCGCTCTCTCGGATCGCGCAAGCAAGATTGACTCCAAACTTTACGCCGAGAAATATACTGGTACTATTCGTGAAACCGTTCTTGGCAATGATGATAACACGATCACTGTCGGTGGCGCCGCATCCATGCCGTTTCATCTCTTTGAAGGCGAGCAGCCCAACAAGGCGATGATCGCCATGGAGATCACTGACACCGCCCCTGAGGAATGGCCTCAGACCCTGATGCAACACTTTGATGATGTTGTCGGCGATCCCATTGCATGGGCCCGCAAGTGCATCAACGAGTTTGGAGCTCAGTCCATTGCCATTTCTCTGGCCTCCACCGACCCCAATGGTATGAACCGTAGCGCAGCGGATGCGGCCAAAACCGCCTCCTCAATCATTGAGGCTGTTGATGTCCCCATCATCGTCTGGGGCTGCGGAAATGCGGACAAGGATACCGAGACACTGCGAGAGTTGACTTCGGTTGTTGGGACCAAGAAGGTCTGTCTGGCCCCTCTTGAGGATGCCAACTACCGCTCCATCGGCGCCACTGCCATGGCCTTTCAGCACCCGGTTGTTGCCGCCTCTCCCATTGATGTGAATCTTGCCAAGCAGCTGAATATTCTTCTCCAGAACCTGGGTGTGTCACTCGAGTCAGTACTCATGGATCCCTCGGTGGGTGCCCTTGGATACGGCATAGAGTACACCTACTCGGTCATGGAGCGAATCCGCATGGCAGCCCTCACCCAGCAGGATGACAAGCTGCAGGTGCCCATTATCTGTAACCTTGGTCGTGAAGTATGGAAAGCCAAGGAAACAAAGCTGGCCTCTGATGACATGATTGGTGATCAGGAGACCCGTGGTGTGATGATGGAGGCTCTGACAGCCACATGTATGCTTCTTGCCGGCGGAGAAATCCTGATCATGCGTCATCCCAAGGCGGTGGCCATGACTAAGTCCCTTATTGACGGGCTCATGGATTGATCCAGAGCGAAACCATTTGATTCAGAGATTCTAAAAGGAGTATATCATGTCGAAGATCATCTGTTCCGCAGCCATCCGTGGAGCCCGAAATATTATTGATATGGCTGAGCAGTCTTATGAGGACGCACTCAAGAAGTTTGGCCCTGACCAGGAAGTTTCTTTTCCCAATACTGCATACTTTCTCCCTGTTATCTATAGTATGCTCGGGGCCAAAGTTGAAAAACTGGGAGATATGAAGGATATATTTCAGGAATGCCGCTCTCTGATGCCGCCGGTGGTCACCGACGACATCTGGCTGCCCTATCTTGCACCAGCCCTTGATGCTGGTATGGCCACCTTCTTTGCCGAAGAGATGTATGAGGCCATTCGTTACCTGAATACCCCAAATTATTATACCAAGACTGAAGACCCCACTGCCGAGTCCATCTGGCTTGGTGCAGCTGATGATGTTGTTTTCCGTAAGCGTGGTGTGGAGTTTGTTGATGGAACCGCCCCTGGTTTTGCCGCAATCATGGGTACCCCGTCTGATAAGGAAGTGGCCTCTCGCATTGCCCTTGAATTGCAGGAGAAGAATCTTTATATCTTCATGCATGATCAGACTGACGGCAAAACCATGCCTGATCTCCTGGTTGACAACAACGTTCAGGTTGGCTGGAATACCCGACTCGTTCCTTTTGGACAGAGCTATACTACAGCAGTCTTTGCCATTGGCTTTGCCTGCCGTGTGGCCATGGCCTTTGGTGGAATCAAGCCAGGTGATGCCGTCGGCAACCTGCTCTACAATAAGAGCCGGACATTTGCCTTCGTCATGGCCTTTGGTCCGGTCTCAGATGAGTGGTATGCCAATGCAGCCGGTGCCATCAACTGGGGCTTTCCCACTATCTCTGATTACGACATTCCTGAGGTTCTGCCCACGGGTATCTGTACCTACGAGCATGTGGTCTCAAACATCCCCCATGATGAGATTGTGCAGAAGGCCATTGAGGTTCGTGGACTGAAGGTCAATGTGACCAAGATTGATATCCCCATGTCCTTTGGCCCGGCCTTTGAGGGCGAGCGAGTTCGCAAGGATGACCTGTTCATGGAATGCGGCGGCGGCCGGACTTCAGGTGTTGAGGTCCTGATCTCCAAGGACATGGATGAGGTTGAAGATGGTCTGGTCACCCTTGAGGGTCCTGATATCTGCGATATTGAGGTGGGACAGAACCTGCCCATGGGTATCCTGGTTGAGGTTGCCGGCCGTGAGATGCAGTCTGATTTTGAGCCCATTCTTGAGCGTCAGTTCCACCACCTGATTAACTATATCCAGGGCATCATGCACATGGGCCAGCGGAATATCATGTGGGTCCGTATCGGCAAGGCCGCTGTTGAGAAAGGTCTTTCATTCAAGCATATCGGTGTGGTCCTTCACGGAAAGCTTCATCAGGAGTTCGGTGCCATTGTCGATAAGATTCAGGTCAAGATCTTTACCTTGGAAGAGAAGGTCAAAGAGGTCCAGGATCTCGCTGCCTCTGTCTATGCCGCGCGTGATCTGCGCCTGGGTGCCATGACCGATGAGACCGAGGATGTGTTTTACTCCTGTACCCTCTGCCAGAGTTTTGCCCCCAGTCATGTCTGTGTCATCACCCCCGAGCGAATCGGCATGTGCGGTGCCTACAACTGGCTTGACGGCAAGGCCTCCTATCAGATCAATCCCACCGGGCCCAATCAGCCCATTGATAAGGGCGAGTGTACTGATCCAGATAATGGCTATTTCACCGGAATTAATGAGTTTGTCAACCAGGCTTCCCGTGGTGCTGTGCCCGAGGTCAGCTGCTATTCCCTGATGAACGCCCCCATGACCGCCTGTGGTTGCTTTGAGGCCATCGCGGCCATGCTTCCCACCTGTAATGGCATTATGGTTGTCAATCGTGACTACCTTGGAATGACTCCGTCGGGGATGAAATTTACCTCCCTGGCCGGTATGGCCGGTGGCGGTATGCAGACCCCAGGTTTCATGGGAGTGAGTAAGCATTACATGACCAGTAACAAGTTGTTTAAGGCCGAGGGTGGTCTCAAACGCGTGGTCTGGTTGCCCAAGATGCTGAAGGAAGAGATCAGTGAAAAGCTCAAAGCTGTGTGCGCGGATATCGGCATGCCCGAGCTCTACGACATGATTGCTACCGAAGAGCAGGGAACAACTGAAGAAGAGATTTATGCCTTCCTTAAAGAGAAGGGACATCCGGCGCTTGAAATGGAAACAGCTGTATAGTTTTTCATCATCGAATCCGCTGATAACAAAATATATTATTTCTTTTAGATAGAACTGGAGGGTAACACCATGGCGTTAACCGGCATTCAAATATTAAAAATGCTGCCCAAGAAGAACTGTGGCGAATGCAGCATTCCCACTTGTCTGGCCTTTGCAATGAAGGTTGCCGCCGGTCAGGTTGAGATTGACGACTGTCCATACGTCAGTGATGAGGCCAAGGCGACCATTGGTGAGGCTTCAGCCCCGCCCATTCGCACCATCAAGCTTGGTACTGGCGAGAGCCAGTTCACCATGGGTGCCGAGACCTGTCTCTACCGTCATGAGAAACGCTTTGTCAATCAGACCGGTATTGCTGTTCTCACTTCTACAGATATGAGTGATGCTGATGTCGATGGACGCATTGAGCGCTTTAACCGTCTTGAGTATGAGCGGGTTGGCGTGATCATGATGGCTGATTTAATAGCTGTTAAAGATGCCAAGAATGATGAGGCATCCTTTACTGCTTTGGTTCAAAAGGTGCTCGATGGTTCAGCTCGGGCAAATCTTATCTTGATGAGCGATTCTGCTGCCACCTTGGCAGCAGGTGCCAAGCTCTGCGGTGAGCGCACGCCGCTTCTGTACGGGGCAACCTTGGATAATGCCAAGGAAATGGCTGCTGTGGCTCAGGAAGCTGGTGCCGCCATGACGGTTAAGGCCACCAATCTTGACAATTGCGTTGAGGTCTCCGAGGCCTTGATGGCCGCAGGCCTCAAAGATCTTGCCATTGATACAGGAGCCCGTACGGTTCGCGCCGCCTTTGAAGACAACGTGGTTGCCCGTCGTGCAGCAGTTCGTAACAAGTTTAAGCCCCTTGGCTTTCCCACCGTCACCTTTCCCTGTGATATGTGTGATGATCCCATGATGGAGGCCATGATCGCCTCTGTTTTGATCGCCAAGTATGCAGGTATCATCGTTCTCTCCGATCTCCAGGGCGATATTCTCTTCCCGCTGCTGCTTGAGAGACTGAACATCTTCACTGATCCCCAGCGTCCCATGGTTGTTACTCAGGACGTCTATCCTCTTACCGGACCGGGTGAGGACTCACCAGTGGTCATTACCTGTAACTTCTCACTCACCTATTTTATTGTCTCTGGTGAAATTGAGGGTTCCAAGGTACCGACCTGGTTACTCATTAAAGATACTGAGGGCTTGTCTGTTCTCACGGCATGGGCTGCCGGAAAGTTTGGCGCTGACATGATAGCTAAATTTGTCAATGATTCAGGTATGGCAGAAAAGGTGAATCATCGTGATTTGATTATTCCCGGTTATCTGGCATCACTGAAGGGTGAGTTGGAAGAAGAACTGCCTGATTGGAAGATCATTATCGGTCCCCGTGAGGCCGGTCATCTTCCAGTATTCCTCAAGGAATGGAAGCCTTCTAAATAAAACGACATTGTAAAATTTTAGATCTACCTTGTCATTGTCTTTCATTATTTTGAGAAGGCAATAATAACAGGATGATATCTGTAACAAACACTATCCGGATCGATCGACCTTCTGGTCTTCGTTTCAGAGTTTTGCTCGCAGTTTATCCCATCAATGCAATAGAGCTGACTAACTTAGTATGACTACTGTAACACTCACCATAGATGGTGCTGAAATTGTAGCCGAGTCCGGTTTAACCATCCTCGAGGTGGCCCGTCGGTCCGATATCGCTATCCCAACTCTCTGCCATGTGGATGGTAAGTCTTCCTCAGATCCATGTGGAATCTGTGTGGTTGAGGTGGAAGGTCACGAAGGTCTTGTTCATTCATGCCGCACACAGGCAGAAGGGGGGATGGCCGTTATTACATCCTCTGAGCAGATCATGGCTCATCGTCAAGAGAGACTCGGTATTCTGGCCGAAACGCATTTTGGTGACTGCAAGGCGCCCTGTAATCTGACCTGCCCTGGTCAGATTAATGTTCAGGGGTATATCGCCCATGTTGCCAAGGGACAGTATGTTGAAGCCCTGCGTCTGGTGATGGATCGCAATCCGCTTCCTTTCTCGGTTGGTCGGGTCTGCCCCCGTTTCTGTGAGACCCGATGTCGCCGGATTCTTGTCGATGACCCCGTCTCGATCAATCACCTGAAGCGCTTTGTTGCCGACTGGTGCATGAGCCACGAGATCAGGCTGGATATTCCTAAAGATGAACCCACCGGAAAACGGATAGCTGTCATTGGTGGAGGACCAGCTGGATTGACAGCTGCATATTTTCTTACCCGTCGTGGCCATGACGTAACCATCTACGAGGCCGCCCCAAAGCTTGGCGGCGCATTGCGTTATGGTTTTCTTGAATACCGCATTCCTCGTGATGTTCTTGACTACGAGATAGAAACTGTCCTGCGCCTTGGAATCTCAGTTAAGCTCAATCAGCGCTGGGGGCGTGATTTTACAATTCAGAGTTTAAGAGATCAGGGTTTCAGTGCTGTCTTTTTAGGGACTGGCGTCGGAATTGATACTCCCCTTGAGGTCGAGGGAGCCTTTAATCCTCAGGTTCATAAGGCGGGAGATTTTTTACGTCGGGTTTCCAAGGGACGTGAGTTTGACTTGGGCAAGCGTGCTGCTGTCATTGGTGGGAATAATGTTGCCATGGAAGTTGCCCGCACCTTGATTCGCCAAGGTGTTGAAGAGGTGACGGTAGTCTACCCTCGTGCCCGCATTGAGATGCCAGCCCATCAGAGGAATATTCGAGAGGCCGAAAAAGAAGGGACGCAGTTTCTGCTCATGGCCTCTCCAGTTAAAATCAGCGAGACAGGCAGTGATTCTTCGCGGCTTCAGCTGGAACTGGTGCGAATGAAACTCGGTGAGCCCAATAAACGAGGTATTCGCGAGCCCATCCCCATGGAAGGGACATCCAATATCCTTCATGTGGATTCTATTGTTACGGCATTGGGTCAGTCAGCTGCTGAGGAAACATTTACAGGCGGTGAGCTTGAGGAGTCCATTAAACTCAGTATCCGCAAAACGATCGATACCAATATCAGGTCTTCTCAGACCAATATTGAAGGCGTCTTTGCAGCAGGTGATGCAGTCAGTGGACCCAAATCAGTGATTCAGGCTGTTGTTTCAGCTCGTCGCGCTGCAAATAATATTCATGCATTTGTCATGGATGTGGAGAAAGATCCTGCAGATAGCCGTTTTAATTTTACACGTGGTAAGTCTTTTGACGATGTGGATCTCAAAAATTTTGACGGTGTCAACGTCAAGCTCCGTGAAAAAATGCCCACCCGTCCACCTGAAATCTGCAGTCAGGATTTTGGTGAAGTGAAGCTTGGCTTTACTGAGATGATGGCAAAGCGTGAGGCCGAACGTTGTCTTTCCTGTGGCTGTACCGCTTTTGACCGCTGTGATCTTAAAAATCTTTCCATTGAGAATAACGTTAATATAAACAAAACAGGCATGGGGACAGTTCCCGTTTACCCCATGGATTCTTCACATGCAATGATTGTGGTTGATCGCAATAAGTGTGTGTTCTGTAAGCGTTGTGAGTTGAGTTGTGAATATGATGCCCTTGATGTTGCAGCCGAGAGCCTTGATGACAAGGGCCGGCCTCAGGGGCTGACCATTACCTTCAAAGACAACTGTGTTTCCTGTGGTAAGTGTGTGGATAACTGCTCCACTGGTGCCCTGAACAAGAAAGCTCAGACCATTCCCATGCACAGTGAGCCCATCAACGAGGTGCGCTCAACATGTCCTTACTGTGGCGCTGGTTGTCAGATTATCCTTCGTGTCCAGGGGAAGACTGTTATCGAGGTCGTTGCCGATCCTCAGCAGGCACCAAATTTTGGTGCACTGTGTGTTAAGGGACGTTTTGGCCATGAGTTTATTCATTCCAAAGAGCGACTGACCAAACCATTGATTCGTAAAAACGGCGTCTTGGTTGAATCCACCTGGGATGAGGCCTACGACTTTGCCGCCCGTCGTCTGAAAGACTTGAAGGCCATGTATGGTCCTGATTCTATAGCAGGTTTTAGTTGTGCACGCGCGACTAACGAAGAAAATTTTCTCATGCAAAAGTTCATGCGCACATCGATCGGTACGAATAATATCGATCATTGCGCCAGACTCTGACACGCTCCCACTGTGGCCAGTTTGGCCATTTCTTTTGGTAGCGGCGCAATGACCAACTCCATTGGCGACATTGGTCGGTCAGATGTGATCATGATCATCGGCTCCAATGCCGATACCAGCCATCCGACCATCGGACTCAGGATGCACCAGGCCGTAAACAATGGCGCGAAGCTTCTTGTTGTGGATCCGCGTCGTACAGCCTTTGCGGATGATGCAGATATCTGGTTGCGATCCAACCCCGGTTCTGATGTGGCGCTCCTGAACGGCATGGTTCGGGTGATCATTGAAGAGAAGCTGTATGATAAGAAATTTGTTGAGGAGCGTACAGAAAATTTCGAAGAACTTGAGACTGTAACTGCCAAATACACCCCTGAACTGGTCGAGGAAATCGTCGGTATCAATGAGGATCAGCTTCGGGCAGCTGCACGTCTCTATGCCTCTCCGGGTAAGAAATGTGCCATCTACTACGGTATGGGGCTGGCTCATCATGCTTCAGGAACTGATAACGTCAAGAGTATTGCCAACCTGGCCATGCTCTGTGGCAAGATGGGAGTCGCAGGTGGGGGCGTAAATCCCCTGCGCGGCCAGAACAATGTCCAGGGGGCCTGTGATATGGGTGCCTTGTTCAGTACTCTGCCCGGTTACACCGGTCTTGGAAATGACGATGTTTTTGATCGCTATGAAGAGATGTGGCAGGTCAAGTTACCGCGACGCCCTGGAAAGGCTGCCACCGATGTCTGGGATGGTATTTTAGATGATGAAATACATGGGCTTTATGTCTTTGGTGAGGATCCGGTTCTGGCTGATCCCAATGCCCTGCATGCCATTAAAGCCATTGAAAAACTTAATTTCATGATTGTCCAGGATATCTTTCTCACCGAGACGGCCAAGATGGCTGATGTTGTCTTTCCGGCGGCCTGTTTTGCAGAAAAAGATGGGACGTTCACCTGTACCGAGCGTCGTGTCCAGAGAGTCCGTAAAGCAGTTGATGCTCCGGGGGAGGCCAAACCCGACTGGCTCATTTTCAAGGAGTTCTCGCAGCGCATGGGGTATACCATGAACTATACAAAGCCCGAGGATATCTTTAATGAGATCAATCAGCTCATTACTCAATACGGTGG
>JACKQG010007475.1_pt1 | contig 10986 bp, 6 predicted proteins | sample 8237621 | NCBI WGS metagenome assembly JACKQG01 (sample SAMN15677084, study PRJNA649215) | marine metagenome | biome: marine; feature: Black Sea; material: saline water; isolation source: suspended particulate matter (SPM) from the Black Sea western gyre | collected 2013-06-09/2013-06-10 | depth... | reverse complement strand
GATAGGCAGGCAAGATCGTATTGATGTGCCTTAAAGTTATAAAAGCCCTTCAAGTCCGTCCGAGTTGCGAGAATGAAGCATACAATTATGGCAACGGCCAAACCTGCCCGAATGGATGCGGCGAAGAACCAGACGCCAAACATGGTCGAAAACCAGTGGTATTCGAGACTCATGAACCAGTCGAAAGCACCAAAAGTAAGAGCAAGGGCACCTGCAGGTAATCCAGCGGCAGATATGTTGTGACCTAATTGAGTCCATTTGGAATCCCCGTCACGGTCTTGAGTGAAAGATACCTTACGCATCCAGTAAGCTAAGGAGCAGAATATGGCGAAATAGCCAATGAATCGCAAACTGAAGGAGAACACGTTTAGATATCCACTTTTTTTCTGAAGTAATACATCGTGAGCGACTTTGTGTACTTCCCCTGCGACCGGGACATCGCTGGCGGGGTTGACCCAGTTCCACAAGACGCCTGCTTGGTCGCCCCCAAACCAAACTACGAGAAGAAGAGGCAGGAAACAGGCTCCTAACCAAGGAAAAGCAGCTAAGCAGTGTTCCATCTGACGTCTTACGACGGGTGTCCATTGTGAGTTGAAAACCCGAAAAAGCATGACCAGCATGAGCATGCCAATGGCAATACTAAGCCAGAAAGCAGTACCCCATAACCAACCTAAAAATGGGTTCTTGTCCCCATTTGCGAGTCCCATGAAAAGACCGATTAATCCGCCCCCGAGTCCAATGGCGGCGGCACCTAGGCATTTTGTAGATAAATCCGTCTTTCCGCCGGATATTCCGATTGCTTCGTCGGCACTCATTCGACCACCCCCTGTTTGCGTGCACCTCCAACATAGGATTGCAAGGCCCTGACGTATAAAACAATTGCCCAACGCTCCTCCGGGTTCAATTTGTCCGCCAATCCTAACATGATCTGAGATGCGGAGCCATTTGAGATGGCATTGTAAATTTGACCGTCGCTCCATGGTTGCAACGCTTCCAAGTAGGTAGCTTTGACACTAGGGTCCGATAGATTTTTTGGTGATAAATCGAATTGAGCGATAACACCTCGACCGTTTCCATATTGCCCATGGCAGTTGCTGCAATGAATGTCGTATGCCTCTTTACCTTGCCTCATTAGAGCCATGTCGATTTCCACCTCTGCAGGAACTCGGGTGCTGAAGTTCCCATCGGGATTTTTACCAGTTCTAAGAACATCAGATCCAATGTCGACGTCTGAAGAAAACACGTTTCCTAGGTCGAGTGCGTTACCTCGCACAACGGAACCAACGGGTGGAAGGCGATCGGAACGACGATCGGAAAAAAGGTTGTTCTCGGATTGTTCCAGAAACTTGAGTTGTCGATCCATGTCCGGAAAAACCTCCAGAGGAGGATTCTTTGATATGTCTCCGCGGAATCCGAGGATAGAGACAACCGTAACAACAGTCAAAACGTAAACCCAAAGGAAGTATCTCATATTAAAACTCCTCCGGTTCGCGTATTAAACTTACGGACTTGCCGCCAATCTCCTTTAGGAAATCAGCGGTTTCGTCATCATCGAATTTCGGATCTTCCACTTCGACAACAATCATGAACTTGTCATCTCCGGTACGACCAAACTTTGGATGTTCAAAAACGGGATGGTTATGCCTAGGCAGCCGGTTGAGAAAAAACATACCGAACAACGTCCCGAAAGCGGCAAACAAAATAGTGAGTTCGTAAAAGACGGGAAAAGGGAAAATGGGACTGAAGAACGGTTTGCCTCCCGCAATGAGGGGGTAGTCGTACGCATTCATGTACCAGACGATAAACATACCAGTGAAAAAACCTGTGACTCCCCCCGTCAATGTGAAACGGGGAACTTTTGAGCGTATGGGAAAGCCCTTATCGTCCAATCCGTACATTTGGGCATCTAGACCGTGCACAGGCATCGGCGTATAGCATTCCCAGCTAGTGTAGCCGGCATCCCGTACCTTTGCGGCCGCAGTATAGATCTCACTAGCGGTATTAAAAACCGCCGCCAGTCCATATTTTATGCCTTTATTTGCCATATTTACTTAGAGATTGGGATCTAAGATCAATGCTTCCCGGCGTGTGGATCAGCCATTGGGGTTACGGATTTTACTTCCGCCAAAGGCATGAGAGGAAGGAAACGAAGGAAAAGAAGAAAGAGCACCGAGAAGAACCCGAATGTGCCAAAGAAGGTGAAGATATCGACAACGGTTGGAGAATAGTAACCCCAGCTGGAGGGAAGAAAATCGCGTGACAGGGTCGTGTTGGCGATGACGAAGCGCTCAAACCACATCCCGATGTTTACGAAGATGGAAATGACCCAGACTAGGGGTGTATTCTCACGGATGGCCTTGAACCAGAACAATTGCGGGCAAATTACGTTGCAACTGACCATGATCCAATAGGCCCACCAGTAATTACCGAAAGCGCGATTGATAAAGGCAAAACCCTCATAGGAGTTGGCGCCGTACCAAGCGATGAAGAACTCCATGGCATAGGCATACCCAACTAAGCTTCCGGTGGCCAAGGTGATCTTGCACATGTTGTCTATGTGCTTTTGGTTTATAAGGTCGTGAAGGCCAAATACGGCACGTACGGGCAGAAGAAGGGTCATAACCATTCCGAAACCCGAGAAAATAGCACCCGCTACGAAATATGGCGGGAAAATAGTTGTGTGCCAGCCAGGTAGGTTGGCTATGGCAAAGTCAAACGACACGATCGTATGCACCGAGAGCACAAGTGGAGTGGACAGTCCCGCCAAGAGCAGGTAGGCCATCTCGAAGTTTCGCCAGTGGGTATTTGAATTGTTCCAACCCATGGAAAGAAACCCATAGAAGTACTTTCGCCACATTTTCTGAGCTCGGTCTCGCAAAACGGCGAGATCGGGTATCATGCCCATGTACCAAAATAGGACGGACACGGTAAAGTACGTCGACACGGCAAATACATCCCATTCCAAGGGACTCTTGAATTGAGGCCAAATGTTATTCGCATTGGGAATGGGAAACAACCACCACGCGAACCATACCCGACCCACGTGAAACAGTGGAAAAATGCCGGCACACATAACGGCAAATACGGTCATGGCTTCAGAACCACGATTAATCGAGGTTCTCCACTTTTGCTTGAGGAGGCACAGAATAGCGGAGATCAGGGTCCCTGCGTGTCCTATGCCAATCCAAAACACAAAGTTAACGATCGCCCAGCCCCAATTAACGGGATTGTTATTTCCCCATTCACCTACCCCGGAGGAAACCAAGACAAGCAAACCCATCCCGGTGAAGCTTGCAATTGAAAGAGCGAAAATAAAGCACCACCACCACCAAGCAGGGGTCTTCGCCTCGACGATTCCACAAATCTTATCAGTGATCCAATGCAGACTGCGCTTGTTCAGCACAAGTGGAACTTCATCTAGTTTGGCCGGCTTGACCTTTTTCAGAATCTCGGGTGATGGTTTCACCGTATCTGTAGTTGCAGAACTCATCAATGATGAGAACTTCCATTAGCATCGGCGGGATGCTCGTCGTGTTCCTCGTGACCATGACTATCGTGGGAAGGGTGTGCGCGATCATGGTATTCACGGGATGAATACGGCTTGTCGGTTGCATCCGGCATCTGAGGATTGGGGTTTCGGATGCGAGCCATGAAAGTGGTACGAGGTCGAGTGTCAAGGTATCCGAGGACGGAGTAATCTCTCGGATTGTTTTTCAACTTTGAGACTTCGCTTTCGGGATCTGAAATATCGCCGAATTCGATGGCGTCGGCCGGGCAAACCTGTTGGCAGGCAGTCTTGATTGTACCATCAGGCACTTTCAGTTTATCCTCGATCTCTAATTCAGCGCCATTTTTGCCTGTGGCGAACTTTTCGCTGCGTTGGGCATTAACTTTGGTATTGATTTTGGCTTCTTGAATTCGTTGTACGCAGTAAGTGCATTTTTCCATTACCCCCCTCATCCTGACTGAGACATCGGGATTTTTTACAAGGGTCGGCAACTTGGGGTTCTCTTCTCCCAGAGGACCAAGATAATAATCGTCTTTCTTTCGCTTGTTCCAATCAAAGAAATTGAAGCGACGTACCTTGTATGGACAGTTGTTGGCGCAATATCGGGTGCCGACGCAACGATTGTAGGCCATCGCATTCAGTCCCTCTTCGTCATGAACCGTAGCATTTACGGGACAGACCTGTTCGCAAGGAGCAGTTTCACAGTGCATGCATGCTACACCTTGGAAATTGACTTGCACATCGGAAGGGATTTCTGCCCCTTCGCGTTCGGTGGAACTGAAGTAGCGGTCAAGCCGAATCCAGTGCATTTCACGCCCCCGAAGCACTTGATCCTTCCCTACGACAGGAATGTTGTTTTCACTTTGACAGGCAACGACACACGCATTGCAACCCGTGCAAAGGTTCAAGTCTATGGACATTCCCCATTGATGGAGTCCGGTGTGATCCGGGTGTTCGTAGGCTGAGTGTCCACGCGGTGTGGTTTGGGACTTGTGTTTAAGGCCCTCGTTGTCTTCCCTGCCATATGTGAGAGGGGAGTGCGATTCCACGCCCATTTCGGAGGCAAAATCCTCCTTGCCCGCGTACTCGTCGGCATTTGCCTCTCGAACGATCGCACGGCCTTCCATCGACCAGTGTTCTTGCACATTGGCGAGGGTTTGCCTACTTTTCGTAGTGGAAAGTGTTACTCCTGAAGCAATGCGGGAAGAATCAGAACCGAGAAGAGGGTATCCATCGTAGCCAGTGCCCTCACCTACTCTTCCGACTGTTCTTCTACCCATTCCGAGGGTGGCAATTAAGGTGTAGTCCGCCAATCCCGGTTGGACGTGAAGTGGTCCTTCGATGGAGGAACCGCCTGCCAAGGTAAGCTTCACCACGGGAGCATCTTGTTTACCAAGATCGAATACGGCGGTGTCGGGTGCGACCTCGCCATTTTTGTTCAGCATGGTCGGCTTGGGAAGTAGGTTAAGACCTTTGTGCTTCTTCTCTAATTCCGCAGCTAGAACCGGACTGACGAGGATCGCATTGTCCCAAGTCAGCTTGGATATCGGATCGGGGCATTCCTGCATCCAGCCATTGTTTGCGTAGCGTCCGTCCCATGCATGAAAGTCAGGAACTAAAAGTACTTCAAGTGAATCAAGCGAAGGGGCTTCGGGTAGGGCGTCGTTGAAATCGGCCAGTTTGTCAAAATCATAAATTGGCGAGACAAAGGACACGTTGCGGGGAAGTAGACCAATCCGAAGAAAATCATCAAAAGAACTTCCGTCAGACAATTCCTTGAAGGTTTCCTGAACCAAAGAATGCGAAGATTTTTCTTCACCTGCTAGAATTGCAAGAAAATCGAGTTCGGAAAAGGTGGCGAAGAGAGGTTCTATGAGTGGCTGTACGGGCAAGTGCGCAGAAAGATCCCAAGTCGTCCCGTCGCCCCAGCATTCCAAATAGTGGGATGCGCCAATATGCAAATTGGAGAATTCGGAAGTTTCATCGATGGACGAACCAAACCTGATGGTAAGATCGACCTTTTGGGCCAAGGCCGACCAATCTAACTTTGCCGGACTTGTAAAAGTAGGGTTGCCGCCTAAGAATATTAAGGTGCCGATTTCTCCCGCCTCGATGGCTTCGACTAAATCAGATATATTCGAAGAGTCGTTACTTGAAAGTTCTGCGTATTGAACAGTTTCCCCGTTAGCACCTAGCGCTTGATTGATCGCGTAAGTAAGTACATGCGCTTCCTCGGGCAAATGATTACCTGCGAGCACCAAGGATTGGCCTTTATGAGCGACTAAATCGATTGCAGTTTCTTTGCACCACGAGGAGTCCAAGCCTGCCTTGGCAGCGCGTTCTTTCAAAAGCTCTATCACGGAGTCACTCGATTTTTCCGTAAGTGAAAGAACTTCGGCAGCGACGGCACTGGCGAATGCAACCATTTGAGAAGAGGAAAGGCGCAGTCTGTGGTCGGCGGCGGCACCGGTGAGGGTGAGGTCGGACTCCACAGAGTAGAGGCGATTCATTTTCTTGGAGTCCGCGGCACTCAAGACCTTTCGACCTTTTGTGAACTCACGGGTGAGCCGGAGGTGGTCCGGTTCGCGCATTCCCAGAAAGTCGCAATCAATGGAGAGTATGCGTTTAGCCTTTTTCAATCTGGCCAAGGAACGCAAGGGACCTGTCGACAATGCATTGCCCAAAGCTTTTGCTGCAGTCGATGAGTCGATGGGATCGTATTCGGACCAGATTACGCCCTTGTCGCGTAACTTCGCAGCAAGCTTTGCTCGAGCTGGGGAACTGGATGATTCCGCAAGAACGGCTACCTTGCCTTTGGCTAATCTGTCGGGAGAGAGAACACTTTCGAGTGTCTTTACGGCATCACTCTTTAGGGTCTTTTCCCAAGCAAATGTTTTTTTGTCACCAGTGCCCGAAGTGCTGGACTCATAACTACCTTGGGCGCGGTCGGGATCATAGAGACCTAGTACGGTAGCTTGCGAATGGACGTCGGTACCACCACCCGCTGGCAAATAACTTGGGTTGCCCTCTATCTTTGTAGGTCTTGACTGGTGACTCTCGACAATCAGAGGGACATGTCCAAAGGAAGTGGGAAGCGAAGTGGAATAGTAGTTGGGGATTCCGGGAATGACTTCCTCTGGTGATTTGCCATAGGGCATAATTGCCTGCTCCGGCCGTCGACAGCCTGTCATTCCGAATCCGGCTAGGCCAAAAGAGGCGGCCATTACCTTCATGAAATTGCGTCGCTGGACACCATCAATCAGGGAAGCTCCTTCAGGGAATTCTCGTTCAACCCAAGTGCGGAACGCCGGAGTTTCAGCCAGATCGTCCAAGCTTTTCCAATAGCGAGAGCCTGAAGGTCCCTTTCCGTTCGGATTTTTCATAGTCATCGATGGCATCCGCTGCAACTGACAGGAGGATGTATGCCCCACTTCTCCTTGAGATTTAACCCTGCGTGGGCTTGAATCGCGACGGGGTCTTCACTATCAGTGAGAGTGGGCAACCACGAAAGGTCAGTGACTTTGTCCAAGGGGCGAAGGGCATCTTCTGGGTTGCGATGGCAATCCAAGCAAAATGCCATGCTCAAATGCTTGGCGTGAGAAACTTCTTTCATCTGGTCGATCCTGCCGTGGCATGCTACGCAACTTACGCCACGATTTACATGTATGGCGTGATTGAAGTAAGCATAGTCTGGCACTTTATGAATACGAGTCCAAGGTACTGCAGGACCTTGGCTAAGTATGCCGTCGTTATTTGCGTCTTCTCCTTTGTTTAAGATACCGTCCTTGTTTTTGTCTTCCCCGTAATAACTCGCTCGAATTGGCCCTAAGGCAGGTGAGTCAGCCTTGATCGTCTTGTGGCAACTCATGCAAATATTGGCTGCGGGAACACCTGCATGGGCAGACTTGTCGACGCCATGATGGCAATATCGACAATCCAGTCCCAGTTCGCCTACGTGGAAACTGTGATCGTATGATACGGGCTGGGTGGGTTGATAGCCAACCCGCGTATACTTTGGAGTGGCGTAATAATTTATGCCCGCAGATACGCCGACTCCAATTAGCCCTAAGCCGACAATGACCTTTAAAGGTATTGTATTAGTCCAGCGAGGAAAGATGTTGCTCATGTCGCCTTAGGCCAAATAAGTCCTCGTATTCAAATATTACTCCGCGCGAAAATCGGTGCGAATAATAAATGAAGAGTTCCAACTTGCAGGAATAAACCTGCTAGGAACAACACGAGCCGTGACGGTTATGTTCGGCGTAGCAAGCAAGCGATGGGTAAGCATCGGGCGAAGCACAGCGGCGTTTTGGCAGGAACATTAAAAGTTAGGTCAATTAAAAAATAGTCGACAGGCAAATGATGGGACATCTGAAAACAACCTTTTATAGGCAACGGTGTTATTTCTTACAATATCATTTCCCTCTCGGTCAAACTATAAATAAAGCTTAATTGTTACTATAAACTAAGGTTAATCCCCCAGCCTCTTGATGGTTAGTTGCCGGATGAGTGTTGCTTTGAGGGAATAGCCATTGATTGTTGCATATTTAAATTGACTGGGAGAAGTTTATTTCCCTTTTTTCTTTCCCCCAAAGATAATTACCATTTGCTCTTGGGATTCTTTTCTTAAGATGAAATATCATTCCCAAAGATGCGACGTTGTTGTAGTGGGAGCAGGTTTGGCTGGAATCTGCGCAGCCGTTACTGCAGCGCGAACCGGAGCTCTCGTCTCGTTGGTTGAGGCTCGCTCGAGTCTTGGTGGTCGAATTGGCCGGGAAGTTCGCTTCCCGCTGGAGGATGGTTCGGTTCCAAACTTCGCCTATTTTCGGGAAACGGGCTTATTGGATGAAATTTTACTCATGGACTTGGCTTCTAATTTGGATGGGACATACGAAGGTCGAGATCGAGTATTGAACGATTTCGTTCGTTCTCAAGAGCGATTACTTTATTTCAATGATCTACCTGTAATCGAAGCTGAGTTGAACGAGCGAAAGGATAAAATTCTTTCCGTTACCGGCATAGATGTATTAGGTCGTTCTCGTCGACGTTTCATGGCGCCAGTTTACATCGACAGTACAGGCAACGGTTCGCTCGCCATACTTGCGGGAGCTCCTGGCGAATACGGTACTGAGCGTGAGGAATATACAAAGTTGTCCCCTTTGTTTGGCTCTGGGGTAACGGCACCCGAAAGTCGTTTTGCCATTACAATGGAAATACGATCGGCAGAAAAGCCTATCCCTTTTGCCGCGCCTTCATGGGTTCGATTGCGTTGGGAAGACAATGAACCGGCTGCCCAATTACCCTTTTCCGAGTCTTTCCTGTTTGCCCCGCAAGGGCTACATCTTGCGGAGTGGGCGGCAAAGCACAGGGGGGGATCTCCTCCCGAGGCTTCCGAAATTGCCTATGCCGCTTGGGATTATATCAAGAATCGTTCTCCATTCCTTCATCTTGCGGAAAAACTCTTGTTGTCATGGTATTCATTGACCGTTTTACGCTCAGATGGCTTCCGGATAAAAGGTGAAGAATCACTAACCCCGGAGGAAATGGAAGCCAGTCGTCCAAGGGGAGATCATGTGGCCATGGCACGTGCGCCTCTTGATGGACCTGCTGCTCTACTTTCATCGCCTCTTGGGCGAATAGCCCTGCCGGGACAATATGGAATACCTCTATCTTGTCTTTATTCCAAAAAGGTTCGTAACTTGATGGTCGCCGGCGAGCACGCATCTGTCACACACAGGGTTTCGGCATGCCTTCGCCATCCGCCTGCTTCAGCTCAACTCGGGGAGGCGGTTGGTTTAGTGGCCGCCAGAGCCGCCTTGGATCGCCGTCAGCCAAGAACCTTGGCCAAACCCAACTATGTCGAAGGCATTAGGCGGGATTTGGCGCGATTGAATCACTCGTGCGGTCCGGATCCTGTTGAGGACATTGACGATCTTGGCCGAGTTGCAAAAATCATCGCTTCTACTACCCTTCCCTGTTGCTCTCTGGAGTATCCCGTGCTGCCTGTGACTGCTTCTCCGGATAATAGATTGCTTCAATTTCCTGTGATTACCGACTCGATCGAGGGGATTGATCTCTATATTGAGGTTCGAGAAGATTGCAGGCTAAAGGTGCGTTTGCTAGAGGGAGCGAGCAACGGTTCGACCATCCCCGGTGATTGCCTGGACACTGCATCAGTCGATTTATCAAAAAGCTCCGGTCAATGGGTTGAGTTGCCACTGCAATCTAAAATAAAATCAGCAGGTTGGCATTTTCTTGAAATAGAGGGAAATATGCATGTGATTCCCTTTCTTCAGGACAACGCGCCCGTCGGAGTTCTCAGGCATTCGCCAATTCCTGATAATAAGGCCACTTTGAGGAATCCTTATTCAAGCTATTGTCCGGTTCTTCCGGCACTACCAGGGCCCGGTTCGGGTTACTGCTTTCGCCTCTCTCCGAAGCAACCCGTCTATGGTGTTGAAAACATTGCCGATGGGCATTCTAGGCCGGGTAGAATGCCGCATATTTGGATTTCGGAACCTACCGACTTCAAGTTTCCCGAATTTCTTGAGTTGCATTGGGAGAAACCCCAAACAATTTCTAGAGTCGATCTCGTTTTCGATGCTTGCCTGGAATATGCATTCCCCCCCCATCCCTCGGTTTTGCCACGGATGACTATCCCGACCATCCCTCGTTCTTATAGAATCTATAGATTAGGCGAGAGTGGTCATTGGCGTGAACTGCTTGCGGTAGAGGACAACTTGCTTGGGTTCCGTTCTCACCAGTTCGACCCCATAGAAACCAAGGCAATTGAAATAGAAATTCTGTCCACTCACGGTCATCATCGAGCCCAAATTTATCAAACTCGCATTTATCCTTAAATTAACGAGAGTTTTCTAGTCGGTGCGTTCAAGTAGGATGGGCAAATGTTCTAAAGTAGATGTCGACCCATTATCTTTAGAAATAGAATGAGTTTGCAATTTTTCCAGTTGAAACTCTAGGTTATGTATAACAACCCTAATTGCCTATGAATGCTGTCGCAGTTGTATTACGTCTTTTTAGTTTATTTGGTCTCGTAGGCCTCGCCCTTTTTTTATGGCTTGAGCACGAAAGCTACATCGCTCAAGACGAAGCTTTCCTCGAGGAACAAGTGGAGAATGGTTACGAGGTCTTGCAGTCCGGCAAGGAAACGGAGTGGAAAAAAGTTAAAGACAATAAACAGTCGTTCATGGATGTGTTCGACGCAAACGAACCGGTTACCAGCGTAAACGACCTGAATCCATTGACAGAGGCAGCCAATAAGCTAAAGGCTGCTGAGGATGCCGTATTGAAAGAGAAGGCATACACCTCGATGCTCGATGCAGTGACCAGAGAGTTTGGGCAAGGGTCCTTCATCTGGAATAGTAAGACCAAGTCTTGGGATGTCACCGACCCCAAGAAAATCGCTATTTTGAAGGCCGAGCCCGTGTCCATCGGGAGTCTTCATAATAATTTCGCCG